>Ga0209702_10006866_pt1 | contig 14280 bp, 18 predicted proteins | sample FRY01_FD_187210 | JGI IMG/M metagenome (GOLD analysis project Ga0209702, IMG submission 187210) | Freshwater microbial communities from Lake Fryxell liftoff mats and glacier meltwater in Antarctica - FRY-01 (SPAdes) (version 2) | ecosystem: Environmental > Aquatic > Freshwater > Ice > Glacier... | reverse complement strand
CCCGCGACGTATCGCAGGCCAGCCTTTTCGAGAATGCGCTGTTTGCGCGGGCGGGTGATCGGCGCGGTCATGGCTCGACCCCTATCGCGGCGCAGACGGCCAGATACCCAATGACATAATGCTGACCTACCCCGAGGAGTTCACCTGCTTCTAGCCGGGATCGATAGTTTACGCCTCCAATGCGACAAGGCCGGTCTGACCCGTCTCCAACGTTATTGGTCCGGCCCGCCCGAACTGCCTTGAAAATAGTTGGGGCCTTTACCCCAGTAGCCCGCGCCGCATCCGCCATGCTTTTGTAAGACACGCCGTTGATAGTTACGGGGGTCTTGGCACCACGGGTCATGTCGCCACACCCAAACGCAGGCCAACTGATGCAATCAAGTCGGGAACAGTAGCGCCAGGAATCCAAGCGTTGTTGAACGCGTCAGACAGGCTGCACTTCAGTTGGTAGTTTTGGTCTTCGTCATCGGCATCGGCTAGTTGGTCCCAAACATTGTCGAACGCGGCATTCATCACGCCCAATTCGGCTGACGTAAAACCTTCGGTGTTGTCTGCTGTGAAGTTTTCCATCTTGTCTCTCCCATCGGCCAGGAACCATTCCCGCCCTATGAGATAACCATAGCATTACACGTAACGCCGTGCAAGATAAATCATTACGCGTCACGGATGTTTTTACCTCGCCCGCAATCAATATGCGGCCTCGATCATCGCCCAAAGCGCGAATGTGCCGATCACATCGGCCTGAGCGGCGGCTTGCCCGCGATAGCCCCTCTCGGTGCATTCGGTATGCTGCGCGGTGCCAGGCGCATAGCCGATGGCGTTGCACTCGCCCTGTGCGTATGTGACCATTTCTGCGGTGCTGCATCCGGTTAAAGTTACGGCGATTGCGATTGCTGCGATGGTTTTCATTTTGTTATCCCTGATGTTGATGATTGGTGCCGCGCCTCCGGGTGGATGAACCTTTGCGCGGCTTGCGGGGTTTTGGGCATGATCGACCCGGCACTATCCGCATGATCCGCTGACATTGCCCTGTCAGTCAAGGGAAGGGTTGCGATGGAACGCCTTCGCGCGCGGTGTCGCTTGATGGCTTTGGTTGGCATTGGGCTATCCTTTCCGAAGGTCTACGAAAAAACCGCACCGGCTGTCATGCGAGTGCGCACGGCTTGTATCCGCATTTTCCGCATAGCCTTCGATTCAATTTGCCTAACCCTTTCTCTTGTTGCGTGGACAAATTCTGTCCCGATTTCCTCATAGGTTGCGCCTCCGAACCTCATGGATAGCACTGTTGCCTCTCTGCGGGTTAGAGTTGCGCCTAGAACCTTTACAGCCTCAATCATTGCCAGTTTAGTGCTGGGGCCTTCGACTGTAAATTGCTCCGCAGATATGTCGATTTCCGCCGTGTTGGTTTTCATCTTAAACCTCTGCAAATGCGCCGGCCAAATATCTTCCGGCTCGCATTGCATCGCGCTTGATACATCAAACGCTGACTTTGACCATTCGCCGGTGGTGCGCAAAGGCGTTATTTTCATGGTTAGAAACGCCGATATGATCGTGGCTGACACGCCGCTAACCCGAGCAAATTCAGCCGCCGTTCCATGCTTCGCTCTGATCATGCGCAACAGCCTGCCATTCCTGACCTTGAGTTCAACGTTGAAATCAGATTCGTGAAACTGTGTCATGCGTCCCTCATTTCCGCGCGCTGTGGCGCTGTTGTGTGTTGCGGGCGGCGTGGACCCGCAGAAAGCGCCGGATGCGGTGTGGCGGGGCTTGGCGGGGGTGTGCGGCGGTCATTCTGCCAGCATTTGCGTAAGCATGTCGCCCGCGCCATCCTTGATGAAATCGCCCTTTGCTGCAGACACGTTTTTGACAGCCTGCCCGAAGTACGACTTTTTCAGTTCCACCCCGATGCCCCGGCGTGCAAGGTATACCGGGCTGTAGACCTCGGACCCGACGCCCATGAATGGCGTAAAAACGGTTTCTCCGGGGTTGGTGTAAAGTTCAACGCACCGATGGATGATATCCAACATGAGCGGGTGAACGTGCTTCACGTCATCCGGTTCGCGCGCCTCTCCATCATCAACAACGGCACGGGCGGGCAAGCCGTCGCCACACAGTTGCTTATTACTGGCGCGAATATCCATCCATGCGCTTGAAGCATACCGCCGCCAGACGTTATGCGAAAAGCGGTTTTCCTTCTGATCGCCAACATGCCCGCGATATTGCATCGCCTCTTGCGGGATGGGATCGGACCCGAAGTAACGGTGAAAGCCGGTCGGGTGAGTGACCGGGACTTGGTTGTCGCCACCCTTACGAAAAAACAAAATGTAGTCAGCGTTTGCGATGCTCGACCTTGAACTGTCCTCGCATATCGTCTGGTGAGCAAGCCCCCGCACCATTGTCCGCAGCCGGACAGCAAGAGGCTCGTTCCATTTCAGGCGGCGTCCCATAAATTTGAACCCGGCGTCTTCGTGAATACGGATTATGTTGCCGGGCAGGTCGTGAACCGTTCCAACGCTGTCTTCGCCAATATCCATGCAATGAACGGCACTGATCCGGCCAGGCTTGGTGATCCGGTGAATGTGCTGCACCAGAAACTTGTATTGATCGTAAAACTGCCCGTAGCTGGTGCAGTTTGACATATCGCGCTCATCGCCGCTGTATTTGAAAAGCCCGGCGAAAGGCGGCGAATAAACCGACATATCAATGCTTGCGGTTGGCATTTCAGAGGTAAACTCGACACAATCCCCGTTATAGATTGCGTAATCGTTGGTGATGATCTGGTTTGATACTGGCATGGTCTTTACTCCCTAAATCCAAGCCGGAAATTTTACTTCCGTTGTGTCTGTGAAAATCTTGCGGTGCTTTTGCGCCTTGACCATGTGTTCCATCATTTCGACAAACATCTTGTCTGCGGCCTGAGCCTTGCGTTTGCGTGATTTGGCAACATTGGAAAGCGATGTTGTGCCGATCTGGTGAACGGTTACTTCGCTTTTCTGCCCAAATCGCCAGAACCTTCGAACGGCTTGATAGTATTGCTCGTAGCTGTAATCGTCAAAATAGGTGCAGGCGTTGCAGTGCTGCCAATTAACGCCAAGGGCGGCGATCTTCGGCTTGGTCACGAGATACTTGATCTGCCCTAATTTGAAAGCGGCAAATTTTTCCTCTTTAACTTCGTCCTTGTCGGCCCCGGACAGGTTTACGCCACCCGGCAGGATTTCCGCGAGGTAATCGGCTTCTGCGTTGAAGTGGCACCATGCAACACCGCTTTTGTGCTGCGTCAGCAGTTCGGCGGCAAGGTCGCAGCGTTCCTTGATTGTAGCGCGGCGCTCTTCGCGTTCCTCGTTCAACCCCCGGACCGGCATGGCGAACAACTGCCCGTCAAGCGGATGGCTTTCGACCTCGTGGTGCATCTCGATCAAATTGGGCAACGTCCACCCATCATCCGAAAAACCGAGATCGGACGGGCGGCGAATGGCACGCGCCCATGATGCCACCCATCGCCAGAAGTGCGGCTCTGCGTGTCCCTTGAAACGCCACGGCTGGCCTGAGTGGGCCGGGTGCAATGTGTCATCGTTGGACTTAAAGAATGTCTCCAGCATAGTCATATATGCCATGTCACCCAATGCCTCAGCGCTCGTCCCGAGTTCCGTGTAATCGTTCGGGCTAGGGGTCGCGGTATACATTGACCGATACTTGATCTTCTTCATAAACTGAGTAATTGCGGACTTGATTGCGCCGTCAAAGTTTTTCAGGATGCTGCTTTCATCGCAAACAACACCGCCGAAGTCATCAGCATTGAAGTTCTGCAACCGTTCGTAGTTGGTGCAGATGATGCCTTTGCTGCCGGGAAAATTTCCGTCTTGGGATCTGAAAGCTTCGATGCCAAACTTGTTGGCTTCTTCTACCGTCTGAGAGGATACTGACAGAGGGGCCAAGATCAGGACGGGCTTGTTTGTTTTGCGATGAACATTCTCGGCCCATACAAGCTGCATAAGGGTTTTTCCAAGGCCGCAATCGGCGAAGGTTGCGCCTCTGCCTTGACGCAATGCCCAATAGATCAGGTCCGATTGAAAACCGTAACAGTTGGTGTTTTCGTATATTGGGTCAAAGCCAAACTCACCGGAAAGGTGGGTTTTCGCCTCAACAAACTCTCGATATTCGGCTAGCGACATATCAGCCCTCCAAGCTGTCTCCCGTGAAAGCGCGCGGCTTGCTGGTGGGAGTTCCAGCCCGATGCCTCGGTGCCGCGCATGTGCAGCCTATGCCGCGTTGGGGCGTTGCGTCAAGCGAAATTCAAACTGCCCGTTGCCTGCTGTGCTGCGCCGCTCAAGCAAATGTTCGGCCCACAGCCTGGTGCCAGTGTCGCGGGAGTTACTCATCGTAATTCCCGTACACTCAGAGATTTGTCGGGTGCTTGCCCAAGCCCCGTCTCGCAGGAATGCCAGCACCGCCTCGGCGCGGTCGGATCGGCTCTGTTCCGCTACATGGGTGCAATAGTTATTCGCTGCGGTGGTCGCCGTGTTGCCTTCGCGCCTTGCTGCGACGGCCATGTGGTTTCCGATCCGCTGTTCCATGTCGGGGCTGATGTATCCGATGTTTGCGAACGGGTTTGCGATGATTTGTTGTGCGGTCATGTCTGTCTCCGGTTTCGGGTGTGATGATCGTATGCATGTCGCGCCATTTGCGGAGTTGAGAATTTCCCGAGAGGCGTGTCATTGCCATTTTCAGTAATGTAGGCTTCCCAGCTTCCTGACTTCGGGTGCCATGAAACTCCGTCGCAGTCTGAATAATCATTCATGTATGACCGGACCATATTCTTGACGTGATCCACCGCGTCGATGGTTATGTTTTTCCGCCTGTTGTCCAAGCCGTCCTTGTTGATGTGAGTGAGCTTGATGTTTTTCGGGGGCATGAAGATTTCTCGGTGCATCCACCTTGCGCGTCCACTTTTCATTCGGACTGCATAGACGCGTTTTCCGCTTGCGAGCGATGACCAGTTCCAGCTGTCCACCAAGTGAAGGTCTGAGGCGTCGATGGTAGCGACATATCCGCCGGAAAGAGGCACGAATGCCAAATTTTCCTCTATGCGGATTTTTCGTATGTTTTTTGTCATATGCGAGAATTTCCTTTTCTGGCATCCCCCTGTGGAAAACTTATATCCCCGATTTCCCGAGAGTCAAGATATTTCTTATGTGATCTGCTAAGGTAGAAGTTTACACGCTAAGATAGAAGCCTTTTCTAGGATAATTTTCTTTTGATTTCAGATAGTTATATATCTATCCTAGATATATATATATATAGATACTACCTTTTTATCATATAAGTTTACCCCCTAGAGGTATAGATTTCTTATATAGAGAGGGTCATTATTCCTTATATAATAAGAATGTAGTAAGCTATCTTACTATCTTAGTAGGATAGGCGTTTTATCTTTTGTTTTCAGACGCTTGCAATGGTATCTTAACAGATAACTTAGCGTGTAAGTTCTAGGATAGCGCAGGCTCATTGTGCATTTACGCACCAAACCGTCACTTTTACGCCTTTGTGTGCGCGTTTGCTTTCTGTAGCCTCGATCATCCCGGCCCGCTCCATCCTGACCAAAATAGGCGTCAGAACCTCGGGCTTGATCTTCATCCGGTTAGCCAAAACAGACGTCGTGGCCCCTTTTTCCGGGTCAATGTAGTTCACCACCCGAGCCGCAATGCTCTCCTCAGGCCGGTCTTTGCTGTTGTCGTTCGCAAACACCAACTTTATTTTCGCATCAAGTTCGGCCCTGACATAAGCAAACGCCCACCGGACATGAGCGGCAGTTCTTCGCGCCGTAGGGATAGCAAGAATGAAGCTAACCTTGGCAATCAACTCGAAAGACCGCCGGATCATCGCAACAGACGCCTCGCCAGTATGCTCGCCCATATCCTCGGCATATCGGTGCAGCCACCGAGATACATCTTGCAACATGGCGCTGGCGTCATCATCCGTCAAAACGATTTCCCGGTCGCCTGCGAACTCTACCCGAGCGCCGGGGCTTTCCATCGCGTCAAAGTTTCCTCCTTTGAAAATCTGAGACAACCGCATTGCCATGCTTTCCGGCATGGGCCTCTTTTTGAAACCTTCACGCTCTGCCGGGTTGTTGTCCGTCTCAGCAACGATAATCGCCCGCCCAACAAAGCCCTGCGTTGCGGTTTCGCCGTCCATGATCTGATCAAACGTGCCCGGCGTCGTGTAGCCAATCGTGGAAAGAAAAGGCCGCTCAAGCCCCTCGTCCACCATCCGCAACATGCGCCTCGCGCGGTCGGCCTGTTCGGTGCGGCCATCATTTTCAGCATTTGCCAGAATGCCGGAAAACATCTTGCGCAATTCACGCTTGGTATCGCCCTGAAGCAACATCCGGCTGTTCGCTTTGGAATAGCCAGACATGATTGCGCCGAACACGCTTTCCAAATATGCAGCGCCGCCCCGCTTTTGAGCATTCCGAACCTTGATCAGAAAAATACCGATCTCATCAATGATGTAATATGCCGCCTGATGCTCGATCAGGTTGCGCATGATTTCCTGCTCTGACTTGATCCCGCCTTGCAGCGCATAATGAACGCCCGCCGCAATGTGCAGATCCGTGGTGGCCTGCATTACGGCCTCCTTGCCCGTGGCGGACGCTGCAACACAAAACGCCAGCATGTTGCCTGTAACGCCGTCTCTGGCGTCCTCGTGCCGCAAGCCGCCAATGTTGCCCATGGTTACCAGAGACGACGCCACAGCAAGCCTGCGGCGCGGGTAGCGGCACTGGCTGTCTATCCATGCAGCCACATCTCCGACAAACCCCGGCGGGGTCAAAAGGTCGATTCCGTCAAGCGCAAACGGGGGCGGAAAATTGTCGTTATCTTCGGGGGCCTCTGGCGCGGGAGGGGCGAAATCATCTGCGCTGAAATCATCGTGCGAATAGGCTGCGGCCTGCCCGAATTTAGCCCCTTGCGATCCGGCCTCAAAGTCCGAAAATTCATCGGCACTCATGCGGATTCCCCCTTTAGTTGTCCTGTTATCCAGCCGACAAACGCCGCTTGTTCCTTTGGTGACATTCTGCGCCATAGCGCGCCGGAAAGCCGCTTGATCTGGCGAGATGAAAACAACGGATCAGGCCCCGCCAGCTTGTCGGCACTTGCCAGAAAATAGCACTCCAGTTCTGCAAGACTTGCCGTCTCAGCCCAGAACCTTGCATCCTGGCGCGCGTTGTCTTCCAACAAAGCAACGTAAGGCATCCCCGCCTCGTTGTTTTGAAGCCACGCATATGCACCCCACGCGGCAAAGTCGCTGGATCCTATCGCGAGCGTATCAAGGCAAGTCATAGCCGTCTGTGTTATGTTATCGTTCACGGCGCGGGGGCCAGATAGTCCGACAGCGCCCGCATAGTGCTTTGTCTCAGGTTGGTTTCGTGACCGTTGCGGATCGCAGACAACGTGTTGCGATTTATCCCTGTGTGGTTGGCAACGGCGGTCAGAACCCTGTCCTGTAGGGCCTTTCTGATTTCATCAATATCTAGCATTTGTGCCCCTCAATTTACGCTATCGTAAATTATACCTTGCACAGGGCCGATCATCATGCAAGATGGTCTTTGCGGGATATGTAGCGCGACCCGCCGCGCGCGGCCCAAGGGGCCAAACATATAGGACATCGAATGTCTGCAATGCAGTCTATCCGCAAGCCGGAGGATCGCGCCGTTATGGTGACGATTTGCGGCGATAGCGGCATGGGGAAAACCAGCCTGGCGGCGTCTTTTCCAAATCCGATTTTCATCCGAGCCGAAGATGGGATGCAATCCATTCCCGAACACCTGCGGCCCGATGCGTTCCCGGTCGTGAATGACGCGAAGACGCTCTGGGAACAGGTCACGGCAATCATTCACGAACCGCACGATTACAAAACGCTGGTGATCGACAGCGTAACCGCCTTAGAGCGCATGTTTCTTGCGGACGTTCTGGCGCAAGACCCAAAAGCCAGGTCGATCAATCAGGCTCTCGGGGGTTACGGCGCAGGAACGGCGGCGGTTGCGGCCATGCACCAGAGATTGCGCAAAGGCGCGGGGCTGGCAAACACCAAGCGCGGAATGCATGTCGTGTTTGTAGCTCACGCCGACGTGGAAACCATGAAACTGCCCGACGCTGATGACTACATGCGCTATTCGTTGCGCCTGCCTGCCAAGTCCCTGCCGCCTTATGTTGACGACGTTGACGTGGTAGGGTTTCTTCGTCTTGAGATGTTCACCAAAGGCGACGAAGGCGAACGCAAGCGGGCAATCAGCACGGGCAGCCGTGAAATGATCTGCCACGCTACGGCATCCTGTGTCAGTAAAAACCGCTATGGAATCACCGAAGCGTTGCCATTTGTGACCGGCGAAAACCCGTTGGCGGGCGTCATTCCGGCGTTCGGCGGCAAGACTGAAACCACGGCAGAAATGGAGGCAGATTGATGTCATTCTGGGATTTGAGCGATGGCGGAAGCGCCAAAGACACCGGCACGGGATATGAAATCCCGGTCGGCAACATGGAACCGATCCCTGCAGGATCGTCAGTGCTTGCCGCGCCGGATGAGGTGAAATGGGAAACCAAAACTACAGGCGAGCGGTTTATCAGTCTGCGGTGGTCTGTCCTGTCGCCAGAAGAATACAAAAACCGCAAGGTTTTTCACAAGCTATGGGTAACCGATCTCGACCCCGGATCGAAAGACGAAGCCAAGGGCATCGCCAAGCGCGACAAGGCCAAGCGAATGCTTGCCGCAATCGACGCCAACGCCGGTGGCAAGCTGTCCAAGCTGGACCGCCTGCCAACCGATGATGATCTGGCATTGGCGTTGATCGGAAAGCCGATGATTGCGACGCTGCAAGTCTGGGAAATCAATGGCAGCAACGGGACCGCAACCGGAAATTGGGTTTGCGCCGTGGCCCCGAAGTCCGCTGGCATTGACGTAAAGCCGCCAAGCGCAAAGCCGAAGGCCGCGCCTCGTGATGATGGATTCGGTTCTGCGGCTCGGTCGCCGCGTCCTGCCGATCTGGACGATGAAATTCCATTCTGATCTGATCTGAATGGATAGCCCCGCGCCGTGAAGGTTGGAGCCGATTAGCTTGAGTATTCAAGCCACGGCGCGGGACACTTTGAAATAATAACAGGTTGGAGCCTGATATGGAACATGTGAATTACGACCGAATGTCGTGGCAAGAAAAGCGATCAATCAGACTTGAATATGTCAAAAGCCAAAACGGTTTTTGCCATCATTGCAAAGGAGATTTGGAAAAACCTTCCAAAAGCCACGTTCACGCCAGCAAGATTGATTGGACAAAGTTTCCGCCTAACTTTCGGAAAAATCCTATTCATTTGCATCATAACCATATGACCGGAATGACGATTGGAGCTGTTCATGCTCACTGCAACGCCGTTCTATGGCAATACTATGGGGAATGATATGGAACAACGCAGCGAAGAATGGCTTGCGGCCCGCCGGGGCCGGATTACGGCATCGAGTGTCGGGGCAATTCTTGGAAATGCACCCTATGCCACGCGGGATGATGTCATGCGCCGAATGGTGCGGGAATGGCATGGCGCGGAAAACGAGTTTACAGGAAACATTGCAACCGAGTATGGCGTGAATAACGAAGCCGGGGCAATGATCGAGTATCAGATGGAAACCGGATTCAAAGTTGATCCTGTCGGGTTTATCACGCGCGAAGATTGGGCCGGGTGCAGCCCTGATGGATTGATCGGGAATGAAGCCGGGCTAGAAATCAAATGCCCGTTTGGGTTGCGAAAGGATGAAAAGCCGGTGTTTAAATTGTTGTTTGAACAACCGCACTACATGGATCAAGTGCAGTTTTCCTTGTGGGTGACTGAGCGGAACGCTTGGGAATTTTACCAATGGTCTGCCTTCGGGGCAATGATCGACGGCACGAATGTTGATCCTGACTGGCGAGCCGCAAACATGCCCAAGCTGCGCCAATTCTATGCAGAATATCTGCATGAAAGGGATGACCCCGACGCAATCGCAATCCACTTGGCACCCAAGCGCCACTTGGTTGACACGCCGGAAGCCGCGCGGATGGTTGCAGAATATGATCAACTGTCAGATGCAATCGAAAACGCCAGGGCGCGCAAGGCCGAATTGCTTGCAGACATGGTGCGGATTGCTGGTGAGAAAAACGCGGTATTTGCGGGGCGAAATCTCACCCAGACAAACCGTGTTGGAGCGGTAGCCTATGCGAAGGCAATCAAGGCGCTATTGCCAAAAGCAGACCTCGAGCCGTATCGCGGAAAGCCGTCCAGCTTCTGGGGGCTTAAGTGATGTTGCGACCTTATCAACAAACCGCCGTGGATGCGGCGATTGAATGGATGCGGTTTAGTGCTGCGCCATTTTGCATTGAAGCCGCAACAGGCGCTGGCAAGTCTCATATCATCGCTGAGATTGCGCGCATCATTCATGCCAAGACAAACAAGCGGGTGCTTTGCCTTGCGCCAAGCGCCGAGCTGGTAAAGCAAAATCGAGAAAAGTTCTTGGCAACCGGCAATTTTGCAAGCATGTTCAGCGCCAGCGCTGGGGCCAAGGAATTGCGTTATCCGGTCGTGTTCGGATCGCCGCTAACCGTAAAAAACAGGATCAGCCGGTTTCAACAGGAAGGTGCTGCGGGCTATGCCTTGGTGGTGCTGGACGAATGCCACGGGATCACTCCGACCGTGCGCGACATCATTGAGGCCATGCGGGTTGGCAACCCTAACTTGCGGGTTTGCGGCTTGACCGCCACGCCTTATCGGCTTGGGACAGGGTGGATATTTCAGGAACATGCAGACGGCATAATTAACGGCGATGATGTGGCGCGCGACCCATATTTCGCAAAGTGCGTCGATAAAATCGGCGCGCGTGAATTGATTGAAATGAGGTTTCTCACGCCGCCTGTGATCGGGCAGATCAACGCCACGGGATATGATGTAAGCGGTCTAAAAATCAATAGCCTGGGGCAGTTTGACAGCGAAGCTGTAGATCGCGCCTATCTGGGCCATGGCCGCAAAACCAGCGCAATCGTATGTGACGTTTTGGCGCAAGCACAGGGCCGCCAAGGGGTCATGTTTTTTGCGGCCACTGTCAGACATGCGCAAGAGGTTATGGCGTCCCTGCCCCCTGATATGAGCGCGCTTGTGACAGGCGAAACCCCGAAGGCCGAACGCGATAGCATTCTTACGCGGTTCAAGGCGCGACAGATTAAATACCTGGTGAACGTCTCGGTGCTGACCACGGGATTTGATGCGCCGCATGTGGACGTGATCGCCATTCTTCGCAAGACAGAAAGCGTCGGTCTGTTACAGCAGATCATCGGACGGGGGCTGAGATGGTACGAAGGCAAGACAGATTGCCTTGTTCTGGATTATACAGACAATCTAGAGGAACACTGCCCAGACGGTGATTTGTTCGCGCCGATCATTGAAGCCGACAAGGCAAAAGATGATCCCGGCGGGCTGAAATGCATATGCCCGTCTTGCGCATATGATAATGATTTTACGATAAATAAGAAATTCATGGGAAAGGATGGCAAGTTGTCCTTCAAGATTGACGAGGCGGGATACATGCTTGACCTACATGGGCGGCAGGTCACAAGCGAATGGGGGCCGATCCCGGTCCACTTCGGGCGGCGATGCGCTGGCAAAATTCCATCCGACAAGCGCGGCGTCTATGATGACTGCGGATACCGCTGGACATTCAAGGAATGCCCGCATTGTGAAGCGCCGAACGATATAGCCGCGCGATATTGCTGCGAGTGCAAAGGCGAACTTGTAGACCCGAACAAAAATCTAAAAGCCAGTTTCCAAGCCATGAAGCGCGACCCGACACAACGCCAAACGGATGAGGTTGTGACCATGAGTTGCGCGCCCGGTATATCCAAAGCTGGCAACAAAACCATGCGCGTTGAATGGGTGACCCCATATCGCCAATTCACAACGTGGTTTCAGCCGGAAGCCAAACACACGCGCGGGCAGGCCGAATGGCAAGCGTTTGAAGATGTGACAAACGGCGGTGAAGTTGCGCCTCGATCCGTGACCTATCGCAAGGATGCGGGAACAGGTTTTTTCAAAATCCATGATTTCAATAGGGAACCTGACCATGCGCCTGTCTGATTTGGAACTAGGCGGGGATCTTGCGCAAGCGGGAGTTTTGATCTTTGGAGACACGTCGTTTCGCGGCATATGCCCGCCTGAAGATATGGAGCAAATAACATTCTTCAATCGCTTGCGCCGCGAATACCCGGACACGCTCGGAATGATCGCATTGCACCCCAGAAATGAAGGTCTAAAGCGCGGCGGGCATATTAGGGCAGTGCAGATGCACAAGGCCGAAGGAATGACGCCTGGGGCTTCGGACATTATTATTCCGGGTCGCGTTTCATTTGTTTGCGAATTGAAGCGCCGGGATTATACCAAATGCGCTTGGCAGGAAGGTCAGCGGGAATATCTCAAGGCGGCATCGGCATCGGGTGCTTTTGCCTGTGTGGCGTTTGGCTGCGATGCGGCATGGCAGGCTTTGAAGTATTGGCAGAGGGCCTATGCCCTATAAATCAGCGCCGGATATAAGGCGACCAAGCGAGCAACTTGAAGATCTGATGTATGGGCGCACATCTTGGAATGATGCGCCGGATGCTATTCGGTCGTGGGCGCGCAAAGGGATTTATGACGCTGCAAAGCAAATAATTGCAGCGCCAGACAAAGGAACACGCCGAAACATGCTTGGCAGAGTCCCGCCTCATATGCGCGGAATGGTGGAGGCAGAGGTCAAGCGCCTCTGGAACCCCTAAGCCCCCACCCCGTCAGCGCTGTAGATCGAAATCCGCCCGGTGCCGTCCTCGTCCACCTCGATCACGGGCGGGATTGCCAGCAGCCCCTCGGGCGCGATGACTTCGTAAACGTCAGGCTCGTCGCCGGGCCGGTTGTTGACGATGACATCGACTGCCAATCCGCCCAGATCAAGCGTGAAGCGCATATGCGGCACAGCACCCCCGAGGCGGTTGGTGAAATCAACGTGGGCGACCGCCGCGCCGGTGCCGGGGATTAGCGTCGCCGTCGATCCCGCCCAATGGTGCGATGGGTCGGCATAGGCGGTTGTGGTCATGGCGATCAGGGCGAGGATGGATTTCATGGGGTTGCCTCCGCCGCAAGAATGGCGCGGCCTATGAGTTCGGGGATTTGAGGCACAACGGAATTTCCAAGAGCTGCAAGTCTGTGTGTCCGAGCGGGAACCCCATGAGCCACTCGCGCAATTCCGCTTTCCCATCCTAGAACAGCAGCGGCATTCGACCTGCGATATTTAATCCACGCCTTTTCTGCATGGTGTGCCAGAAGTCGTGACAATGCTTGCACAGCGTCTGAATGTTCTCCGCTGTGTTGTTTGACATCACTTGATCGACGTGGTGGGCTTGCAGGCTCTTCGGGTGGTGACACGCTTCGCATATTGCCTTTAAGTGCTTTCTGGCGCGCCAACTGTATCCGTGCTTGGTCAATGCAACTTTTTTCGAGTTGGCACAGGTAAGCGAACAATACTTCCTGCGAAGAAAAACCGACCGATCCTCCAACCGGTCGCCCTTCATGGATCGGATGTATTCCGCGCCGCAGTGTTCGCAGCATTTCTTCGGGTCTGGTTTTTTGGGCATTGGCATAAGTGGATACTAACTTATGCTTTTCGGCTAAGTCAAGTCCGTCCAGCCATGCGGAAAACCCATCAAGCCTTCCACCCACGTCGGGTTCAACGCGCCACTGCCTTCCAAGGCTTGCAAGCAATGATCCAGGCGGTCCCGTGATCTGTCCTGACCATCCTTTCGCGTCAAAGCCGCAGGGCTGCTGCCCTTGTACATTGTCGCTGTTGGTGTCGGCCATAGCTTCACCATTGTTACAAGTGAATCTATTTTCCCTGCTGAAATAAACGCCTTTGAGTTTGGCATCATTGATTTTCTTGGGGTAGGCCACAAGCCACACCCGTTCTCTGCGATGGGGAGCGCCCAAGGCTGACGCCGGTATGTTTTCCCATTCCGCATCATACCCGCACTCGGCCAAGTCTCCGAGTATTCGGCCAAACCATCCCCCGCGCTTGTCAGAAGGGCCACTAAGCAGGTTTGCGACGTTCTCCACGATGACGTAGCGGGGTGATAACTCGCCAATAAGTCGGACAATTTCGGACCACAGGCCGGATCGGGTGCCTTCGCTGATCCCGGCTTGTTTTCCTGCAACGCTAATATCTTGGCACGGGAAGCCGCCCGTGATG
>Ga0209702_10006861_pt1 | contig 14291 bp, 13 predicted proteins | sample FRY01_FD_187210 | JGI IMG/M metagenome (GOLD analysis project Ga0209702, IMG submission 187210) | Freshwater microbial communities from Lake Fryxell liftoff mats and glacier meltwater in Antarctica - FRY-01 (SPAdes) (version 2) | ecosystem: Environmental > Aquatic > Freshwater > Ice > Glacier... | reverse complement strand
GCCGCTCCGGTGGCAGCACCAATTGCTGCACCAGCGACTGCAAATGCCGTGTTGCGTGCTGGAACTCCAATAACACTTCGCCTGATGGAAGAGATTACCACTAAGGGTAAAGCTGCCCGCGTCGGACAACGCATCCGTATGGAAGTCGCAGCACCTGTAGTTGTGAATAGCGTCACGGTAATTCCAGCAGGGTCGCCAGCCGAGGCCGAGATTACCAGCGTCCGCAACAAGGGCATGTGGGGTAAATCTGGCAAACTGGAGGCCCGCGCCCTGTTTACCCGCGTAAATGGTCGTCAAATCCGACTTTCAGGCCCATTTGATGACAAGGGCGTCACCGGAACTGCAGGTGTTGTTGGCGCGATTGCCTTGGTTCCCATTGCTGGTTTCTTCATTTCAGGAACCAGTGCTGTTCTTCCGATGGGCGGTGAAGTGCCCGCTTTCATTGACGAAGATGTTGTGTTGGCAATTTCAGCGGCGGAACAGGCACCTATGCAGGTTACAGCGCCATTAGCTATAGCGGCTCCAAAAGCGGTCGAGGCAGCAGCCGAAGCCTCTGTGGCAACCGAAACTGCCGAATAATTCAAAGCAAATTTGCACCACACACAAGCCTAATTTATCGACCCGGCTGTCTCATAATCGTTGACACGTTCCGGGGGATTGGGAGAAAAGAATTGTTCGTCTGGAGAAGCAATTGGCAAAGCGTAGCAATTGATTGGCCGCTAGCGAAAGCTGGCGGCCTTTTCTTTTGAGTTAGACAGAATGTTAGACAGCGTAGCAATCACGCAACACAATTCGTCTAAGTCATTGAAAAGTGGTGGACGCAGTAGGGTTCGAACCTACGGCCCGCTGATTAAGAGTCAGCTGCTCTACCAACTGAGCTATGCGTCCACATGCCTGCCAGAAAATCCCCGGCGCGGCGTCTTCGAATCGAATTATGACCGGAAGAGGCGCTGCATATAGCGCGTGTTGCCTGCATGAAAAGGGGAAAGGCGGATTATCCGATAATTCCCGAGCGCGGGCTTTCCCGATTCCACCGATTGACCATCATTAATGTACCGATGCAGATCATGTTGGTCATCATGGATGAGCCTCCGTGACTCATGAATGGTAAAGGAATGCCGACCACGGGAGCGAGGCCCATGACCATCATCAAGTTTACCGCCACATAGAAGAATATCGTCGCGACCATTCCCGAGGCGAGCAATTTTGTGAACCGGTCATTTGACCGGCGCGCAACGTTTAGGCCCCAGCGCAGGATGATCCCAAAAATGACGATCACCAGCAGGCCGCCGAGCAATCCCCATTCCTCTGCCATTGTCGCGAAGACAAAATCGGTATGTGGTTCCGGCAGGTAATTCAGATGGCTTTGCGAGCCTTCGTTAAAACCCTTTCCGGAGAAACCGCCTGATCCAATGGCAATTTTGGATTGCATGATGTGATAGCCTGCCCCCAGCGGGTCGCTTTCTGGGTCCATGAAGGTCGTTACCCGGCGCTGTTGATACTCTTTCAGCCCAAAGAAGAACGCCAGCGGAGCTAGCACGGCCGCGGCTGCTCCTGCTCCGACAAACCAGCGCAGCGGCAGGCCGGCCAGAAACATGACGATGACCCCGCCAAAACCAATTGCCAGCGCAGTACCCAGATCGGGCTGCATCAGAACCAGCGCCATCGGTATCAGAATCAAGCCGCCTGCAGGGATCAGGGCACGCCAATTCGGAATCATGCCCGCGGGGAGGGTGGAATAGAACCGAGCCATCACCAGAACGATTACCGGCTTCATCAACTCGGACGGTTGAAGCACGATCGGCCCCAGGCTGAGCCAGCGTTGACTGCCGCCGCCAATCGCGCCCATCGCCTCCACAGCCACCAGCAACAGCAATACTACGGCATAGGCAGGATAGGTCATGAACCGCACGAAATCCCGGCTGAACAGCACCATCACCGATGCCATTGCCAGAAACACGGCGAACCGAATTAAATGCGACGCCGCGAAGGGTTGCATGCCGCCGCCCCCAGCAGAAAACAGCACTGCTGCGCCAAAGCTGACCAGCACGACCAGCGGGATAAGCATTTGCCACGGCTGCCGGGCAACGGGCTGCGGGATGATCGAATTCATTCCGAGGCACTCTGACCGACGGAGTCGGTAATCACAGACCGGTTAATCGCTGCATCTGTCGCTTCCGCGACCGGCTGCAGGGCCGCCGCACGGGCCTCAGCATCAACCTGATCAAAGATATCTTCGTCCCTGCGCGGTACTGGCTGAACAGTTTCACCTGCTTGTGCGGCGTAATTCGTATACTTTCTCGACAGGCGTTCCTGCGCTGTCCCGCCCCATTGCTTTTCCAAGGAATAAAGCTGGTCCAAACCCTTTTGCGGGTCGAACAGAAACGTCATGACGTCACGTGCGATCGGGTAAGCAGCGCCTGATCCTCCGCCATGTTCGATCACCACTGCCCCGGCGTAGCGGGGGTTGTCGAACGGTGCGAAGAAGATAAATAGGCCGTGGTCCCGGTATTTCCAGGGACCGGTTTTGCCGTCCGACTTGGACAAAGAGACGACTTGTGCCGTGCCGGTTTTTCCGGCCATCAAAATGTCATCAAACGGCAATCGTGCGCGCCCGGCAGTGCCCGGCCCGTTGACCACATCGCTCATCGCCTTGCGGATGAAGTTTTCGTGTTCTTCACTTATTCCCATTTCTGGAAATGATGGTGTTTTTCCGTCCATTACCAGTCGCGGCATCACTTGTTTCGCCGTTGCGAGCCGCGTGGCCATTACGGCCAATTGCAATGGGTTGGACAGCATATATCCCTGTCCGATAGTGGCATTAACGGTGTCAAATGCTTGCCATGGCTGTTTGTATTTCTTCATCTTCCATGCTGGATCGGGCACGGTACCGTAAAACTGGCTGGTTACGGGAAGCGGGAATTGTTCGCCCATGCCGTAGCGGTGGGCCATCGTTGCGATGGGATCCATCCCCAAACGCTGCGCGAAATGATAGAAATAGACGTCACAGCTTTGATAGATCGCCTTGGCCATGTCGACCCGTCCATGTCCGCCGCGCTTCCAGCAGCGGAATACACGGTTACCAACGCGCAGGCCGCCGCTGCAGTTAACCGTTTCATCGGGGCTCAGCCCTTCTTTCAGGAACGCAGTGCTGACCATTGGTTTGACGGTTGAACCGGGCGGATACAGTCCCTTGAGTACCTTGTTGCGCAATGGCACCCGCTCGTCTTCATTGAGCATCCCGTATTCGACTCTGCCGATCCCGTCAGAGAAGCTGTTCGGATCGAAGCTGGGCATGGATGCCATGCACAGCAAGTCGCCGGTTTTGCAATCCATCACCACCACTGATCCGGACTCGAGCCCAAGGCGCCGCGCGGCATAATCCTGAAGGGGACCATCAATGGTCAGTTTGACCGGCTTGCCCTGAATATCCTCCCGCGTGTCCAGATCGCGAATGATCCGGCCTGCAGCAGTTACTTCCACTCGGCGGGCACCGGGAACGCCGCGAAGTTCCTGCTCGAATTGCTTCTCAAGCCCGTCCTTGCCGATTTTATATCCCGGCGTGATCAGCAAGGGATTGCGGTCGAGCTCGTATTCGTCAGCCGAAGCTGGGCCGACATAACCGATCAGATGCCCCACCGCTGAGCCAGTGGGGTAAAAGCGGGAAAAACCACGTTGGGGGACAACACCCGGCATATCCGGGACCCGCACACTAACCGCGGCAAATTGGGAGAAATCCAGGCCGCTAGCGACTTCGATTGGCTGAAACCCGCGCACCGTATCGACCTTGTCTTTCAGGTCCTGAATTGCGGTTTGATCGAGGTTGAGCAGGCCGCCCAGAATGTCGATTGTCTCCACGGGATTAACAAGCCGGTCGGGGATCAAATCAACCCGGAAATCCGCCCGGTTTGAGGCGAGCGGCGCGCCGTTCCGATCCAGCAACCAACCACGGCGCGGCGGGATCAGCGATAAATTGACACGGTTACTTTCCGATTCCGTTGCGTATTTCTCGTTCTCGGCGATGGCGATAAAACCCATGCGCGCGGCCAGTAAAATGCCCACACCGCCGCCCATCACGCTGACCACAAAGGTGCGGCGGTCGTAGGCGTTCTTTAGCGTTGCAGAACTGACGATTGGCCCTGGCCGGTTGCGGGCCATCGTCAAAATTTCCGAAAACGCATCAAACGCAATCTATCGAGTCTGGCGATCATCCTGGAGACAATGGGGAACAGCAGCACAGACAGCAAGAGCTGCGGCAAAATCGCCTGAAGCAACGGCACTGATACAACCGCGCCGGAGAGCACGGCAGCAAATAGCAGATAGGTGCTTAGGATGAGGGTCGCAGTCAGCCAATCCTGGACAAATCCGAGCCATGGGAAGCGGGTCTCCAATGCCTCGATCACCAGCATCGCCATGGACCACAGCAAAATTGCGCTGCCGAACGGATATCCGCTGAACAAATCACTCCACAGGCCGAGCGGGAAGCCGGCCCAAACCGGCATGATTCCCGGCCTTATCAATCGCCAACCGATCAGTGTCATCAGGCCAAGCGGCGGTATCAGCGGCACCGCGCTGGCTACGAACAGCATCGGCAGCAGGGATGTGAGCAAGATACTCAGCGAAGGGATTCCAATGGCCAGCGCCCTTGAATGGCGCCGGTCGATCCGGCTGCCAAATTCGTCCCGCCGTGCGGTTCCGCGGTAATTCGTCCTCATTCGCTCAGCTGCTCCGCAATTGGAGTTGCTGCTCCAGTGATTGCATCAGGCTGCCAGATCGGATCGACGGACACAAAGTCGGTTGCTGCAGGGTCGCTGATGATCCGCGCCAACGCGCCATCATTGGTGAGTTCTGATACCACAGCCACAGCAACCCCTGGACGGTAGTAACCACCAGCTCCACTGGTGACGAAGACATCACCAACCTTCAGCGGATTGATACCAAGATTGATCAGGCGAATGCGTAACAGCCCGTCACCGCGTCCCTCTGCCAGTGCCACCACATCATCTTGTGCGCGGCGCACCGGCAATACGCTTTGGCTATCGGTTAGCAGCAATAGACGGGAACTGTTGCGGCCTACTTCAAGCACCCGGCCAACGACACCGCGGGGCCCGCGAACGGGCATGCCGGCGATAACACCGCGCGATGATCCGGCCCCGAGATAGGCAAAGCGTCGCGTGCTGGAGGCTGATGAACCGACAATTCGGGATACCACTACTGGCTCCACATTTGTGTCACGCAGTCCAAATAGCGCCTTCAAGCGCTTGTTTTCCTGTGCGACCGCCTCGGCTTCGGCCAAGCGGATACGGGCCAGTTCCATCTCGCGCTTCAATTGCGCATTCTGGCTACCTGCTCGATAAAAACCTCGAACGCTGTCGATCAGCCCCTGGCCGGACGTGCGGACTGTTGCGGAAACCTGGCCCGCCGGGGCAACGGCATCGATCGCAACTGTTCGCGGCCCGTTAAAACTGGCCGGACGCCAGAGCGAAAGACCAAGCAGGACCGCGCCGAGCAGCGCGCCGATACCAGCCACAACATAGCCGGTGAAAATTCCGTATTGCGCCCTGCGCGAATGGCCGGGGCGCCGTTTGGAAGGCGGCGCCATGATTGTCCTTCCCTCAGGCGGTCATCAACACGCCGCGGTAAATTGGATCTTCCATGGCCCGGCCCGTTCCGATGGCCACACAAGAAAGCGGATCTTCCGCGATGCTGACCGGCAGGCCGGTTTCCTCGCGCAGATGTTCGTCCAGCCCGCGGATCAACGCGCCGCCGCCGGTCAGTACGATGCCTTGATCGACGATGTCCGCAGCCAACTCTGGTGCGGTATTTTCCAGCGCAATTCGGACACCTTCTACGATGGCCCCGATGGGTTCGGCCAAAGCTTCGGCCAGATGCCCCTGATTGATGGTGATTTCCTTCGGTACACCGTTGACCAGATCGCGGCCTTTCAGTTTGATCGTCAGGCCAATCCCGTCTTCCGGCGGCACTGCAATACCATATTCCTTCTTGATCCGTTCAGCAGTCGATTCGCCAATCAGCAGATTGTGATGGCGGCGGACGTAAGACACGATTGCTTCGTCCATCTTGTCACCGCCGGTACGGACGCTGGTGGTGTAAGCCAGACCGCGTAGCGACAGGACCGCGACTTCGGTAGTGCCGCCGCCAATGTCGACGACCATCGAGCCGACCGGTTCGGTAACTGGCATATCGGCGCCAATCGCAGCGGCCATCGGTTCGAGGATCAGGTAAACCTGGCTCGCCCCGGCATTGCTGGCTGCATCGCGGATCGCGCGGCGTTCAACCGATGTGGAGCCCGACGGAACGCAGATCACTATTTCGGGATAGCTGAACATGCTTTTCTTGCCGTGAACCTTACGGATGAAATGCTCGATCATCTTCTCGGCGATTTCGATGTCCGCAATTACGCCATCACGCAGCGGGCGGATCGCCTCAATACTGTCGGGCGTCTTGCCCATCATCATCTTTGCGTCGTCACCAACGGCCTTGACCTTGGTGATGCCGTTGAGCGTTTCGATGGCCACCACTGATGGTTCGTTGAGCACGATTCCGCGCCCCTCCACATACACCAGCGTATTGGAGGTACCGAGGTCGATCGCCATGTTTTGCGATCCGAATTTGAAGAGACGGGAGATAAAGCTCATTGCGACATCGAATCCGTAATATTTCCGGGGAGTTGTTGCAGACATCTGCAACAGACGTGACCCGCTTATGACAGGGAGTGCGCCCCCCATAACGAAACCACAGGGAAAACACCAAAAATTTATGTCAACAGCCCACTGTTTTCTAACCACCGGCCTCGAAATTGCTTCGCTTGAGCGCTAGGCCCGTTTTCTGATGCCGCAAATTCGTCGCCTCCCCGAGTCTCTTGTCAACCGCATCGCTGCTGGCGAAGTAGTTGAACGGCCTGCCGCTGCGCTCAAGGAACTGGTCGAAAACGCCATTGATGCCGGGGCCAGCAGGATAGCGGTTCAGCTGACCGAAGGAAGCCTTTCGCGGATAGTCGTGACCGACGATGGCTGCGGAATGACGCCGCAGGATATGGCCTTGGCGCTAGAACGTCATGCTACATCGAAACTGCCGGATGAAGCCATCGAACAAGTCGTAACACTTGGGTTTCGCGGCGAAGCCTTGCCATCCATCGCCAGTGTTGCGCGGTTTACCCTGGAAAGCCGCCCGGCAGGTGCAGAGCAGGGCTGGCGGCGAGTGATAGATCACGGCGAATTGGTTGAGGATGGTCCGGCTGCATTGCCGCCCGGGACCAGAGTTCGCGTCGAGCAATTGTTCGCCAAAGTCCCGGCGCGGCGCAAGTTCCTGCGGACCGCGCGCAGCGAATATGCCGCCTGTAAGGATGTCGTTCACCGTCTCGCGATGGCGCGGCCCGACATTGGTTTCACTCTTGATCATGGCGACCGCCGCGCCTTGTCGCTGCAGCCGAACGAGGCGCTTAGCACGCGAGTCGCAGGGATTATTGCCCGGGAATTGGCTGACAATGGCGTGGCGATTGATCTGGAGCGGGATACCCCTCAGGGGACGATGCGTCTGACAGGGATTGCCGGTCTGCCAACCTACAATCGCGGGGTGGCCGATCACCAGTACCTGTTCGTAAATGGCCGCCCGGTTAAGGACCGGCTGCTGACCGGGGCAGTTCGCGGCGCCTATTCCGATATGCTCGCGCGCGACCGGCATGCGGTGCTGGCGCTGTTCTTGACTCTGCCGCCTGAAGAAGTGGATGTGAATGTCCATCCGGCCAAGACCGAAGTCCGCTTTCGGGACGGGCAGGCGGTTCGCGGGTTTATCGTTTCAGGCTTGCGTCAGGCCTTGGCAACTGGCGACCGGCGCAGCGCACAATCCCCCGATGTCGCGGCAATGGGGCGTTGGCAGTCGGAACCCTTGGGGGAGCCCGCGCCAGCACTGCGTTCGATGTTCGAAGGTCGCGATTGGTCCGCTCCGTCCAGCGGCGGGCTCGCATCACCTCGGCCAGATTGGCGCGGGGCAGAGGGGGAAAGTCTTGCTGCGCCAATGGGCAGGGCCGAACAAGCGGAGGAATTGTCCGCCGACGCCGCGCAATATCCGCTGGGCATTGCTCGGGGCCAAGTCGCCAACACCTATATTGTGGCGGAGGCTGCGGACGGCCTGGTGCTGGTCGATCAGCACGCTGCACATGAGCGCCTGGTGCTGGAACGGTTGCGCGCTGCCGGAGCCGAAGATGCGGTCAAACGCAGTCAGGCATTGCTGCTGCCCGAAGTGGTCGAGCTGGAAGAAACCGCCTGCGACCGGCTTGAGGATGCCGCCGAGAAACTCGCCGCGTTGGGGTTGGTGATCGAACGCTTCGGCCCGAACGCGATATTGGTCCGCGCTGTCCCGCATTCGCTGGGGAAGGCCGATCCACATAAATTACTGCCAGACATCGCAGACGACATTGCGAAACATGGCGATGCAATTCTTCTGGGCGAGAAGCTCGATCTGGTGCTGGCAACTATGGCCTGCCACGGATCAGTGCGGGCAGGGCGGACGCTATCGGTGGCGGAAATGAATGCCCTGCTGCGTGAAATGGAACGCACGCCGCGGTCGGGCCAATGCAATCACGGCCGCCCGACATGGGTCAAACTGTCGATGGACGATGTCGAAAAATTGTTTGGACGTCACTGATGGTTCGGCGGTTGCTTGCGTTTTGTTTGCTCTCAACCCTGACGTTGGGCGCGTGTTCCGCGGATGTCAGTCCGACCGAGCAAGCGAGGATTGACGCTGCAAAGATTGCCGATGTCGAACGGGCGAACATCATTCCGCCTAATCCGGTGTCGCCTGAGAAAATTCTTTATCCCGATTATGAAGCCAATGACTTGTTCGGTGCGGGCTGCGCGTTTGCGCCCAAGGACGAAGGTTTGGGCGCGATTGCCCTGACCCAGAACGAAGTCGCCTATCTCAAACTGGATGGCAAAATTGTTCGCTTCGTTGCAGACAAGGGCAGCAAGAAAGCTCCCTTTGCCACATGGGAAACATATGACGGCAAGTCCCATTCAATTCGTTTGGACTTCGCTCGCGGCAACGGAAGAGCTTCTGGCTCGCAAACGGTCTCATATACGGCAAAACTGTCCATTCGGAACGGCCGCGGTCAGACCATCTACCAGACCGAGAGCACGGCCCAATGCGGGTTTTGAGGGGCATCAATCAATCGGTGCATTTTCATCCCGCACACGGATCAAACCGTTTGAGACCATTTCCAAGACAATTTCGCCATCCTGATTGAAGGTCTGGATCCTCGATTTGAAGATGCCCATGTCGGGCCGCGATTTACTCCGACGTTTTTCCAGCACTTCTGTGCGGCAGGTCAGCGTATCGCCGGGATAGACCGGCTTTACCCATCGCAAATTGTCGACGCCGGGGGAACCAAGGCCCGCTTGTTTTTGCACCTTCATATTATCCACCATCATTCGCATTGTAATGGCGCAGGTGTGCCAACCGCTGGCGGATAATCTGCCGAAGTGAGTTGCGGCCGCGGCATCATCGTCGAGGTGGAAGGGCTGCGGATCATAAGCTTCCGCGAATTGCATTACCTCTTCGCGGGTAACCTCGTAATTACCGAATTTGTTGGACGATCCGACGGTGATATCTTCGTAATACAGCATGTTGGCTCCGGGTTGTTTCCGGCCCTCTAATACATCATCATCCACACGCCCATAGCCATCATCGCGAGATTTTCTGACAAGGACACGAAGCCGAGCGGTACATTTCCGCTACCCCCGACACAGGCGCATTTGATCTCGCGTTTTTGGATATAGACTGCGTAGAATACTGATACCGCGCCGATTGTACCGATGGTCAGCGCGATCGGAATGGAAAGCCAAGGCAGCAAGCGGCCGGCCATCAGAACAGCCACCAGCAATTCGAGATAGGGAAAGGCGTAGGAATAAGGGACAGAGCGTTTCGCCAGCAGATCATAGCCCACGAACATGCTGGAGAATTTCTCGACATCCTGCAATTTGAGCATGGCCAGCATCGCCATCGAGAAAGCGATGAACCATTCGCCGGCACGGATGGTCAGCGGCTGACCATAAACAAATTGGCTGATGGATAGCGCCAGTACCAGTGCCGCAGCAAATACCGCCAGAACAGGTCGGTAGGTCGTCTTGTCCGGGTCGGGCAGGGGGTTGCCGATATAGGCCCGCAGCTCAGTATAGCCGCCAATTCGGCTGCCGCCGATAAAGGTCTGCGGCGTGGTTTCAACACTATGTTCCGACTTGAAGGCGTCGGTTTCTTCACGGGTGGTAAGGTGATGATCCTCCACCGTGAAGCCCTTGCGTTCGAGCAGCCATTTTGACTTTACGCCATAGGGGCAGAAATGCGTATCCATCACCGTCCGGTGGACGCTTGCGGTTTTGGTCTCGGTGCTGTTCATCATCCTCAAATATACCCTGTGGGGGTATATTTCAAGGGGCCATGCGAGAAGCTACGGCGTTAGATCAAACGTTGAATTTGAAGTTCAGGATATCGCCGTCCTGAACCAGGTATTCCTTGCCTTCTTGCCGCAATTTCCCAGCATCCCGGGCTGCACTCTCGCCGCCCAGGGACACAAAATCATCATAAGCGATGGTTTCCGCCTTGATGAAGCCGCGTTCGAAATCGGTATGGATTTCGCCGGCTGCTTGCGGGGCCTTCGCGCCTTTGGGATAAGTCCATGCACGGGCTTCTTTGGGCCCGGCGGTGAAGTAGGTTTGCAATTCAAGCAACTCGTAACCTGCACGAACCACTCGGGCTAGGCCGCTTTCCTCCAGACCCAGTTCCGCGAGAAATTCGCCGCGGTCTTCCGCCGGCATCGTCGCCAGTTCTGCCTCGATTGCGGCCGATACCACCACTGATTGCGCGCCTTCTGCTGCGGCTTTCGCAGCGACCAGATCGGATAGCGCATTGCCCTTGGCGGCGTCTTCTTCGGCGACATTGCAAACATACAGGATGGGCTTGGCGGTCAGCAATTGCGCCTGTTCGAATACCCGTTGCTCTTCTTCATCCTTCGGTTCGGTCAGCCGGGCCGGTTTGCCTTCACGCAACAATTCGAGCGTCCGGCCCAACACGCTGGCGAGAATCTTGGATTCTTTATCGCCAGCCTTGGCTTTCTTTTCCGCCGCAGGGACGCGTTTTTCGAGACTTTCGAGGTCTGATAGCATCAGTTCGGTTTCGACCACTTCGGCATCGGCAACCGGATCGATTTTGTTGGCGACATGCTGGATATCGTCATCTTCGAAACACCGCAGCACATGCACAATCGCATCGACTTCGCGGATGTTGCCAAGGAACTGATTGCCGAGGCCTTCGCCCTGACTAGCGCCTTTGACGAGGCCCGCAATATCGACAAAGCCGAGCTGGGTGGCGATGATTTTCGCGCTGCCAGCGATCTTGGCGATCTGGTCCAGGCGCGGATCAGGTACCGCGACCTGGCCGACATTCGGTTCGATCGTGCAAAACGGATAATTGGCCGCCTGCGCAGCCTGCGTCTCTGTGAGCGCATTGAAAAGGGTGGACTTGCCAACGTTAGGCAGCCCGACGATCCCGCAACGGAAACCCATCTAAAACTCCGGATGTAAGAACAGATGGCGGCGCTTAGACCTGTCCGCGCCGCTTGACCAGCCCCGACAATATTGGCCTAGACGTTATGAACCGCCTTGATCAACGGACCATACGGCGATCCGCCCAGCCAACCGACCTGTGCATCTGCAGAAACCTTGTTGATCGCCTCCTGCGGCTTGGGCCCGGGATGAACAGCGCGGCGCAACGGCCGGGTGCCAGCAGGCATAGTGATAATCTCGGCAATCGCGTTGGGAACGTCCATAGGATCGGTCGATCCGCCGCCGCCAGAACCGGATCGCAATTGCTCGATCATAGCCGGATATCCGCTCAGATGTTTTTCATCCGCGCGTTCGAGCAGGCCCATGGTCAGCTTGGTACTGCTTGCCCAAATCTTGGTTGGGTAACCGCCCGGCTGAATGATGGTGACATCGATATTGTGCGGCACGAGCTCGTAGGCAATCTGCTCGCTCATCGCTTCCAGCGCAAATTTGGTCGGCGAATATTGGCCAAATCCGGGTAGCATGACCCGTCCCAATTGCGAGGTAACGTTGAAAATCTGGCCGATTTTGGCGGCGCGCATGGCCGGCAGTGCTGCGCGCATCATGCGCTGCGCACCGAACACGTTGGTATCGAATATGAGCTGAGTTGCTTGCATGTCCTGGATTTCGATCGGGCCAGCCACTGAAATACCCGCATTATTGATCAGCACATCCAATGCGCCGCCATTGATCCGCTCAGCCTCGGCAACTCCGTTGGCAACTTGCTTGTCATCGGTAACGTCGATTTCGATGATTTGCAGGTCCAGATCGTCGGCCTCGGCCAGAGCAATAAGTTCATCCGCTTCGGCCCGCGGCAGATTGCGCATGGTTGCGAAAACCTTGGCGCCTTCGCGGGCGTATTTTTCCGCCATCAACCGGCCAAAGCCTGAAGAGCAACCGGTGATCAGGATCGATTTACCGGAGATGTCTGGCTTGGATGGCGTAATCCAAGTTTGGGCGGCGGCAGTCCCGGCGGCAAGAACGGTGGTGGCAGCTGCTGCGCCCAGCAGGGTACGGCGATTGATTGATGGCATGGGTGGTCTCCTGATAATCTAACCCTGCCTAGCACATTATTCCTGCAGGCGTAGGGCAACTTCACTCATGAAACGCGGGGCGTCGCCCTTGGCCAGCCAGTCTGCCTCGGAACTGATCGCGCCGAGCACATCCACTAGATCATTCTGCTCAGCCTTGGCGTAATTTCCAAGGACATAGCCGTGCACGCGGTCCTTGTGGCCCGGATGACCGATACCGATGCGCACACGGCGGAAATCATTGCCGCAATGCTGGTCAATTGAACGCAGGCCATTGTGGCCCGCATTGCCGCCGCCTTGCTTAACTTTGACCTTCATCGGCGCGAGATCGAGTTCGTCATGAAATACCGTCAGCGCATCAAGCCCCAACTTATAGAACCGCATCGCCTCGCTCACTGCGCGGCCGCTTTCGTTCATGAAAGTGGCGGGCTTAAGCAGGATAATCCGCTCCCCGCCGATCCGGCCATCCTGCATCCAGCCGGAGAATTTCTTCTGCACTGGCCCGAATTCATGGACATGCGCCATGACGTCTGCCGCCATGAAACCGACATTGTGCCGGTGCATCGCATATTGCGGACCGGGATTTCCGAGGCCTACCCAAAGTTGCATGACCGCTCCCTAGCGAGACTGCCGAGAAACCAAAAGACCGGAAATGTAAAACGCCGACTTCCCCTAGGGAAAGCCGGCGCTTCGATTTCGTTAGAAAGACTGGACAATCAATCGTCGGACTTTTCGTCCTCGCCTTCGGTTGCTTCGCCTTCAGCTTCTTCGCCTTCTGCGACTGCATCCTCGTCCTCGGTGCCGTCATCCTGGCTCTTCAGCGCAGATGGAGCAACGATGGTGGCGATGGTGAAGTCACGATCGGTGATCGCGCTGACCGAACCAACTGGCAGCACAACAGTGCTGATGTGGATCGAGTCGCCAACTTCCAGGCCGGTCACATCGATATCGATCTGATCGGGGATCTTGTCGCTTTCACAGACCAGTTCCAGCTCGTGACGAACCACGTTGAGAACGCCGCCCTTCTTGAGGCCTGGGCTGTCTTCCTGATTTACGAAAACCACCGGAATATCGACTTCGATCTTCGAATCCTTGGACAGGCGGAAGAAATCGACGTGCAATGGCTGGTCGTTCACGGGATGAAAGGCAACATCCTTTGGCAGGGTGCGTACGCTCTTGCCGCCGACATCGATCATCACGATCGAGTTCATGAAGTGGCCGGTACCAAGCTGACGGTTCAGCTCCTTGGCTTCGACATGGATCGGGGTGGGTTCTTCGCCGCCGCCATAAATGACAGCAGGAACTCGGCCTTCGCGACGCAGTGCACGGGAGGCTCCCTTGCCAGCCCGTTCGCGCGTCTCAGCCGGCAGGGTAAGAGCTTCGCTCATAATAATTGCCTTTCGAAATGCATTTTAATGTTCTTCCGTCTGCCAAGCCTCCAGGGATGACCTTAGCCGGAAGGGCGCGCCTTTACGGGGAATGGGTGTGAAAGACAAGTGGGAATGGGTCTGGTGCCAGGGCGGAATCATAAATAGTTAATGCAATTTGGTTTGCGATCGATTCAGTAGGGCTCCGGAAGGAGCCCTTTTATGGCGATGGCATTTCTGGATCACATTGAAGCGATTGAAGACCCGCGGATTCC
>Ga0209702_10006858_pt1 | contig 14300 bp, 11 predicted proteins | sample FRY01_FD_187210 | JGI IMG/M metagenome (GOLD analysis project Ga0209702, IMG submission 187210) | Freshwater microbial communities from Lake Fryxell liftoff mats and glacier meltwater in Antarctica - FRY-01 (SPAdes) (version 2) | ecosystem: Environmental > Aquatic > Freshwater > Ice > Glacier... | reverse complement strand
TGAGGTTATAGAATCGCCAAAACGCACCCGGCTCCCCTTCTTACGTCTTCGGCCTGCTCCGGAACGCGGTCCCCAAGCCCAAAAATCCGAAAATCGTTCAGCCTAAATGGCTTTCCGAATAGGGTCTAGCTTGATCGCCCTCGTCGCCCCACCGGCCAAATTTCCCAGTTGACTTGACTGATCGGTAAACTATCCGTTGCGGCGTGCCGCCGACCACCCCACCCCGTCTCCGCCTTCTGGAGGCAATGATTGATGCCATTTGGGAGCGCAGCTATGGCACTGCCACGGTCGAGGAAATCTGCGACCGGGCCGCCGTCGGGAAGGGCAGTTTTTACCATTTCTTCAAATCCAAGACCGCCCTCGCCATGGCCGCCCTTGACCATCTCTGGGAAACCCGCAGCCGTCCCGCCCTCGACGAGATCTTCTCCCCTTCCCGCCCTCCCCTTGCCCGTTTCGAGCGGCTCATCGGCCACTGGTACACCGTCGCCGTCGAACTGTATCACGAAAAAGGCCGCGTCCTTGGTTGTCCTTACTTCAACCTCGGAGCAGAAATCGCCTCCGCCGAACCCGAACTTGGCACCAAGGTCCGCGAGATCCTCGACCGCTACCAAGGCTACCTCGAAGCCACCCTTCACGAGGCCAACGCCCGCGGCGACATCTCCACCAGCGATCCCGCCAACACCGCCAACTGCCTCTTCGCCATGATCGAAGGCTGTTCCACCCAGGCCCGCATCCACAACGACCCCGAACGCGTCCTCCACTTCGCCGACGCCTTCGGCCGCATGATCGGTGCCACCCTCACTCCCGACCTTGCCGCCTCCCCGGCAATCATTTAATGCCAATCTTCTCCCCGTGCCGCCCATGAGTTCCTCCACCACCCTCCGCCAATCCGCCGCCTGGCTCGGTGTGCTCGTCCTCCTCGCCGTGACCGTCTGGTTCGGTTGGAAGGCCCTCCGCGACGCCAAACCGGAAGCGGGCCCCGGCGGCGGACCCGCCGCCCGCCCGCCCCGCACCGTCATCGTGCGTCCCGCCGAGGAGCAGGACATCGTCCAATACCTTCCCGTCACCGGCACCCTCCGCGCGGTCCGTCGATCCGAAGTCGCCGCTCGGGAATCCGCCGCCGTCGATTCCATCTCCGTCGATGAAGGCGATCTCGTCAAAGGCGGTGCCATCATCGCCCACCTCGACTCCCGCCGTCTCGACGCCCAGTCCCAGGAAGCCACTGCCGCCCTCACCGCCGCACGGGCCGAACTCGCCCAACGCGAGGCCGAGCACCAGCGCACCATCGAGGACGAGGAAATGATGCGGGGCCTCTGGGACCAACGCGCCGTCGCGGAACGGGAATACCTCGACACCGTCCGCGAGTTGAAGGTAGCCGCGGCCCGGGAAAATGCGGCCCGCGAGGCCATCGAAGCGGCCTCCAAGCGCTTCGACCTCCTCGAGGTCCGCCGCAACGACCTCGACGTCAAAGCCCCCTTCGACGGCCGCGTCGTGGCCCGCCACACCGAACTCGGCGAATGGCTCAAAGAAGGCGATCCCGTCATCACCCTCGTCTCCACCGGCGAGGCCGAAGCCTGGCTGCAACTTCCCGAACGCCACGTCGCCCTCCTCAAGCAGACCTCCCCCGAGTCGGTCGAACTGCGCTTCCCCGGTGCCAACGAACCCATCCACGCCGACAAGCTTTCCCTGGTCCCCGATGTCGAAGGCCGTTCCCGCAGCTTTTACCTCATCGCCCACATCCCCGATCCCGACAACAAGCTTACTCCCGGCACCTCCGTGGAAGCCACCGTCCCCCTCGGTGTCCCGCAAAAGCGCCTCGTCATTTCCGCCGACGCGGTCCTCACCAGCTACAACGGCACCTACGTCTTCATCCCCAAACCTGCCGAAAAGGGCCCGCCCCTCGCCACCCGCGTCCCCATTGAGGTCCTCTTCGAACGAAACGGCCAAGCCGTCCTTGCCCCCGGAGAATTAAAGCCTGGCGACGCCGTCATCGTTGAAGGCAACGAACGCCTCTTCCCCCAAACCCCCCTCGACCCCCAACCCTGGTCCGAAACCCGCGCGGAAAAAACGGAAACCGCCAAGGCCGCCGAATAATGAAAGGCCTCATCGAGTTCCTCCTCCGCCAGCCCATCACCATCGCGGTGGGTACCATGCTGGCCGTCTTCACCGGCGTCCTCGCCATCACCCGCGTCCCCGTCCGCATGACCCCCGAAGTCTCCTCGGTCGTCATCGCCGTCACCACCAACTGGGAAAACGCCTCCACCGAGGAGGTCGAATCCGACATCGTCGAGGAGCAGGAAAAGGTCCTCGGCGAAATCACCGGGCTCGCCTCCATGACCAGCACCAGCGCCGCCGGTCAGGGCACCATCCGCCTCGAATTCGAAACCGGCACCGACATCGGCGACGCCCAGGACGAGGTCCTCCAGAAACTCGACGAGGTCCCCGGCTATCCCGACGGCGTCCTCAAACCCGTGGTGGTCGATATCGATCCCGACTCCGCCGACTACATCGCCTGGATCGGTCTCTTCGCCACCGATCCAGAATTCAATCCCGGACAGCTCTATGACTTCATGGATCGGAGCATCAAGCCGCGCTTCGAGCGCATCCCCGGCATCAGCGAAGTAGGCGTCCGTGGCGCCACCGCCTCGGAGCTGCAGATCATCATCGACCCCCAGGCTCTCGCCCAGCGCGGCATCACCTTCGCCCAACTCCGCAGCGGCATTGTCGCCGCCAACGCCAACTTTTCCGGCGGCAAAATCGAGCAGGGCAAACGCGACTACCGCATCCGCGCCACCGGACGCTTCGAAACCCCGCAGTCCGCCGCGGAGATGATCATCTTCCGCGACGACACCGGCTCCGTCCTCCTCGGCGAAGTCGCCGAAATCCGCAACGACTGGAAGGAACCCTCCTCCTGGGTCCGCTCCCGGGGCCAGCGCTGCGCCTTCTTCAACTTTCAACTCCAGCGCGGTGCCAACCTCCTCGAAACAATGAACCTTCTGAAGGCCGAGGTCGCCGCCCTCAACGAACCCGGAGCCCTCCTTGACGAGAAGGCCCGCCAACTCGGCATCGACGGCACCTTCGAACTGGTCAGCACCTACGATGCCTCCACCTACGTCGAGGACGCCTTCCAACTGGTCCGCTCCAACCTCATCCTCGGCGGAGTCCTCGCCACCCTCACCCTCCTCTTCTTCCTCCGCAGCCTCCGCGCCGTCGGCATCATCGCCATCGCCATCCCCGTCTCCACCATCGCCTCTTTCACGGTCCTCGTCATGCTGGGCCGCTCCATCAACATCATCTCCCTCGCCGGCCTCGCCTTTGCCGTCGGCATGGTTGTCGACAACGCCATCGTCGTCATCGAGAACATCCACCGCCACCTCGAGATGGGCAAAAAGCCGGTCGCCGCAGCCCGCGACGGGGTCATCGAGGTGGGCGGCGCGGTCCTCGCCTCCACCCTCACCACGGTCGTCGTCTTCGCCCCCATCCTCATGATCCAGGAACAGGCCGGGCAACTCTTCCGCGACATCGCTCTCGCCCTCATGGCCGCCGTGACCCTCTCCCTCGTGGTCAGCATCACCGTCATCCCGGTGGCCTCCGGCAAATGGCTCACCGCGCACAACCCAGGGGACCCCGACTCCCTCTTCGACCGCATCTTCGGCTCCCCCTTCTTCCGCATTCTCGGCCTCCCCTTTCGTCCCCTCACCCTCCTCTTCGAGAAGATGCCCGACCTCGCCGCCGGGGCCGTCTCCTTTCTCACCGCCACCTGGGCGCGCCGTTTCACAGTCATCGCCACCTTCACCTTCGTCACCATCGTCGGAACCACCATCCTCCTTCCGCCTCTCGACTACCTCCCCAAAGGAAACCGCAACCTCGTTTTCGGCCTCCTCTTCCCGCCCCCCGGCTACAACCTCCAGGCCCTCTCCGAGATGGGCGAACGCATCGAGGAACGCGTCGAACCTCTCTGGGAAGCCACCCCCGACCGCTACGGCGTCGAAACGGTCCTTTCCGGCGGCACGATGTCCATGGAGGACCACCGCGTCCCCTTCCCCCTCAACGATGGCTCGGGCCAATCGGTCCTTCCGCCCACCCTCTCCAACTACTTCCTCGTCTCCTTCGAAGGCCGCATGTTCCACGGCGGCATCGCCGAGGACAAAAAGACGGTCGCCGATCTCGTCCCCTTCTTCAACCAGGTCACCACCGGCGTCGCCACTCCCGACACCTTCGCCTTCGCCCAACAAATGCCCCTCTTCCGCGTCGCCGGCGCGACGGGCTCCGCCGTGCAGATCGACTTCCGCGGCCGTGACCTTGGCGCGGTCTCCGGGGCCGCCGGAGCCACCATGGGCGCACTCATGGGCGCGCTTCCCGCCGGCTCCAACATCACCCCCGCTCCACCCAACTTCTCCAACCCTCTCGACGAAATGCGCATCGTCCCCGACGACCGCCGCCTCCGCGAACTCGACATGACCCGCTCCGACCTCGGCCTCGCCGTGCAGGCCGGCGGCGATGGCATCGTCCTCTTCCGCGACTACGAACAAAACGGCGAACTCAAGGACATCAAGATCCTCACCAAACGCAGCGAAGGCCAGCAACCCCTCGATAAACTCCTCGACCTCCCCATCGCCGCACCCGGCGGCGAAATCGTCGATCTCCGCTCCATCGCCACCCTCCAACGCGTCCGCGGTCCCGATCAGATCCGCCATGTCGATCGCCAACGCTCCGTCACCCTCGAGCTCACCCCTCCCCCCGGAGCCCCCCTCGAGACAGTCATCGATCAGGTCAACGGCATCGTCGCCGGCATGAAGGAACAGGGAGCCATCCCCCCGGGCGTCGATGTCACCCTCGCCGGTTCGGCCGGCAAACTCGCCGAAATCAAGAACTCCCTCCTCGGCGACGGCAGCCTCGCCGGCACCCTCGGCAGCAGCCTCTTCCTCGCCGGCGTCGTCATCTACCTCCTCATGGTCGTCCTCTTCCAAAGCTGGAGCTACCCCCTTGTCATCCTCCTCAGCGTCCCCCTCGCCACCTTCGGCGGCTTCCTCGGCCTCGCCCTCGTCCATCATTGGAGCGAATTCGACCGCCACATGCCCGTCCAGAACCTCGACATGCTCACCATCCTCGGCTTCGTCATCCTCGCCGGGGTGGTCGTCAACAACGCCATCCTCATCGTCCACCAGGCCCTCAACTTCATGCACCACGAAAAGCTCGCCCCCCTCGAGTCGGTCGTGGAAAGCGTCCGCAGCCGCGTCCGCCCCATCCTCATGTCCACCCTCACCTCCGTCGGCGGCATGCTCCCCCTCGTCTTCATGCCCGGCGCCGGATCCGAACTCTACCGCGGCCTCGGTGCCGTGGTCATCGGCGGCCTCACCGTCAGCACCATCTTCACCGTCTTCCTCGTCCCCACCGTCCTCAGCGTCATCTTCGCCCTCAAACAACCCGACGAACCCGCCGTGGCATGACCGTCTCGGTCATGTCAAAAATCCCCCGGCGAAGCCGCACTTCTCTCCGCCTCCCCATTCCGCATTCCCCACTCCGCATTCCCCACTCCGCATTCCCCACTCCGCACTCCGCATTCCGCACTCCGACTTCCATGCGCTCCCTCTTCCTCACCGCCCTCCTCCTCGCCTCCTGCGCGGTCGGCCCGAACTACGATCCGCCCTCCGCCGAACTTGAGGCGTCCTTCAAAAACGTCGGCTTCAAAAGCGCCCCCGCCCAAGGCTCCTGGTGGACGCTCTTCAACGACCCCAAGCTCAACGAACTCATCCGCACCGCCGACCGCAACAGCCCCACCGCCCGCGCCGCCCTGGCCCGCTACGATCAGTCCCGCGCCGCCCTCGGCCTTTCCCTTGCCGATGCCTACCCCTCCGTCACCGGCGAGGCCTACGCCCGACGCCGCACCGACAGCGGCAACACCAACTTTTCCGCCGGCACCTACAACGACTACCGCTCCGCCCTCAACCTCTCCTGGGAGATCGACCTCTGGGGCCGCGTCCGCCGTCAGGTCGGAGCCGCCGTGGCCGATATGCAGGCCGCCGAATACGAATTCCAAGCCGCCGCCCTCTCCCTCCGCGGCGAAGTCACCCGCACCTACCTCTCCCTCCGCTTCGCCGATGCCGAAATCGACCTCCTCTCCCAAACCGAGTCCCTCCGCCGCGAAGCCCGCAGCCTCATGAAGACCCGTTTCAACGGCGGTGCCAGCAGCCGCATCGACCATGAACGCTCCATCACCGAGCACGAAAGCGTCCGCGCCGAACTCGAACAACTCCGTGCCCAGCGCGCCCGCTACGAGAACGCCCTCGCCACCCTCACCGGACAAAACGCCTCCGGCTTCCGCCTCGCCCCCAACGCCCAACGCCCCTCCATCCCCGGGGCCCCCTCCGCCGTCCCCGGCGACCTCCTCCGCCGCCGCCCCGATATTGCCGCCGCCGAACGCCGCCTCGCCGCCGCCTCCGAAAACATCGGCCTCGCCATCGCCAATGCCCTCCCCCGCTTCAGTATCACCGCAACCGGTGGCTACGGCTCCCTGAAAAGCTCCGACCTCTTCAATCAGAATTCCCAACTCTGGAACATCGGCCCCGAAGTCTCCATCCCCCTCCTCCAGGGCGGCCGCGGTAAAGCCAGCACCGAATCCGCCAAAGCCCGCTACCGCGAAGCCCTCGAAGCCTACCGCGACACCCTCCTCCGCGCCGTCGAGGAAACCGAAAACGCCCTCACCGATTCCCACCACCTCGCCGTCGCTTCCCAATCCCGCAAACGCGGATCCCAAAGCTCCGCCACCGCCGCCCAACTCACCCGCAAACGCTACGAAGCCGGCGTCACCGACTACTTCGAAGTCATCGATGCCGACCGCACCTCCCTCACCGGAAAACGCGGCACCCTCTCCGTCGACCTCGCCCGCGTCCTCGCCTCCACCGCCCTCATCCAATCCCTCGGCGGCGGCTGGCAACGCTAAGCCCTCCCCAGCCCCAATAACAATTTTCCAATAACCAATAACCGGCGCAAAGCGCCCCTAATACTTCTTCCACGCCGCCGGCACAAACAACACCAGCACCGCGTATAGCTCCAGCCTCCCCAGCACCATCAAGAGCGCCAAAAACGCATGCGTCCCCGGCCGCAAATTGCTGAAGGTGCTCATCGGACCCACCTCCCCGAATCCCGGACCAATGTTCCCAAAGGTAGCCAACACCGCCGCCACCATCGTTTCGAAGTCCCCCCCGTTCCCTGACTCCAAAATCGCCACGATCACCATCGATCCCATCGCCATCAAGGCAAACAAGGCCACGAACATGACCGTCTGCGCCCGCGCCTGATCATCGATCGGATTTCCATTCACCTGCATCCGGAAAATCTGGTTCGGACGGAAGGCACGAACGATCTCGTGGAACGCCGCCCGAACCACCAGCAACAGACGACTCACTTTCATCCCTCCCGCAGTCGATCCCGCACAGCCCCCGATCAGCATCAGGGAAAGAAGGATAAAGTGCGTCCCCACCGGCCAAAGCTCGTAGTCGGTCGTCACGTAACCCGTGGTCGACATACAGGAAATCACCGTAAACACCGCCCCCCGCAGAGTCTCCCCCGCAGCCTGCCCGCCCGCCACGAGCCCCACAAACGACACCCCAAGAATCGCCAACAGCAACAGTCCCAAATACCACTTCGCCTCCTCCTCCCGCTTCAACCGCCCCCAGTTGCGACGCATCGCCACCGCATAGATCAGGAAGCTCAAACTCCCCAGGACCATGAAAATCTCCAGCCATATCTCAATCCACAGGCTGGTGTCCCAATCCGAAAAATGCCCTATGCTGTCATCATAGGTGCTGAATCCCCCCGTCGCCAAACAGGTGAAGGCATGGTTCACCGCATCAAACCAACTCATTCCCAGCCCCCGCAGACCCAGAATGCAGATCACAGTCAGCACCACGTAAACCTTCCACAAGGAAAGCGCGGTGTCCTTGATCCGCGCCGAGGCCGCCTCTCCCGAGTTGAACGAGGACTCGTTCCGAAACAACGACTTCGCCCCGCCCCCCACCGCCGAGAGAATCGCCACGAACAAGACCAGGATCCCCAACCCACCCAGCCACTGCGTCACCGATCGCCACAACAGGACGCTCCGCGGCCACGCCTGCAGATCATCGATCACCGTCGATCCCGTCGTCGTAAATCCCGAGACCGACTCAAAAACAGCAGCCTCCAGCGTCAACCCTGGCTCACTCAGCACAAATGGAATCGCTCCAAAACCCGCACAGAGCAACCACCCCAACCCCACGATCACCACTCCCTCGCGGCGCGGAATGCGATCATATTTTCCCATCCCGCAAATCACCAGGATTACCCCCGCCATGAAGGTCAACACTCCGGCCGTCATCAAGGGCGCCACGGCAAGTTTCTCCGTCGCAACCGGATCAAGGATCGCGAAACAACCGCACACGACCATCGCCAGACTCTCCAGCGTGAGCAGCAGCCCCAGAACCTTGGCCAGCAATCGGAAATTCATGGATCAGTGCAACAGCTTGAGGAACTTCTTCCGCACCTTCGGACCCACCATGGCGTAGATGCGATCCCCCGCCTCGATCTCATCGTCCGGCCCAGGCACGATCGCTTTCAACCCCCGCACCAATCCCACCAGCACACAGCCCTCGGGCCAGGACACCTCCCGCACGTGCTTGCCCACCGCTTCCGCCTGCGCCGCCACATCGGTCTCGATCACCTCCCCCGCGCTGAACTTCTTCACCACATAATACTGCCCCGCCGTCAGATACCGCTCGATGTCCCGCCGCGTCGCCTCCCGCGGACTCACCGCCGCCACCACCCCGAAATGCCGGCCGCTGCTGCTGATCGCCTGCGCATAGTCCGCCCGATGAATCAATGTCAGGCAGTTCTTCACGCCGATGTTGTTGGCCTGCAGACAGGTCATCACGTTGTCCTCGTCACTCTCGCTCATCGCCACAAAGAAATCGGCATCACCCACCTGCTCCTCCTCCAACTCCGCCACCACCGTGGCATCCGCATTGATCACCGTCGTTTCGCTCAAGCGCTCCGTCAGTTGCAGGCACAGCTCCGGATCTTTCTCAAAGATCCGCACCCGGCAGTCCCAACTCTCCAACATCTGCGCCAGCGCAAACCCATACTCCCCACCGCCGAAAATCACCACCCGCAGATCCTCCCGCGTTCCCGATCCGGTCTGCAATCGCTCCGCCAGGGTCCGCAGGCGCCGCGGCTCGCCAAAAATCGTCACGATGTCCCCCGCCACCAACTCGGTCTCCGCCACCGGCACGAAGCTGTCGCCCTCCCGCGTGATCGCCGCCACCCGCGTCCGCTCCGGCGCACCGATGTTCCGCAGCGACTTGCCCACCGCATCACTTTTCTCGCTCACCCGGATCTGCTGCACCTCGATCTTCCCCCGCGCCAGTTCCTCCACCGCGAGGGAGTCCGGATTGCGGATGAATTTCGCCAGCTCGATCGCCGCAAGACGCTCCGAGCTGAACAAGTGATCGATCCCGAAATGCCCCCGGAAATCAAAGAGCCATTCCTCCCGCTGCAGGCCCGGATGCACCCGGCTCACGACCATCGCCACCCCCATCGCCTTCGCCATCGAGGCGCTCATCAGGTTCACGGTGTTATCGCTGGTCAGGGCCAGAAACAACTCACACTCCCCGATGTTGGCCTGCGCCAGGGCATGCACACTGCCACCGTCCCCGCAAACCACCTTTGCATCGATGCTCCGCTCCAACTCCCCCGCCAGCTTCGAGTCGTGCTCGATGACCGCAATGCTGTGCTGCTCCCGCGAGAGCTCCGTGGCCAAATGCCGTCCAATCTCTCCCGCCCCGACGATGATGATGTTCATAGGAGCAGCCCTCGGCCGCGCCGCCATTGTCCCCGACCTCCCCCGTCATGCCAGAAAAAACAAAGCAGATCCTGGGGACCCGCCGCATTGCGCTCAAAGATAAACTTGCATATTCCTAACGACCACTCGTCCCGGCTCTGAAACCATGCGCCCACCATCCCTTCTCTTCCCCGCTCCCCTTCTTCCGCCGGAAGGCTGCGACCTCTCCATCGAGGAGAATCCCGAATCCGCCCTCGAAGCCTGGCTCGCCATTCTTCCCGCCGGCGGCCCAGGCTATCTCCTTTCTCCCGAGGCCTGCAAACGCAACACCGCGCACGACGACGACGAGGAATCCTCCCCCGATCTCCTCGCCCTCCTCCCCCCCGATCCAACCGAGGAAGCCACCCTCGGTCTCGACTTCCGCTACCTCGACCGCGCCATGCACAAGGCCTGGCAATCCGTCCCTCGCAGCGAGGACCAGTCACCCGCCGAACAAGTAGAAACCCTCTTCCAATCCCTCTCCCGCGAACTTGGCACCGCGCCCGACTGGAGCACCGTCTGGAGCTGGGATTCCCGCGGCCCCGGTGAAATAGAAATCTGCCTCCGCGCCCTCTGCCGCAACGCCTCCGCCCCGGTCCTCTACCACGAAGCCCTCCCCGAGGTGTCCGGCAACGGCGCCAGGGAAATCCTCGCCGCCGGACTCCTCGCCCTCCTCGCCATCACCCCCGCCGCCCAGGCGCAAAACGAAACCGCCGCTCCGCAAGACGAAGCCACCTACGAATCGGAAGGCGAATTCTCCGGCCTCCTCCGCGAGATCGGCAAGGCCCCAAACAAGAAACAGGACCCCGTCCGCGTCAACGAGGCCCTCCTCAAGAACATGGACGGCGCCGCGGTGAACATCATCGTCGATCGCGGTGCCCAGCGGGCCTACCTCATCGTCGATGGTGCCATCGCCATCGACACCCCCATCTCCAGCGGCACCAAAGGCCACACCACCCCCCTCGGCAATTTCACCATCCTCGAGAAGAAACGCAGCGGCAAAAAATCCACCATCTACCACTGCGCCCTCCCCCGCTGGATGCGCCTCACCTGGCAGGGCATCGGCATGCACGTCGGCGACCTCCCCGGCTACCCCGCCTCCCACGGCTGCATCCGCCTTCCCGAGGACGGCGCCACCGCCCTCTTCGACCACACCCCCAGCGGCACCACCGTCACCGTCGTCGCCAGCTGGGCCGGCTCCCCCTCCACCCCACCCACCCTCCTCGCCGACAACTAACCCGTGGCCTGACCGGCCTCCCCCGGAGCCGCGATGCTCCGCCCTCCCAACTCCCCTCCCCGCGTAGCGGCACTTCTGCGAAGTGTCGGCTGTTCCTCCCCCCCGCAACTCCCAGCCCCTCCCTTCCCACCGTCCACGTTCTTCCTGCTCCTCTCATTCTCCCTCCCCCATTCAACATTCAAAAATAGGCGGAGAGGGAGGGAATTGAACCCGCTAGAATCCCCCTATCCAAAACTATCAACCCCTATCAATCCCTATTTTTGTAGGGTTTGCGGTTTTCCCTGATAGGCACTGATAGGAATAGATTGGTCCCCCTCCGGTCCCCCTGCTATGGTTTCGCCATGCCAACCGGACCCATCGCCGTCGTCAAATCAGGAAGCGTCAGCATCCCGATCTACTACCTCCCCACCCGGGACACCCACCTGGCTAAATGGCAGGAGAGGGGGGAGCCGAAGAAGATGAGAAACCGCGACCTCGACGCCCTCAAGGCCGAGGTGCGGAAGATCGCCAAGGGCATCGACTCCGGCACACTGGACTTCTCCACCCTCACCCCGGCGCAAAGGGCCGCCTGTGAGGAAGTCATCGCCCGGGGGATCACCGTGGACCAGCTGACCTCCCTCCGCACCCTCAAGCAGACATCGACCGCCGCCGCCGTCAAAGAGTTCTTGGAATCGAAGTCTGACGCCTCCACCGATCACCAGCGGACCCTGAGAACCCACTTGGGTCAATTCTGCCGGGACCACGGGAAGCGACCCCTAAGCACCATCGACGCCGGAGAAATCGACAAGTGGTTGCGGAAGTCATCGAAGACGCTCCGCACCCAGAAGAACAAGCGCGGTTCAATCGTCTCCCTTTGGCGGTGGGCGCGGGACAAGGACTACCTGCACCAAGACACCCGCACTGCCGCCGAGCGCTCTGACGCTCCATCCTTGCGCCGACAGAAGCGAACCAAGAGCATCGACACTTGGACCCCCGCCGAGCTGCAAGCCATCCTCAAGACCTGCCCCGAGGAATACGTGCCCTGGGTGGTCATTTCCGCCTTTGCTGGGGTGAGGACTCTGGAATTATTCGCCAATGAGAAAGACCCCGCGAATCAGAAAGACATTCTTCAATGGGAACACATCGACCTCGCCGGCCCCGAGCCGAGAATCCTTGTTCCGGCCGCCGTCTCCAAGACCGCCGAAAAGCGTTCAATTCCCATTTGTCCCACCCTCCTCCAATGGCTCAAGAAGATAGGGAAGGACTCCGGCACCGTGGCCGATAGCCCTTGCCCTTGGCGGAAGCTCAAGCGATGGGGAAGCAAAAGCGCAATCGACTTCATCGCCGAGGCCGCCGGGGTGGGATTCAAGAAAAACGCCTTCCGTCACGGGTTCGGAACATACAGAGTGATTCAGGCTGGCGCCGTCGGTCCCGTGGCGCTGGAAATGGGGAACTCCGAACGCATGGTGAAATCCCACTACCTCGACACCGGACGCACCAAGGCCGAATCGCAAGAGTGGTTTGCCCTCACCCCGAGCAAGGTCCAGCGGACCCGGTAAAGCCATTGCCCCTTCGCTTTTGAAGGGCGGGGGCACGCAGCTCGGTTTTCGGTGCCTTGACGGGTTTTCCCGCGAGAAAATCCTTAATGTCATCCCGCCGCATTCCCGTCGCGGAACTTGGCGAGATGTTCATTGCACCGTGTTTTTTAAGTAAATCAAAAAACCATCGACCCGCAGCATTGAAGGAAGTTTTTTGGTTTGGCGATTGCCAGTAGCATGCCGTTTGCCGAGTCATCCCACCGATTAAACGCCACGGGGTTTTCATGGGGGCGGGAGCGCCTGATTCATCCAGCGCAAAACGGTTTCGCTTTGGTGTGGAATCGGAATGGAACTTCCCGCACAAACTTTTAGGGCGCACGAAATAGCGTAGACAGTCGAGCCTGGACAGCGCGTAGGCCACGACCAAGGCCACGCAGTCGGGATTGTGAGGGCACGCTTGAACGTCTCCCCAAACGCTACCCGAAGGCCGTTTCCAAGAAATTGCAACGTCTCCCGAAATCGTGGCGTTCTGGCTTTCGTCGCCTAACTCCGCGAGCAACCGCGCGGCCGTCTTTTGTTGAGCCGCACTCATTTCCCCGATTGTCGCGAAGCGGGAAATCTCTGCTTTCAACTCTCTTTCGCGTTCCGTCGGAAGCCTTGTGGCGCACGTTTTCAATCCGTGATGCGTAGCCGTTCCGCTCTCAATTAGTTGCGCCACCACCGCCCCGACGAATTCCAGCCGTTCCGCGCGTTCCGCGTTTGTGTGCCGCCCACGACCGTCCCGGGGGGCATCGACCCCGCTTTTACGCCGCCTCCATGCCGTGGTGCGGCTCATCCCGTGTTTCATTTAGACAAAATGGCAGAATTGTAATGAAGACTAAAGAAGATTCCAAACTCTTGTCAGTGAGTGAATTTGCCGAAGCATTGCGGCTCTCCGACAAGACGGTTTACACCTGGATCAAATCCGGGCGCATCGAAGTCATCAAGTTAGGCAGGATCATCCGTGTGCCATGTACTGAGTTGGCAAAACTGCAATCGGAGGGCTTCGCGCAATGAAGCTCCTCGCCGAAGTCCCTGCGGTGCGATGGATCAGGCCAGCCGCCTTTCGTGAGCAAACCGGACTGACTGAACCTAGCTACTACAGGCTCAAAAAGTGCGGGGCAATCCAGACCTCGAAAATCAACGGACTCGTATTCGTTGACCGAGCCGCCTTCGACCGAGCCCTTGAGGCGGAACTGCCAGCATGACCACCGTTGAACCCTCTCCTACTAACAAACGCATGACTACCAAACCGACCCCGAAGACAATCGCAGAATTCCGAACCGCACTCGCCGCCGCGAAAGCCCGCCCTGGCCTCGAACGCACCGCCCTCGCCGACTACGCCGACTTGCTCGAATCCCGCCCCGCGCCGCCGATTACCGCCGGAGTAGCGGCGCATCTTTCCGACCGCATGCAGCAGGCTGAAATCAGGCGTGCGCTCGACGAATTTGACGAGTGGCCGACCGAGAACCGCGCACTGACCGCCGAGCAAAATTTCCTCCAAGCGAACGGGCCGGAGATCGTCGGCGTTCTCCGCTCCGAAATTGAATCCCGTTCCGAAAAGCTCCCGGGAGTTTTGGAATTTCTTGGGCAAAAGCTCTCGACCCTGGCAATCGGCGCTTTCGGAAACGCCGCATCGAGGGAGCAAAATCGA
>Ga0209702_10006857_pt1 | contig 14303 bp, 11 predicted proteins | sample FRY01_FD_187210 | JGI IMG/M metagenome (GOLD analysis project Ga0209702, IMG submission 187210) | Freshwater microbial communities from Lake Fryxell liftoff mats and glacier meltwater in Antarctica - FRY-01 (SPAdes) (version 2) | ecosystem: Environmental > Aquatic > Freshwater > Ice > Glacier... | reverse complement strand
TTTACAAATGTTGACACAGACTAATCACAAGCAGACCTTTAGATTCATTCCTTCAACTTCAGTTCCAGTAGACCCGAAGCGGGTCGAAGCGCTCTTAAAGCAAGAGTGGGAACTATTTACCAAGAACACCGGCAACAGCGCCGAAGAAAGCTGTCGTTCATTCAAGTCAATGCCTTTGGGTGTTACTTCAAGTTTCCAGCATTGGGATCCATATCCGATCTCAATTGTTAGCGCCAAGGGCGCATACATGATCGATGTGGATGGTCGTCAACTACTAGATCTATCGATGGGTTTTGGCGCAATGTTGGCTGGACACTTAAACCCAATTGTGGTGGAAGAGATTCAAAAATCTTTAACTCAGGGGATGCTATTTGTTACCCCTTCACCGACTTCAACAGAAGGCGCCGAGTTAATTTGTGCGCGCTTTGGAATTGATCAGGTCCGCTTTACCAACAGCGGTACCGAGTCAACTATGTACGCAGTACGTGTCGCACGTTCTGCGACCGAGAAAATGGGAATTCTTAAAGTTGAAGGTGGCTACCATGGTAGCTACGACCCATTTGTGGTTTCAAGTAAGCCACCACTGGCTGTCATCGGTGATCCGGAAAACCCAATTCCGGCGATCGATGCAAACTTGGTTCCGGGGGATATCTACGTTGTTCCATTTAACAATGTCGACGCCCTAGAACGCATGTTTGAGCGCAACGCAAAAAAGATCGCTTGCTTCATCGTTGAGCCAGTTCTAGAAAACCTGGCAATCATTCTTCCTGACGAGGGATATCTAGAGCGCGTGCGCGAACTTTGTGATGAATACAAAGTTGTGCTGATCTTTGATGAGGTTAAAACCGGTCTAACCGCTGGTGCTCACGGCGCCGCCGCACGTCTTGGTGTTCAGCCAGATTTAATTACCCTTGCAAAATCAATTGGTGGCGGAGTTCCGCTAGCTGCATTTGGTGGCAAGAAGCAGTACATGGATTTTGTGACAAATGGAAAGATGGCGCACTTTGGAACATTCAACGGTAATCCCTTGGCTATGGCTGGAATTCGCGCCATTGACCGCATCTGCACCGAAGAAAATCTGGCAAAAGCTGAAGCCCTAAATCAGCAAGCGTTGGATCGCATCAGCGAAATCATTGACGAGTACCAGCTACCTGCCCACACTGTTGGTTTCGGTGTGAAAGGTTGTGTTACTTGGTCTACTACCCCAGTTCGCAACTACCGCGATTACAAGGCAACTGACTTTTCGATCGCCGAAGCACATTGGTTGTTTGCGCTAAACCGCGGAATCATCACTCCCCCGGGCCTAGATGAACAATGGTTGATTTCGCTGGCACACGGCCAAACCGAGATTGATCTGCTTGTTGAAGACTTCCGCGAGTTTGCGAAAGCACTTCGCGCCTAACAGACAAGGATGAGATTGGTGACAACGGAGTCAGCACTCGATACCGCACGAGAACAACTACGGCGGGCAGTTGAACTGCTTGGTCTTTCCGAAAATGATTGGCAAACACTTTCAACGCCAAGGCGAATTCTAGAAGTAGCTGTACCTTTGCGTCGCGACAATGGTGATGTGGAAATGTATAAGGGCTTTCGAGTTCAGTACTCGACTACACGTGGACCATCAAAAGGTGGTGTTCGTTTTCATCCTACAATCGATATGGATGAAACTGTTGCGCTAGCCATGTTGATGACCTGGAAGTGCGCACTTACAAACCTTCCTTACGGTGGTGCCAAAGGGGGTATCGCGGTAGATGTTAAAGATCTGTCAGAGCGCGAGAATGAACGTCTGACGCGACGCTACACCTCAGAAATTCTTCCAATCATCGGACCAGAGCGGGATATTCCAGCACCAGATGTTGGCACCGATGAGCGAAACATGGCCTGGATGATGGATACCTACTCGGTTAACGCCGGTTTTTCAGTTCCAGGTGTGGTAACTGGCAAACCAATTGTTTTGGGTGGCTCACTTGGCCGCACCTCTGCAACTGGTGACGGCGTTGTGATTTCAACAATGGAAGCACTTCGTGTCCACGGAATTGATCCAATTGGTGCAACTGTTGCAGTCCAAGGCTTCGGCAAAGTTGGCTACTGGACCGCAATCGGTTTAGAAAATCTTGGACTAAAAGTTGTCGCCGTTAGCGATGTGCATGGTGCGGTTACTGGTTTCAAGAGTATCGCTGATTTGTGGCAGTACTTTATTGAAAATCATTCGTTAAATATGCCCGGAACTGAAGCGTTAAGCCAGGAAGAGCTCTTGCACATGGATGTTGATGTGCTAATTCCAGCAGCGTTATCTGAGGCTATTACCGAAAAAACAGCTCCTGGAATTAGGGCGAAGATCGTAGTTGAAGGAGCTAACGCTCCAACTACACCGGCTGGTGATCACATTCTCAATGACAAGGGAATCCTGACTGTCCCAGACATTCTTGCTAATTCTGGTGGTGTGATAGTTTCTTACTTTGAATGGGTTCAGGATAAGCAAAATTATTTCTGGAGTGCCGATGAAGTTAAATCAAATCTAAATGAGATCATGATGCGATCTATTAAAGAGGTAGAAAGCATGGCGGCGGCAAGAAAGGTTTCTTGGCGAGAAGCCGCACATATGATCGGTGTTGGCCGAGTTGCCGAAGCCCACAAGCTTCGGGGTTTATACCCTTAAGCCACAATTTCTAGCATAGCTCGAACTGCTTTAATCATTTGAGTTAACGGCATCGTCGGTAATCCAGGAAATTCCGCCGCTTGCGAATCCATCAGCGGCACATGCACAAAGCCGCTTCTTACATTTGTCCCGGCCAACTTATGCTGAGTTATGTAAAAAAGGTGATTACACAAAAACGCGCCAGCACTTAGCGAAACTGCTGCAGGTACCCCAACACTCTTGATCGCCGACACAATCCCTTTGACTGGCAAAGTTGAAAAGTACGCATTAGGACCACCAACTACGATCTCGCTATCGGTGCGCAGCACTCCTTCGTTATCGGCCTGGCGGGCATCATCCAAATTGATCGCGATCCGTTCCGGAGTAACTTCTTTGCGACCCTCAGCTTGCCCCAAGCAAATAACGACATCAGGTTTGTGTTGATCGATCAATGCCAACAACGACTTTGCAGACTGGGCATATGTCACCGGCAAAACCGCGGTAACAATGTTGTCGCCGCTAATTGCCTGAACAATTTCGGCTGATGGATTTTGGCTGGCTTTTCCAAAGGGCTCAAATCCAGTCAACAGCACCTTGGTCATGAGCCCACCCTACTAAAAGAAGAAAAGCCCCCGGTGTGAAAGGCACCGGGAGCTTAACTCGTGCGCGCGAAGGGATTCGAACCCCTAACCTTCTGATCCGTAGTCAGATGCTCTATCCGTTGAGCTACGCACGCCTATTTTGTGGTGAATGCGAATAGTACCCGCTTTTTTTACTGTGCCCAAATGGACAAAAACCTTTGTAAATCAAGCACAAAAGTGAACAAAGCGCTGATGGGTTCTTTCAGTACTGCTTTCAACTAATATCAGATAAGAATTGTTGTGGTAATTCCAATTGTTTTAACTTATGCTTTTCGTTATTGCGGTTCCAAACGAGAAGTGGACTTACTAATGCCCTTGACGTTAAGGGATAGCATTCAGTAATGGCTGATTCAAAGTCACACACGGTGAAGATGTCATCGCCACCTGACGACATCGATTTTGTGCATTCTTTGCTGATAAAGTGTGGAAAAGTACGCCCCATATTGATGGGGCAGAGCAAATGCGGTTCGAGTTAGCCGTCATTGAACTTGTCTCAAATGTCATCAAACATGCAGACACCGGCACTGGGGTTAGTTGCACCCTCACTATTGAAACCTTCGCCGATCGGATCGAAGCTGTACTGCGCGATACTGGCGAGCCCGGAAATATGCAATTAAGCGACCGAGCCATGCCAGATGAGAATGCGGAGTCCGGTCGTGGCATACCTATTATTCAAGCGTTGGTAGACAACTTTAGTTACGAGCGAGACGGAAAGTTAAACATCTGGCGCATGATCCGAAATATAGATCAACCCGTTGACCAAAGTGCACCGATGCACATAGATGAGAAGAGCGTTCGTCTAGAGCCATTAGCCTCAATCATCGAGTCTTCCGATGACTCCTTCATTAGTAGGAACCCCGACGGCGCAATCACTAGTTGGAACTCAGCGGCGGAACGTATGTACGGTTACTCAGCATCGGAGATGATTGGGCAGTTAATTTCGCGTCTGATCCCGCCCGGTAGCGGCGATGAGAACGCCGACATTTTGGGCAATATTAGAGATGGAAATTAAGTCGAGCCCTGCGAAGCTCTTCGAATTCGAAAAGAAGGCAGTACTGTTCTTATCTCTGCGACAGTGTCACCAATTTACGATGAAAATGGCGCCGTCATCGGATCCTCTGGTATTGCCCGAGATATCACGCGAGAGAAGCAGATCGCCCAAAATTTGATAGAGATCAACCGTGCGAATCTAAGGTTAGATAAAATTAATAAAGTAAAAGTCGCAGAAGAACTAGATCGTGCGACCAAGGTGTAGCGCGGTCTGCTGCCCAAAGCATTTGTGAACCTACCCGGTTTCGAAGCCGCGGGAGCTTGTCTACCAACCTAATCCTTAGGAGCCGACTTCTCTGACTGGTATCCAATCATGGGAGGAGCAACATTCACACTCGCTGATGTAATGGGTAAAGGTGTTGGTGCGGCCATTATCGCCGCAACAGTTCGGGCTGTGCTACGCGCGGATTCAAAACATCTTCAAATAAGCGATGCTTTACGGGAGACCGCGGAAATTCTAAAAGAAGATCTTGAAGTAGCTGGTACTTTCGTCACCCTCTTCCACGCCCGCCTTAATACCGAGACTGGAGCTTTGAGTTACATCGATGCCGGACGCGGATTAACAATCAGCGAGCGCACAGGCCATAAAGGACTCTATTATCGCCACCGCGAAAGCCACAACTGCGCCCGACGATGTGACCGTACTTGTCGTGCGTCGATCCAAGTAAGAAAAACAACTCTCTTTTCCCTGAAGTAAACTTAACTTGTCGAGATTTAAATGGAGGAGAACTCATTTAAAACAAGGACAAAGGGCGCCCGATTACTCGAGCGCCCTTTGAGTTTTAACCTTCTTGTTTAGCCAACTTTCTTGATCCGCCCATCTACTGCGGGTACCTGAGTAACCTTTCCAGCGGCCAGGTCAGCTCTTAGCGCATCTACAAATACATCAAGTAGTGCGCCCTTAACTTTTGCCTGTGCTGGTGAAAAGACACCGACGTAACCATCCCCACCATAGATCAAAAAGTCCAGCGTTGTGAGCGTGTACTCCTTTGCATCCTTTGCGATTGCGGTGCCGTCTAGTTTGGTAACTTCGAGAACACGGCTTCCAATTGGTTTGGATGCATCAAATGAGTACTTGAAGCCAGAAACCTGTGGGAAGCGACCATCTCCGGGATAATTACCGCCGACTCCGTTTTCAAGTGCTTTCCATAGATTTGCACCAGTGACAACTGTTGTTGCCAATTGATTTCCGAATGGGAAGACGGTAAAGGCATCACCGAGTGTTACATCGAGTGGTCCTGTACCTGTGCGAACTAGCGCTGTATTTGCAGGGACATAATTCCTTGCCGGGAAGGTGTCACGGATGCCACCACCATTTTGAATTGCAAAATCTGTTTTATATTTTGCCCGCATCAAATCTGCAATGTAGCTACCCATTGGAGTTTCACCTGAGCGTTCCACCGGCGGCGTGCCACCACGTGGGAATACTCCCGAGACTTGGCCGATCTTTACATCAAGTTTCGCCGACAATTGATCCTTATACTTCTTGACCAGGGCCACGCCAGTTGCATCTCCCATCGTTACAGTGCTGACAACACCAGTATTAATTGCTGGAGCTGCGGCCTTCAGGACATGCTGAAGTGATGTGCCAACCACTTTGCCGTTTCGGATACAGATCTGAGAACGTGTGTACTCAACACCTGAGTTGCGGACTTCGCCAAGCAACACTGGGGCAGTCGCACGCTTTGAAGCTGGAATTAGAGTTGAGAAAGTCTGGTGGCTATGGCCGCCATAAATAACTGCCGCACCCTTTATTTGTGCTGCCATCGTGTTAAACAATCCTTTTGCAACACCATCGGAGTTCTCAGTCCATCCTTGGTGAATTAGAACAACAACGATATCGGCGCCAGCTACCTTTGCGTCTAAAATAGACTTGTTGATTCCAGTAACGCCAGGATCGATCTGAATTGTCTTAGTTGCACCAGCTGTATTCTTGTAGTCAAGGTTTCCAGGAAAGACTTGTTCAATTGTCTCTGCCGTATTTGCACCTACAACGCCGACCTTCACGCCGCCACGATTAATGATTGTGTACGCCGTGGCCGCCTTGTTGCCAGACTTCAAGACATCAAGTGGACCGTCGCCATAGTTGGCCACAACCCATTTGAAATCGGATGCGCCAATGATCTTTTGAACATGAGCAAGGTCGCGGTCATGTTCATGATTACCAAATGTAGAAACATCAAGCTTCATCAAGTTCAAAGATTCAATTGTTGGAAGTTCTTCAAACTCCGTTGAAATAGGGGGCGCGGCGCCGATATTATCACCTGATGACAATGCGATTGTTGCAACAGAAGCTTTGCGATCTGCATCCCAGTTGCTTACCAGTAGTGATGTACCAAATGAGGCACCGGTTTCGATGGCTCCGTGCAGGTCACTGAGTTGCAACAATTGGACATTCTTGTTTTCCAATGAGGCGACAGTTGCTAGTTGATCCTTGGAATGGCTTTTGCTGGATGCTGCAGGCTTTGAAAAACCATACGCATTCACAGCTTGCACAACTGGCGTACCTGCTGGTTGACCTTCAACGACGGGCATCGTTACAACTGGGTTATTACCTACTGGAACAAATATTGGGCAGGAGCCCGCGCCAGCCGAGACAACATAACCAGTAACACGTGGGTTTACATCCTCGGCGGGTATCCATCGGACAACAACGCCTTTACCGCCGATGTAGGAGGTGACATTTGTTGGCGCATTTGGCAGCGAATACGTGGCTGCCTGAGCCGATGGGACTAGTAGTGAAACTAGTAATGATGTCGCTAGGGCTATTACGCCCAAACTAGAGGTCTTTTTAGGTAAGAGGTTTTGATTCATAGCACCATCTAAGCAGAAGCAGGTGTACCCAAATTGAACTTGAGGTAACGAAACGGATACAAAAACTAAAATCCCGCATCTCCCCACGTTGAGAGTACGGGGCCTCGCCTCTATCAGTTAGGGAAGGGAAGTAACTTTGACTTCTTGTGGCAAGGTGTAAGTTTTTAGATTAACAAGAAGGTTTGGTTAAGATAATTTTTGTCTGACACAAGATGAAAAGTTCTGTTTCATACAACTAGAAAAGCTGAACCGCCAGTAGTAATCTCGACTTATGTACTCAATGCGACGAAGAGGATTGCTAATCACTTTTTTAGCCGCCATTCTTTCCCCAATAAGTTCTGCCTTTGCCGCTCCGATCCCGCCAACAAAGTGCCTAAAGGTCGGACAAACCACAATTTTTGCGGGTAAGAAGTTCACTTGTGTGCGAGTAAAGGTAAAGGGTAAATTTAAACTGGCATGGAACAAAGGTGTGCCGATCCCAAATGCCCAAAACTCCAAACCCTCACCCACCCAAACTGCTCAACCTAAACCGACATCCGTAGAACCCAAGAATCTTGGTACTACCCTTGCCGACTCTTCTTCACTTGCGATTGGTGAAACGAAGTTTTATGAAGCGAAGAATCTTTTGGGAATGACCATCACCTACATTGTTCATCGGTCGCAAAATGGCTTGGTAGTGATGAATGATGTTTGTACCCATCAGGGTTGTGCAGTTAAATTAAGAAGTGATGGACTTTTGTGTCCTTGCCACAACTCGCTATTTAACGCAGCTTCAGGAGCTGTAGAACGCGGTCCGGCAACTCAACCTTTACAACGTTTTAAAGCATTTGAAGAAAATGGAAAGATAAAAGTTGTAGATTAATTAAAGTTGCTCAAAGGTTTGACCTAGCTTTAGTAATTCTTCGCGCGTGACTGATTTTTTGCGCGGCTTCCCATGAGGCGCTCCAGCCGTAACTTCTGCTTCATTGATTCTGCGCCAGTGCTCTTGCGTAACAACTACCTGGTGGCTTAACAGCTCCAAAATATCACCCGCGTTTTTAGGTTCACCAAGATCCGAAACTAACAGCTCCATGACATTGGCCGAATCTGATTTATTAGTACCAATCACCCCCGTTGGTCCGCGCTTTGCCCACCCAACAACGTAGAGATTTTCCGCTACCCGGCCGTCATTATTGACAACTTTACCGTTTTCATAAGGAATACCATCGATCCCGGCAGTTTGATATCCGATAGCGGTAATTACTAGTCCGCACTTGATAATTACATCGCCGTTTGGAGTGGCGTATACAACTCCTTCAACCCTATCCGTGCCCAGAATTTCCGTTGGTGTGTGCTGAAAGAGAAACTCCATAGTGCGCTCAAGGGATTTTGATCCTGTCTCGGCAATTAATAACATCGCATCAAGATTACTTTTCACATTTTTTTCTGGCGTATCACCTGCGCGTAAAATTGCTGCCTCGATGTCATGCTTGTTTATTACAACATCGGTATGTTCCAACTTCGGAAGTTCGCGAAGTTCAGGAGATGTGAAGGCGGCATGCTCTGCACCACGGCGAGCGCTGATGTAAACTTTACGAATATTGCTCTGCCTAAAGGCATCAATTGCATGATCCGCGGTGTCAGTTGGATCAAGTTCACTTGGTTCTAGAGCTAGCATGCGCGCAACATCCATGGCAACATTGCCAGCACCAATTACTACAGCGGTGTCGGAATCCAGCGGAGTATCTACTCCAATAAAATCTGGATGAGCATTATACCAAGGTACAAAAACGGCAGCAGACAACGAACCACGAAGGTCCTCGCCAGGAATGCCTAACTTCTTTCCCAATGAAGAACCGGTCGCAATAATTACCGCGTCATACTTTTCTTTTAGTTGTTTAATAGTTATGTCGCTTCCAATTTCAACATTAGCAAACAATCTAAAGTTTTCACCCGCTGCAATTTTTTCAAAGACTTTGGAAACTGTTTTAATTTTAGGATGATCTGGTGCAACGCCACTTCGCACTAATCCCCACGGAGTTGGTAGGCGTTCAATCATGTCAATTTCAAATGAACGATTTTCATCAGCCAAATTGTTAAGGGCTTGGGCAGCAAAATAACCAGCCGGCCCGGCACCGACTATTGCTACTTTAAACATTGCAATAGTCCTCCATATTTATTTGCGTAGAGAGAAGAGCGTAGTTCAAGGGATTCCACGGGGAGAACTCAACTAATTTTTGACTCATTAAGGATTGGATTGCCAATTTTAAACTATGACCAGTCATTTCCCGTGCTTAAATTTGGTCATTTTTGCAACCGCCTATCGCCTTTGAGCGTGACGTGTATCTCTAAATAACGAGATCGTTATAAGGAAGGTATTGCCACGCTGAAATTGGGCTGGCTATACTTTTTAACGTTCAAATTTTTGAACAAAAATCAGCAAAGGGGAATACTTTGTTAAGTCGTAAATCTCTCGGTGCAGGAGTGGCAGCGCTTGCACTCCTCGTTCCACTCGCCGCTCCTGCACATGCGGCAACAGTCACGGTTCTCAGTTTGGCGACGTGGGGTTCTTCACCTGCCGAAACCGAAGCTCTCAATGATGCAATCGCAACATTCGAGGTGCGTAACCCTACGATCGATGTGCAGCAGGTGGTACACAACGACCACAACGCACAAATGATCGCAAAATTTGCGTCACGTACACCACCAGATGTTTTCTATTTGGATGCTGGCGTGGCTCAGGATTGGGCAGCGCAGGGAATTTTGCAAGATTTAACTAGCTACATTGTCGCATCTAGTTTCGCAACCAAGCCTTTCAATGAGAGCTACCTAGCTCCATTTAAAGTTGGCTCGGCTCTTTATGGCTTACCAAAGGATGCGAACCCATTAGTGCTTGAGGGAAATAAGACACTCATGGCCAAAGCAGGAATCAAAACGTTGCCAACTACAACTAAGGAATTTGATGCTGCGGCAAAGTTACTACTAAAGATGAAAATAACTCCAATGTGCGTTGATGCAGATATCAACCGTCTTGGTGCTTATTTCTACTCTTTCGGTGGAAAGATTGCATCCGGTAACAAATCGCAAATGAACCATCCTGGGACAAGGGCAGCGCTTACTTGGGCGCTAACAAACTTCAAAACAGGTGCATTCCGGACTCCTGCACAACTCTCTGCAGGTTGGGCCGGCGAAGCATTTGGTAAGGGCCTGTGTGCATTCACTATGGAGGGCGCATGGCTAGATCCATATCTTCGCGATTCTTTCCCTGGTGTCTATTCAACAATGATTAAGGGACAACTTCCTTCCGCAAAGAAGGGTGGCAGTCTTGCATTTACCGCTGCATACGCAATTGGAAAAGATTCAGTAAATAAAGATGCTGCTTGGAAATTTATCCAATACATGACTAGCGCACGCGGTATGGGTGTTTGGACATCGTATGGTGTTGCAATTCCTTCGCGTTCTGATGTGGCAACACCGCTTGGTTATGAAGTCAACGGTATTGCGGCAAAAGCAAAGACAACAGTTACCACTCCATCATTTGTGGGTTGGTCAAACGTTGTAGGTGCCTTTAATAATGAAGCGAAGAAGCAGATTCAGGATAAGAACTTCGATGTTCGCAAAGCAGTAGCTTCGATTATCAGTAAGACCACTGCCGCGTTCCCTAAGTAACACCTATCAGCTAAATGTGTATTGGCCCGCTATCAAGGGGGTAGCGGGCCAATCACAACTCACCCAAGGTTGGAGAGTAATGAGCACTGATGTAGCACGTCCGAACGCAACTCACTTGGCTGCAAAACGAGCTTTGAAACGCAAAGAAGCCTATATTGGTTGGGGCTTTATTGCGGTTCCGATGGCGCTCCTCTTATTCTTCAATTTCTTTGTTTTTATCTATGCGATTTACATCTCTACTCAAGACTGGGGAATTTTAGGCTCCAAGGGGGGTGTAGGTGTTGAAAATTACGCCCGTGCCTTTCAGGATCCAATTTTTCTAAAAGCGGTACGTAACTCACTTCTCTATGCAGCGATAGTTGTTCCACTGCAGACCGCGTTGGGCTTGTTTCTTGCCCTACTTGTGAACGCAAAAGTTCGTGGTGCTAAATTCTTCCGCGCTACCTTCTACTTTCCTTCGATCGCCAGTAGCGCCGCCATCACAACACTCTTTATATTCTTAATGGCACCGGATGGCCTTTTCAATCGATTTCTCTCATTGCTAGGTATAAATGTCGAGAATTTATTCAATAGCGGAGCATGGTTGTCTGATTCTCGAACTGCTTTATATTCAATAATCGGTTTAAATGCCTGGACCACAAGCGGAACTATGATGCTCTTTTATCTAGCAAATCTACAAACAATCGATGGCTCCTTTGTGGAGGCTGCCAGTATTGACGGCGCTTCTAAGCGACAAATCTTTTGGTTCATCACCATGCCGTTACTCAAGCCTGCTCACTTCTTCGTCATCACCTCCGGAATGATCGGTGCGGTGCAACTTTACGATCAAGCCATTCTTGCTGGCGGCGCAGATGGTAGCCCTGATTACTCGCTTATGACGATGGTTTTATACATTTACAACTTGAGTTTCAGGCAGTTGCAGTTTGGTTATGCATCAGCGATTGGTGTGTTGCTGTTTATCATTATTTTTGGCGTGACACTCATTCAACGACAAATATTTGGCTCGCGAGCATGGTCGGCGGAGGACTAAATGAAAACTACTAATAAATTGCGGGTCAGAATTCTATTTTTGGCAATGTTGGCTTATTCCCTCTTTTCATTTATTCCATTTTTGTGGTCGATTAGCACATCCGTTAAGCCGCAAAGTGAAGTATTTGAAGATTCACTGATTCCGAAGGATTTGAATTTTGAAGCCTACGTAACGGTTTTCACAAAGATTCAACCTAATTTCTTTGTGCTTTTTGCTAACTCATTGTTTGTAGCAACAGTTGTTGTAATTATTCAAACCTCTTTAGCTGCAATATCAGGATATGCCTTTGCCCGTTTAAAATTTCCTGGCCGCGATATCTTATTTTATATAGTGCTCGGAACGATGATGATCCCCGATCAATTACGTTTGGTGCCAATCTATCAAATCCTGGTTAAGTTCGGTCTGATTACGGATAGACCAATCAACTACGCAGGTATCTTTCTGATAAAGGCGGTGAGTGCTGCCAGTATATTTTTGATGCGACAATATTTCTTAACTTTGCCAAGAGAGCTAGAGGATGCTGCTCGAATCGATGGCTGTGGCCCTTTCCGAATTTTCTCTCGTATCATGCTGCCAAATGCCAAGCCGGTAATTGCCACCGTTGTAATTCTTACCTTTCAGGGAAACTGGAATGACTTATTCTGGCCGTCAATTATTTTGCAAAGTCCAAATCACTGGACGTTGCCTTTTGGAATTCTCCAGTTTAAAGGACAGTTCTCGACCGATTGGCCACCAATTATGGCGCTAGTTGTGCTCTCCACCTTGCCTGTGCTCTTCCTTTATATTTTCTGTCAAAAATACATCATCAACATGCAACTATCTTCATCTATTAAAGGATGAGTAATTCAAATTTGAGTGACATTAAAGATGGTGAAGAGGTCATAGCTTCTACCCTCGTACTTACAAAGACCGACCCAGTTTTCAATCCAGAGACTCGGCCCGCGCTTGAGGATGCAATTAATCTGATCATCGGTCAGCAGCGCGGTTATGAAACCCCGTTCGCATCAATCTCGTTAGATATTCACAAGGATCTGCCAGAACAGAATCTATTCAGATGCCTCTTTGGTCGGGATGCACTATTAATCTCAGATTTACTTTCATCGCATCGACCACAACTTCTCACTAGCGTTGTCAAGGCGCTGGGTTCGGTGCAAGGTGCCCATAATGTTGCGCAAAGCGAGGAGGAGTTTGGACGAATCCCCCATGAAGTTCGCGAACCTAACGATCCGCGCGCTCTAGATCTTATGGAAAATGGTGGGTGGTTGTTTCCTTATTACGGCGCAGTGGATGCGACCTTAATTTGGATTAAGTCGGTAGCAAGAATTTCCAAAAGTAATCCGGATTTTTTGAAAACGATAGTTGAGGGCACGGAAATTGGTGATCGGGTAATTAACGCTACGCAATGGACACTGACGCGACTGTCAACACCGTCCGGCTTGATTGAAAGCAATAGATCCAATCCGACGGGAATAGAAAATCAAGTTTGGAAAGATTCTGGTGACTCGTATATGCATGCCGATGGCATCCTTGCCCGCGGGGATTCCACCGCTTCTATCGAAACTGTCGCTGAAACATTTGATGCGTTGCTTTGTGCAGCACAGATTCAGAAGCTCTACCCCTCAAAGCGGTGGGCACTTAGTGCTTCGGAGTTATTGAGTCAGGCGGAAGAACTTCGTGAGTTACTGTTTAAACATATGTGGCTTGGCGATCGATTTGCTATAGGGACTGAACGTAATGCAAATGGAGTTCAGGTGGTGCTTGATTCGCAAGCCAGCAACCAAGCACGGCTATTGGACTCGCTGATTTTAGATGGGCCAGATTATTGGAAATTTAGAGAAGTAATCGCCAATGCGTTAATGGATCCCGGATTACTTGGTGCTACCGGTTTGCGCACTCTTTCGGCTAAACATGTGTCCTATCGCGCTGGTGGGTATCACACCGGATCAGCCTGGCCGATGGATGGGGTCTTTGCTGCCCGAGGCTTACTACGCCAGGGCTTTGCGGCTGAAGCTCACGAAATCTCCACCCGAATTAAGAGCTCGATTGAGTTAATTGGTGGATATCCAGAGTTCTTTCGAAGTGATTACCCCGAGCATGGACTCATCACCACCTCAATTATTGATGTTGTCTCGGATCAACTCAAGGATCATGAGCAGATGAATCGAATAAATCAACCCCCCCAAATAATTCAAGGATGGACCGTTGGTGCTTATGCTTGGCTCTCCCAACAAGAAGGCTTAGAAAATGGCGCAAAAAGGTAAGTCTGCTTCAATTATTGAGGTCGCCGAGAAATCTGGCGTATCACTGCAGACAGTTTCAAATGTGCTCAATTTTCCCGAACGTGTTCGCCCCGCAACCCGCGAAAAAGTATTGGCTGCAATAAAAGCCCTTGATTACACCCCCAACTTAGCCGCGCGCCGTTTGCGATCTGCTCGCGCATCATCAATCGCGGTCCGTTTGGATACCAACGCAGTCACCGAAG
>Ga0209702_10006855_pt1 | contig 14307 bp, 13 predicted proteins | sample FRY01_FD_187210 | JGI IMG/M metagenome (GOLD analysis project Ga0209702, IMG submission 187210) | Freshwater microbial communities from Lake Fryxell liftoff mats and glacier meltwater in Antarctica - FRY-01 (SPAdes) (version 2) | ecosystem: Environmental > Aquatic > Freshwater > Ice > Glacier... | reverse complement strand
CGGTGCCTTGCGCGCTGGCAATATACCCGCCTGGCGGAAGCGGCTGGCCGCTCTGCGCGTCGGTCGTGCCGTCGTAAGTGATATACCTCTTGTCTCCGGCGACGTAGTTACGCGGCACGCGAGCGCCCTTGCCGATGTCCGCGCCGAGATACGCCTGCTCCTGCGCCGGCAGTTCGCCCATGCGGCCGAAGTTGTTGCCGGCCAGTGTGCCCTGACGCTCGGTATTGTTCAATATCGGCGCCAACCCATTGAGATCGCCCTGCCGGCCGAACACCGATCGTCCGGCCGCGTCCAGCGCCGGCAGCGGCTTCATGTCGAACTCGTACCGATTGGTTGCATCGGTCTGGTTCGCCACGCGAGCGCTCTCGGCCAGATTGGTGTCGAACGCCGGCTTTGTGCTCGAATAGCTGCCGCCCGCGCCAAGGGTCGAGTTTACGGCGGCCGCGCTGTCCGCGCCGCCCTGCTGGTAGTTACGCCAGCGGTCGTATTCGGCCAGTTTCGACGGATCGATGCCTGCGCCGAACATGGCCGCACCCGCTGCGTTGGCCGGGATGTTCTCGCCCGGCTTGCCGTAGAGGCCGAGGATTTTCATCATCTGCTCGGTCTCGGTGTTCTGGCGTTGCATCTCGTAAATCTTCTGCCGCTTGAGCTCGTCGCTCAACGGGTCGGACTGCGAGCGGCTGCGGCCAAGCGACTGCAGCATCTCGCCCATCGGGCCGAGACCCGCGCCGCGGTAGGAGTTGATGATCTTGGGCATCAGCCTAGAAAACCTCCAAGACCGGAAAGCAGCCCGCCGATTCCACTGCGCGGCTTGTTGGCCTGCACCTCGGCATAGTCCTGCTCATATGGCAGGATCGACATGTTGCCACGGGCGAAGTCGTTCTGGATGCCGATATCGCGGCCGGCGGATGTGTTGCCGACGCCCTGGTTGAACCAATAATCGCTGTAGCCGCCGAGCGCGCCCAGCGCCTTGGCCTGACCGGTCGACTTCTGGAAAGTGTCGAGCATGCTCTTGGCGAGCGCGGAGCGCACGATCGGCGGCGCCGAACCGGAGATGGCCCCGCCGCTCTCGTAGTCCGGAGTCGCGATGTTGCTGGCAATCGTCTCGCCGGCGTCCACCTTGTTCTTGTTGAGGTCGGCGTCCTGACGACTTGGATCCTGCTCGTCGGCACGGCTGTCGAACCGCTCGCGGGCGACCGCGGCGTATTCGTCGTTGCGCTTGAGCGCGGCCTGCAGCCGCTCGTTACGTGCCTTGGCGATGCGCGCGGCGTTCTTCTGGTCCTCTTGGGCGGTCATCATGCCGCCTAGACCTTGGGCTAGCCCGCCGACGAGCGCACCTGCTGCTCCGGGGAGACACATGGCGCTACCTCACGACCGAGCTGGATCCGCTGCCGCTCGCGGTATAAAGGGACGGGGTTTTGCTGGTGTAGGGGTTGCCGAGATTGCCGGCGCCGCCCTGCCCGGTGTTGGCGAAGCCGCTGAGAAGGCCGGCGAACAGACTGCCGAGCGGACTGAAGCTCTGCGGCGCGGCCAGTGCGGTCGCCTGACCGACAGCGCGCGAACCGATGCCTTCCGGGTCGGCGCTCGACTGGTTGAGCGCATAGAGGTCTGTCTTGGAGTTCTCGACGCTCGATTGCAGCCCGCGGGAAGCCGCTTCGGCATCGTTGGCGACCTGGGTGCGCCCCTGGTTGTAGGTCTTGTCGAGTTCCGCCATCTTGGCGATGCCGGGAGAGGATTCATAGATACCGCGACCGGTCAGCGCGGCGGTCAGCTTGTCCTTGGCCTGGGCGTACTGGTCGTCGACCTGCGGGTTGTAATAGCCGGTGTAGGTGTCCTTGTACCCGCCATAATAGTCGTCGTTGAAGGTGGCGTAGGCGTTGTCAATGTTGACCTTGCCGGCCGTGATGTCGGCCTGGCGCTTTTCCTCCCGAGCGCGGGTTTCCGCTTCGGCCTTCGCTGCTTCGTCAGCGGCGGTGTTCTTTGGGCTGCTGAGACACATTTTCGTCAATCCTGGTCCTGAAACCCGGATTGAGCGACGTCCGGCAGCTACGCTCGTGTCGTGAATTTATCACTTCATCTTGGCTACGTCACGCTTTTTTCCATACAACCGGAACAGGCGCGTGCGGCCTTCCTCGATCGGTCCCTCGAATCCCAGCAAGGCCAGCCAGCGGTCGACCTGCGGGTGCGGCGACGCGGTATATGCGTCGAACCGGCACCCCGGGTACTTGTCCGCCACCTTGCAGACGTATTTTCGTGCGTAGCGCACCATCGGCGCCCCGAGCGCGAAGAACCGCTCGGCCGCCACCAGGTAGACCACCCTGACCTTGCCCAACTGGCCATGCGGGATGGTGCCGAAGACGACAATAGGTTTGCCGTTCTCGAACCCGGTCTCCATCTCGACGCCCGGCTGTTCCAGCAACTCGTGGCTTTCCTTGAGGAAGCTCCACGTCGTGTAGCCGAATGCGTCGATCTCCCACCTGCTGATCGTGCTCAGGTCGCGCATCAGCTCGTAGACGTGGCTGATCGAGGTGGGCTGACCGCGGATGATCATTGCGCCTCCTCGCCCTTGTAGTGCAGCGCCATGCTCGAGAAGCTGGCGTTGCCGGCCGCGCTGCACGTCAGCTTGAACGCGATCATGGCAGTGCGGCCGGGCATCTTGATCGACTCGCGATGGTACGTCGTCTCGTTCAGCACGCCGATGTCGACCACCTGGCTCTCGTCGTCCGGGTTGACCAGCATGTCGATGTCCCAGTCGTTGACCAAGGCCGCATCGAAGCCGAACTCGTGCTTGCGGGTTGCCGGCGTCTGTGCCGACATGAACGGGGTCTCGACCACGACAATCTGCTCGTCCGCGGCCGGATATGTCGCGTTGTCGGCGCCGCCGTAGAGGTAGATGGTGTCGTCGTCGCCGCGGGCGTAGACCCGGCCGCGCACCTTGGCGAAGTCGAGCACCGCGAAACCCGGATCGTAGTATGACCATGCGGTAATCTTCGAGCCTGGGAAGTAGCTCAGGCTGAGGATGATGTCGCCCAGGGCCAGCATATACCGGCCTTCGGTCGGTTCCAGCACGCCGACCGCACGGCCGACCGTGTCCTCGACCACCGCATCGATCTGCTCGCGCACGAACGGATCGATCGCGCTGCCGACATCGGCGACATAGGCCGATCCGGACGCATCGCGGGCCCGCAGCGAGCGCACGCCGGTTGTATCGAGATAGAACACATCGTTGTTGCCGTAGGGCACGACCGAGCGCGGGGCGATCGTGCCGGTGTTCTCAAGCGGCTGAATCACGGTGATCTCGGTCGCATCCGCCGCGAGCTCGTATATGCGCGTGGTCTGCCGGCTGAAGATCGCCGACTTGCCCTCGTAGCTCGCCGCACCGGTCAGCCGCTCGGTTCCTTCCGATTCGTTCGACATGTTGATGAAACCCGCGCCGCTCGACGCGGAAGCGTCGGACCAGTCGGACGCATCGTTCAACTTGCAGTAGAAAAACAGGCTGTTGGCAACCGACCACACCCGCTTCTTGTAGACGAACAGTGCTGTCCCCATGCCGGCGCCCCGGCCGGTCGCCTTGTAGTCGACGCTGTTGATCGTGATCGTGAACACGTCCTGCGGGTCGAACGTGCCGCTCAGGAGCGCGCTGTGGACCTGCGCCACCGCCGTCACCGCGGCCACGCCGCTTGCCATGTTGGTGTCGGTCTTGGTGACGTCGCCCGCGACAGTGGAGGCGACGACATAGCCGTTCGGCGTGGTGCCGCTTCCGACTGCCGCCTGAATGGTGACGACCGCGCTGGCGGCGCTCGCGTTGTACCCGTGAGTTGACGTGTTGTTGTTGATCTCCGCGGCCAGGGCGGTCGCGGTCGCTGAATTGCTGAGCACCCAGTCGACGCTGACGCCCAGCATCTCCGCGCTGTTGACCGTGACGGACGTGATGTTGCTGACGCCAGGGTCGCTCGTGCCGCCGGTGATCTCGACCGAGCCTGTCGCGCGCACTTCCGTCACCGCCGCGACGTTGGCCTGCTCGGCGGTGAGCGTGATGTCCTGGTCGTTGGTGTTGCCGCCGACCACGTCGACCGCCGTGCCGCCGGCGACCGTACCCAGGGTTACGTCACCGCCGACCGTGCCGCCGACCGCACCGTTGGACGCGGCACCGGTAGCTACGGCCGTGATCGTGACCGTCGCACCGCTGGCGGTCGCGGTGTAGTTGGGACTCGATGTGTTCGACGTGATCTGCGCGGCCACGGCGGTCGCGGTTGCCGCGTGACTGGTAACCCAGTCGACCGCCGCGCCGAGAATATCGACACCGCCGACTGTCACGGTGTTGACCTTGTTGGTGCCGGGGTTACTGGTGCCGGCGGTGATGTTGATCGAACCGACACCCTTGACGCCGGTATCGGTGGTCGACTTGGCGATGCTGAACGCAGTGCCGGGCACCTTCGCAGTGACCGTGACCGTCGCACCGAACGACGACGCCGTGACCGCTGCGTCCTGGTCTATCTTGGCGGCCATATACTCGGCGAGCGTGGTCAGGTCCGAATTGGCGTCGGCCAGGGCGTCCCAGTCGGTGACCCGGGCGGCGTTGTAGAAGTGGCCGATATTGCCATCGGCGTACTCCGCGATCACATAGAGTTGACCGTCGAATCCCTTGGCGTCGAGCACGCGCGACATGGCGGCGCCCGACGGGTGCTGCAGGCGCTGGTACTGGATGCCGAGCGGCATGCTGGCCGCCAGGTCGGTGTTGCCGAAGACGAAAAGCTGGCCCTTCGCCGCGGCCATGCCGTGAGTGAGCGCCGGCAGCGTGTAGGTGGACGAGAACTTCTTCGCCCGCTCGATGTCGCCGCCCCGGCTGATATGCGCGTTTTTCAGCGTCCACAACGTACCGGGCACGCCGACCACGCGCTTGCGCCGGCGATCGAGGCCGTACTTGAAGTCGGCTACGTGGAGATAAGGCATGTCAGCTCACGCGAATGACGGCGTGGCTCGGGTACGTCCTCGGCGCTCCGAGACCGAGCCGTGTCCGCCGACCATCGCCGGCCAGTCGACCTTTCAGTTGGGTGTACAACCGCTGCGCCTGCGACAGCTTGGCCTGGGCGTCCTTGGACTCCTGGGCCAGGGCCAACTCGGCGGCCGAGAACAGAACGATCAGGTTGTCGTCCAGCAGCGCCGTGTCGATGTCGTTAACCAGCCGGGAGAACTGGGTGATGCCTTGAATCTGGAATTCCTGGGTGTTGGTCGACGGCATCGGCCAGAACTCGAGCTGAGTGGCGGATCCGGTATACCGGACGTCCCAGCGCACGACCGGTTCGGACCGCTCGTCGGCTTCCGGGTCGTAGATGCCGTAATGCTCGATGTCGATGCCGCGATCGAGATCGACCGCGAGGCCGTCCCGCCAGGCGACCATGCGCTCGATGCGCTCGACGTCGCAGCCGGACGGCATGTTATAGTACCGCTGGCCGGCGCTCAACGCGGTCCGGGTGAACACCCGGCGCAGGTGCGGCCAGTCGTAGTCGTAGTAGAGGGTTTCGTAGACCCGGTTGATGGTCTGGCCAAGCGAATCGACATCGTCGATACCGACCGATGCCGAGACGTCGCGCCGCAGATCCGCGCGGAGCCGCGATTTCAGATTGAGAAAGGTGACTCCGCGCGCCATCAGCGTCAGTCAAGCACGTTGGCGAGTTCGGGTTCCGACTCGGTTTGCTCGACCTTTTCAGTCTTCTTGCGCGGCCGGCCAACCTTGGGCTTGCTCTCGACCGGTTCGGCGCCTTCCTCGAAGCCGTGCAGGAACTGCGGAATGGCCCGCGGCATGTCGGGCGGGCCGAACAGCGCCTCGACCTTATTCTCGCCGTAGATCGCGCGCAGGCGCTCGACCTCGACAAAATCGGCCAAGTAGTGCCCGCCGGTCATCTCGATACCGACGATCGCGTCGGCGCCGTGCTCGCGGCGCAGCAGCACCACTTCGGCAGCGGACAGGTTGTGCTTGGGAACTTCGTTATGTACCAGGCCGCCGAGGCGGATCCTGGCTGAAAAATACTGCATGGTTTAACGTCCTTCTTGCAGTTTGTGGGAGAGGTGAAGTGGCGGGCTGACGGGGCCCGCCACCTCTTCTTGTGCCCGGCTACTAGCCGGCGAACTGCGCCACGCCCTTGTTGGTCGGGTTGGTGAGCGCGACCATGAGCATGTACCCGTCGTCGCCATCACAGGCATCGGTCGGGGCGAAGGTGCCACGGACGTCGCCCGTGGTGGCCGTCGCTTCGGTGCCGACCGCAACCACAAGCGAGCCGCCACCCGCGGACTCCGTGGTGTCGATTTCGACGATCACGAAAATATCCGCGGAAGCGTTGAAGGCCGCGGCCGGGATGACTTCGATACGGTCGCCAGCAGCCACAACAGCGGTCGCGGTCTCGGCGGCTGGCGTATCGCTGTCAACCTCGCCAGCAGCCGCGCCGTCGGCCACCGTGACCGAAAGCCCGGTGACCGCCACCGTGTTGATCTCGACGGTGATACCGCCGCCCGTGGTGATCGTTCCGCGGGCGATCGTTGTGACCTTGGAGATGCGCCCCGCGACAGGAGATACAAGCTCGAGCGCGGTGCCGGCATCGATTGCCGCCTCGAGCATGTGGTCCTGCAAGAACACCTTGCCCTCGGTGTTCGCCACCTTGACGCCGTTCTTGAGCGTGCCGAGCACCTGACCGGCCTTGCCGACCGCAACCGGAAGCCCGATCACGTCGCCGGTGCCAACCGTCAGCCCGGTGATGTTGGCCGACGTGGAGATGCCGGTCACCGTCTTGAACGCTTTCTTGCCGGTCATTACTGCCCCGGATGCCGAGCTTTCGACCAACACATTGCCATACTCGTCGGTGCCGGTGACGGTCAGAACAGCAGTCGTTGTCCAAGCCGCCACAATGTTACGCGGCACGTCGAGAGTCCCCACGAGAGCAGCGGCAGCGATCGCCGCGGCTGCGGTGACATCGACCGAGAACACGCCGGCCGCGGTGAGATCCTGGCTTTCGACGATGCCGTTCACGTCGGCGACGTTGGGCGAGCCGAGATTGAGCAGCGCGACCTGCGACGGGATCTGGCGAACCCGATCCTTGTCGGCCACGCTGTCGACACGGCGGTCCTCTTCGCCCGGCCGGTCGATCTGCAGACGGCAGCTCGCCGAGGCCGGCCAAGCAGCACCCGACGCATTAGTCAGGGTGATGTCGCTGGCATTGGCGTTGAAGGTCAGCGTGAAGTCCGCGGGTGCGGAATAGATGTTTCCGTTGACCGCAAGCTTGTGCTTGCCGGGCGCCCAATGGTAGTCGCCCTGGCTTCGACCGGTGGGATAGCCAACAGTAACGGTGCCGGAGCCGGCAACGGCGCTGGCCAGTGAGAAAGTGACATTATCGAACATCTGAGTTCTCTCTTTCCGAGTTTACCCGAGCCCTTACAGGATCGAATACACTCCGTTGGCGTTGCGCTGGTTGCAGACGAGGCCGCCGACATAGGTCAGCGCGCGGTAGAACACGTACTTGTTCTCGGGCCGCGCCGGCGAATGCTTCTTCATGTTCTCGCCTTCGACCACATACGGCAGGATCGTCTTGGTGTCGATCACGTAGCCGTACTTGGCCTTGCCGAGATCATCGAGCGTCGGGTCGTACACCAGCTCGATGCCCTTGAAGGCCAGGTCGGCCACGCTGGCGTCGATCCGGCCCTTGTTCGACCAGCCTTCCAGCGTGAAGTTGCCCTTGGAGCGGAGCTCCTTCTCGAAGGCATCGATGAAGTCCGAACCGCAACAGAACATGTTGGGCCGGCCGCCGTAGCGGCGAAGCTGGCGCATTTCCTGCTGGAGCTTGGTCACCAGGTTGAGGTTCGACGCGGTGGACGTGTCGATCAGCAACGAGGCACGGTTGCGCCACCAGGTGTTGGCCACCTGGTCGATGCCGCCGACGTTCGCAGCCGCGGTCGGATCGTCGTGGATCAGCGACGTGATGCCCGGAATGAGCAGCGCGTCCTGGGTGCCGTCCCGCCAGTACATGGTGTTCATGCCGCGGTCGGTGCCCTCGGTCATGTCCTCGATCTTGTCATCGAGCAGGTTGGCGAGCACGGTCTTCTCGCGATCGCTGTGCCGCGATTCGGACTTGCCGGTCGCGGTGTCGACGATCGAGATGCCATCGCGGATCAGTTCGTCCATGGTGAACTGGATGCCGGCGTGGATGAACATGTAGGGGTAGTACGCCTTCCGGATGTTCGCCGGGTTGCCGTAGCTGACCTCATCATCGTTGGCGAAGCCCTCGATTCCGGTGGAGTAGACGCCCTTGACGCGGACGGTCAGAAACTCCTTGCCGCCGGGGAAAGTCTTTTCCTTGGCGCGCATGGCAGCGAGCATCGGCTTGTCCTGCAGGGTCTGCGACTTGACCTTGCCTCGGTTGAGATGGAGATCGATCGCGCCATTGGCGATGTTCTCCAGTTCCTGGGTGGTGAATGGCATCGGGGTGGCCTTTTCAAGTCACCCGCTCGCTAGCCGACGATCGAATCGATCAAATCCCTGGTGTTTTCGGGCGCCGGCGTCGAACGGGTCGAGGCAGCACCGAGGACCGGTCGTTTTTCTTCGCGCTTGGGCTGGAACCGCTTGAATTCCGCGTTGATCTCCTTGAGAGCTTCCGCGGCGAGAGCGACTGCAGCTTTTCCATTGTCAGGGTATTGGCCCGACTGACGGATGCGAAGTTCCACGAGTTGGTTGACCCGGGCTTCCTTCAGCTTCCAATCGGGATCGTTCGTCGCCTGCTGTGCGTTCCAGTCGTCTACCGACTTCACAACGTCGTTGATCTTCGCCTGGGTCGCCTGCGCCTGTTGCGCCTGCGCTGCCCGCTGCCGGTCCTGCTCCGACCTCTGGCGGGTGCGCTCGGCATCCGCTTCGGCCTGAGAGATCCTGCGGGCGTCCGCTTCGGAGAGATGCCCCTGGCGGACCCGTTCCTGCATATCCTCCGGCACGATGTAGCCGGCGGCCTTTGCAAGCTCCTGGACGATCGGGGTAAACGCTTCAAGTGCCTTGCGCGGATCGCTCTTCATCATGGCCATGATCTCGAAGCCTTGACGGACTTCCGTCGCTTCGAGGCCCGAGGCGTCCATGAAGGACGTGATCTGCTCCAGGCGATCTGCCTGGGGCTTGTACCGCTCTATGTCGGCCTTTGCTGCGTTCTTCTCGTCGACCAGTTGGCGAATACGACGCTGGGAGTTCGGAGTATACTGGCTCAGTTCCTCTTCGGTGGGGTCACCCTCGAGGTCGTCCTTGGACTTGTCTTCCGACTTGTCTTCGGACTCAGCAGACTTTTCGATCCCAACATCAGAGGCCGGCGATTCCTCCTCGCCACCCAGCGCCGCCTTGACAACGTCGAGGGTGGAGCGTGTTTCTACGCCCGATTCTTCCGCGGCGGACGGTTCCGCGGCACTCACGTCCGGTGTGGCGGTCTCGACCTCTTGCGGGGTCTCGACTACCTGATCTTCATTTTCCGTTGGCGGCACGGATATACGCCCCTGTCAAGCAGTGTTGCCCTACAATCGCATGATTAAACGACAAATGCAACGCTAAAACAGCATTCCCTGTTCCGGCGCCGGATAGGCAGGCTGCGGGCCCCGCTGTCCATCGTCGGGCGACTGCTGGTTGTCCTGGCCTTCCGCGCCCTGCTGCGACGGGTCGGCGGTCGGATCCTGCATGTTGGTGGGCGGCCGGCCGGCGATGCTGTTGAGCGCCTGAATGCTGGGCATGCCCTCGACATAGATGTCTTCCATGCTGAGATCGAGCAAGCCGGAATATTTGTTGACCAGCGGGCCCGGCGGCACGCCCGGAAGCTGGAGCAGGAAAGGCATGCCGCGCTCCATGTTGGCCAGGTCGGCGGCCCGGTTCGGCCGTCCGGAACTGCCCGCCTTGATCTCGAGCGACAGATCCTTGACCACGTTCTCCCGGGTTTCCTGCACATCCGGCCACACCGCGCCCGGCCCGACGATCTCGATCACCGTCTCCTTGCTCAGTTCGAGCAGCATCAGGTGGCCGCCAGCGCGCGCCACGTCGGTCAGCACGTCGTCCAGGTCGTCGGCATTATCGGCCAGGCTGCTGTTCTGCGAGTTTTGCGCGATCGATGCCTCGGTAGCGGTTGAATCGGACGTCCCGCCAAGGGTCGCTTCCTGGGTGCCGACGGCGCGCAAGAGGTCGTTGAAGATCATCTCGACCTCGTAGAGGTTCGGGTCGATCGGCGCGGTCGGGCCACGCTGTATAAGGTCTTCGACCTTCTGGCCCGGAGCCAATGCCTGCACCTTGATGACCTCGTGCGCGGCGTGATCCGAAAGCCTGTCCATGTCGGCCTGCTCAACGCCCGGCGCGGTGACATAGTAGGGCTTGGCGGCCACCCGGTGCTCGCGCAGACACTCGCGCGACCGGTTGTATTCGGCCTGGATGTGGCGCGCCAGCCGGACGTCGCTCGGCGGGTACAGCTCGGTCTCGCTCTCGATCTCGTTGAAGACCAGCGGGAACACGTTGAAGAACCGCTCGAGGAACACGTCGGGCGCCGCCGGCTCGCGAATGAAGTCGCAGTAACCGTCGATGATGACGAAAACCTGCCGGTTGACCTTGTCCTGGACCTCCCACACCTTGGCGCAGGCGTCGTCGGCCTTGGCGTCGGACGTAGCCACGCCCTTGCTGTACGCCATGAACTCGCCCTTGACGTCGACGCCCCAGGTCTCGCGGATCTTGCGCGGCGACATGTCGAACTCGTGGGCGATGAACTCCGCGCCGGCCAGGGTCTTGAGGTGCCGGCACTCCTTGTCGATGATGATCTCCTTGGCACGCGGGAAGTCGATGACCGGGCCCTCGCGGACCAGCAGCGTCTCCTGCTCCTCCAGATCGCGCAGGTTGAGCTCCAACTGGGCGACTTCGGCCCGGGTCTCGTCCATCTCGTCCTCGGAGATTTCGGCCAGGGTCGTCTCGATCGCCTTGATCTTGGCCGTCACGTCCTCGATCGCCGAGGTGATATCGGGCCGCTTTTCGAGAATGCGCTGGAATCCGAGTTTGAAATAGCTCACGCCGCAGACCTTGGTGCGCCGGACGGCCGCCTTGATCTGCTGCTTGTAGCCGTAGGTCTGCTCGTCCATGTAGTATTGCCACAGGATCTGCATCGTCTTGGCCATCTGGTCGAGCTGGCGCATCTGCATCTGCGCCTGCGCCACCTCGGTCAGCAGCGCCATCGCGTTCGGGTCGACCACGGGCATGCCCGTCATCGGATCGACCGACGGCTGCTGCACCGCCATCATCGCCGCCTGCAGCGACTCCGGCTTGCCGTCCCACACCTGGAACATCAGCCGGTCCTTGCGCTTGGCCACGGCGGTCGGATTCTTGGCGTAAAGCTGGCTCACCGCCTGGTTGATGTGCCGGTTGATGATCGGCACGACATAGTGACCCGCCGCCACCCATGCCTTGTCCGCGCCCTCGGCGGCCAGCGCCATGCACTCGTCCATGCGCTTGAAGGCGCTCTCATGGTGCTTCTTCGACGCCTTGATGCGCTCGGCCCACTTCTTGACCAGCGCGGCGCGCGCCGGGTCGATACCGTCCTTGCCGGACGCGCCCTGATTCTGCTGCGTCACCGCGCCGGCGCCGCCGTCCTGCTCGTTGACAATGTGGCCTTCTTCCGCGTCGCTCATGGCCTAAAAGCCCTTGTTGGCAGCGGCGCGCTTCTCGTTCGCAACGCGCGCCTTGGTGTTTCGGAGAATCCAGCCGATCGAACCGACCGGAGCGGTATTGTCGTTGCCGGCGCGCGGCTTGGCCGGGCCAAATTCCTTCAGCATCCCGGCGCCGATATGCGAGATGAAATCGACGAAATCGTCATGCGCCGAGCGCGGGAACTTGAGCATCTGCTGGCGCGCGTCCTTCCACCACGGCGCGAACCGCGGGAAGCGCACCATGCCCATCGACATGCGGCCCTGGATCGACCGGGCCCGGGTCATCTTGTCCTTCGACGGGGTGACCGGGTCGAGGGTGACGTAGACCCGCTCCTCGCGCATGCGCTTGAGCAGGAACGGGCCGAACGACTTGGAGATCATCTCGTTCTCCATCCACCACAGCAGCGGCCGGTAGGTGCGGAACTGGTGAATGAGTTCTTCCACCGACTTGTCGGTCTGCATCCGCCGCCAGGCGAGATCCGGCAGCACCCATATGTTGTCGTCCTTGTCGACACCAACGCAGCCGATGACGCTCGGGTCGCGGTCCTGCTTCTCGCTGGCGCCGTGGTCGCTGGCGCCGTAGATGCGCATGTCGCTCAGTTTCGGCATGTCATCGAGGTCATATTCGACCAGGTACTCGGCCTTGAAATAGTCGCCGTCGTCGGGCGAGGGCTTGCCCATCACCAGGGCATCGAAGCTCGCGCTGTCGCCGGCCCGCCACTCGGCGAAGAACGCCAGGCTCTTTTCCTTGGCCCACAGCGCCGCCATCGGCCGATCGCCGAACTGCTCAACCACGTCAGGGTCGGTCGGCGTCTCGAGCGTCAGGTGCAGCGCCTCAGCCAGCTTGGGATCGGTAACAACGCCTGGGAGATTCCAGTAGTCCCACTTGTCCACGTTGTGCTTCAGTCGTTTGCCGCGCTCTGGATGATCCGGATCGACCAGCCGACCGATCAAGTCATCCTCGTGCCAGCGAGTATGGATCACCAACATACGTGTATTGTTGCCTCCGCGACTGAAAGCAATCGCGAAGAATTTCTTCCAGTTCTGCTCACGCAATAACTCAGATTGTGCGTCAACATCGTCCTTGATCGGATCGTCGATGATGAAATACTTGGCGGAGCGACCTGTTATCGACCCTCGGAGACCAGCAAACCTTATGCGCCCGCCCTGCGTCGTGGTCATGGACGTCTTCGACTGCGAGCCTTTAACGAGTCTGTGCTCCGGAAACACTTGCTTGTGCCGAGACGAATTGACCGCCGTCAGGAACAGCTCCCCGAGTTCCGCCCCGCGATCATCATTGTAGGTGGCCGTGATGATCGGATCGGACGGATTACGCCCCGATATCCATGCGGGGCCGTACGTTGACAGATGGACCGTTTTTCCGTGCTGGGGCGGCATGGAGCAAGCCGTGCGCTGTCTCTTTCCGCTTTCGGTCTCCTCGATGATCTGGCACAGCAGATCGCCCTGCGGCGTGTCGTCATACAGCGTCTTGTCCGGATCATCTGGGTGCTCCGGGTCGAACATCATGAATCGCATGTATGCCTTGAAGCTGCTTCGAGCTTCTCTGGCCGCGAGCATCAGCTTGGCCGCGAGAACCCGGGCTTCCAGATCGTCCATGCGGCCGGTGCTCATTGGGGGCTCTTGCTGCGAAGCGACTTGGCGATTTCATCCAGGATACGCTGGATGTACCCCAGGCGCTCATCCATCCTGGCAACAACCGTATCCGCCTGGTTTTGCCGCGTCTCGATCGCCGCCAATCGGGTCTCGTTTCGCGTTGCGAGCGCGTTAGTGGCGCTCTGGTTGTTCTGCACCCCGGAGACCCACACGGCTCCCCCTACCGCCTGCGCCAGGAAACCAAGGATCAGCGAAACGATCAACGCTATCGGGATGCCCTTCTCGACGTGCCAGCTTCTTCTGTTTTCGGGCTCCATCACAGGAACCAGTCCCAAGCCGCGCCTGCCACGAACAGCATCAACACCGGCACGAAAGTTTCCACCACCTTCTGCGCGTTCAGCGAACCGTCGTTGCTGAGCCACCGCCACGGCAGCCAGCCGTTCTCAAAGCCCATACCCTTACCCGTCTGTCGCTGCGTCACTTCCCGCAGGTAGATAAAAAGGGAGCCGGTCGCCGCAATCGCTAAGCCTACGGAGAGGGATAGGCAAAGCGTTAGGACGGCAACGCCAAAGACGGCTCCAAGTACGATATGAAGGAGAGTGTCCTTCATGAAAACACTCCGGTCAAAGCTGTGCCGAAGGCTGCCGCAAAGAAAAGCAGGGCCAGTACCACTACCACGATGACAATCCTGCCTGTGATATCACCAGTTTTCATCCCATGGGTACCCCTAGGAGTAAGGCACGATCGGCGGCGTGAAGCCGGTCGTCCAGCGGGCTATATTGGAAATGCGTACTTCGTCGATCCAGCCATTCCAATATCTTTGCACTGGAGCGTAGTTATTATATCCAATCAATAATGGAGCGGCGATGTTGAGCATAGTGAAGGTGCTCGCCGCACTGTCAACAGACACACCGTCCAGATACAAGACTTGACTGCTGCCGTTCTTCACAGCAGCTATATGATACCATGTATTAACGGCTATCGTACCCCCGGAAAGCTCCC
>Ga0209702_10006854_pt1 | contig 14309 bp, 12 predicted proteins | sample FRY01_FD_187210 | JGI IMG/M metagenome (GOLD analysis project Ga0209702, IMG submission 187210) | Freshwater microbial communities from Lake Fryxell liftoff mats and glacier meltwater in Antarctica - FRY-01 (SPAdes) (version 2) | ecosystem: Environmental > Aquatic > Freshwater > Ice > Glacier... | reverse complement strand
CCACTTCAGCGCGGCCCGAAGCTCCGGAGCCCGCAAGATGCGCCGCATCCGCTCCGCCCTCCGCACCATGCGCGACCTGCGAAAGACTCCCGTCTCCACCTGACCACAACCGCCGCACCGCACTCGAAGGAGCAGGAACACGCCGCCTCAACCATTCCACGCCACGCTACCGACGATGCGCCACGTAGATGCAGTGCCTCGCCCGCTTCGACTTCTCATGCGGCTTTGCCGGAAACCCCTCCACCCGAAACCCCGCCTTGCCGAGACTTTTTTCAAAACTCGGCGTCGGTTCCGCCAACCAATACGCCACACACCCCCGCGGTGTCAGCGCCTCGCGGATCTTCGCCAGGAAGCCCGGCGTATAGAGCCGCCCGTTGGCCTTCGTGATCAACATGTCCGGCGCGTCATCGATATCAATCAGGATCGCATCATAGCGCTCCCTGGTCTCCCTCATCAGGAAATCGAAGAGGTCTCCCTGATAAACCGTCGTCCGCTCATCCTCCAGCGATGGCCCGTTGTGATTCACTAGAAAGGTCCGATTCCACTCCACGATTTCCGGCACCAACTCCGCCACCGTCACCGCCGCCGGCCGCCCCACCATCTCGAGAGCCCGCTTCAGCGTGAACCCCATCCCCAGTCCCCCGATCAACACCCGGGGACACGCCGGCCGCGAGCCACTGCCCTCCACCAACTCCGCACATCCCATCTCCGCCAACAATTGCTCGGAATACGTCAACGCGGTGCTCATCAGATCCAACGCATCATTCTTCAAATACAACTCGCCATCGTGCTGGTGCAACGTGAATAGGGTGCCATCCGGCATCCGCGCCTCGGCAATCTTTAGGTAGGGCTTCACTCCCCCGACTCTCTCCACAGGCTCCTCACTAGCAAGCCCGACCTGCCGCGGTACGCCCGAAGCCTCCGCATTCCCCCCTGCAACCGAAGCCCGGCATTCCTGCCGACAACCAACCAGCCGCCTTCCCACCCGACATGATCGAGCTACCGTTGCCCCCTGCAAGCGCCGAAGGCCTGAACACCCCCGCGGCCTACAGGAAGAGCTACCCGGCATCGGCATCCTCGTCTTGGGCAGCTTGCCTCGCTCCCTGACACCTACCGCACACTGGAACTCCTTCTAAGACCGTCCCTTGTTGAGGGATCAGGATTCGCTCACTACATACGGCGCATGTTGCCATGTGGGGTTTTGCCGTGGACGAATCAGATTTCGATGGTTCTTCCTTCTCAATTAGGAAAAATTGATACGCGTAGGCCAAGACTATGTAGGGAAATCTCGTGATCGTATAGTTCATCGTGTGGCGTTCTTTGCCGAACAGGCTCGGTCGGTCACCGATTCCAATATCCCTTTTGCCGAACTCCGGCAAGAGGATTGGCCACGGGGCGAGCTCGAGGATTGAACTGCAAGCGCTTGCTCCCCCAATAGGCGAAGACTCATACAGCGCCAAGTTCAGCTTGGACCCTTGATCGCTGGCGGATTCTAACCAAAGGATACGTCACCGCTGTCCCGGTCATTTGCAGATCCTGAATTCCCTACTACCGGATCCATCCGTGACTTGCTATGGTTCCACAGGAACACCCCACCACCACCGCACCATGGAAATACCCATCACCACCCGCATCAAACTCAGCGTAGCCTTCGTCCTCACCCTCCTCCTCATCATCTTCATCGCCCTCAACTCCGAAAGCATCGAGGTGAACCTCATCTTCGCCAAGATCGAGATCCGCCGCTCCTTCATGATGATCGCCGCTTTCGTCATCGGCATCTTCGCCGGATGGGTCTCGAAGTCCTTCTTCACCTTCAAAGTAAAGAAGAAGGAGGAGGAATAGCAAACGCGGCAAACGCATCGAGTCGCCGCCCGTCACCCTCCCTGCTCCGCGAGCCATTCATCCAGCGTTTGAAATTGCGCAGCGTCCAACAACGGCCACGTCCCAAACGGTGCCCCCACCACACTCCCCAACTCCAGGCCCCCCTCCCGGATGTCCAATGTCGGAAACCCGCCCACGTGCTCCCGGTAAAGATCCCCGTGCTCCTCCAACACCCGCCGCCGCACCTCTTCCGGATACATCGACAGCCCCGCAAAATAGTGATGCCCGTTCCGCTCCACGTGCGGAATTCCCAACGCCGCCATCACCGCCAGATCCTGCAGCAAGGCCACCGGCCCCACATTCGCCAGATCCTCCCCGCTCAGGAAATACTCCCGCGCCGGATCCTCCCGCCGCCGATGCTCCAGCAAACACGCATTCGCAATCCCCTTCACGATCCCCTTGCAGTTCTTGTGGCTCGTCCCCGCATACCCCAGCGCCAAAGCCCGCGGCAGCGCCGCCAGATCCGCCTCCGACTCATCAATGATCAGCGGCGGCGCCTCCGCCCACCCCGCCAGGGTCTCCCGCACTTCCTCTCCCAGCGCCCGATCCCGATGCAGGGGCTGCTCCACAAACAAGACATGGGACAACAACTCGCGGATCAATTCATCCTCCTGATACACCTTCCAATGCCCCGCAAACGTCGCGATGTCCGGAAACTGCTCGTTCCCGTCCAGCGTCATCTTGTATCCCTCCTTCGCACACCGCGCAAAGACCCCCTGCAACTCCCGCAACCGCGCCACGTCCTTCTCCAGATTCCCACAAAGCTTCACCTTGAAGTAATCCAGCCCATACGCCGCGATGCATTCCTCCAGCGTGTAGGGCAGCCCATCCTTTGGAGCGTCCGCGTCGTCCCCGTCGCTCAGCGGATCCCCCAGTCCCACGGTGTGCCGTGCCGTGATCCGTTCCAACGACGCTCTCGACAACAAATCAGCCGGCTCATACCCCGTCAACTCCTCCCGCACCGCCCCCAGATCGATCCCGAACTCATTGCTCCGCAGCGCTTCGCCAAAGCTGATCCCAAGCGTCCGGCACATTCCGTCGATCACCGCCCGCTCCATCAAACTCACCCCCAGATTCGCCAGCAAGGGCGGCACCTCAACCGCCTCCGCCCACTGCCCGTGCAGACTGCAAAGTGCTTCCCACACCTCAAAAAAGGAGCCCACCACCCCACTCTCCAGAATCCCCCCCGCATTGCGGATCACCTCCAGCATCAACGGTAGATCCTCCTCAAAGGTCGTCGTCGGATCCTTCGTGAACCACTTCGGCGGCAAACCCTCCGAACTCAGCCCCACCATCGCCTTCCCCTCACACTCCCCCCGCACCGTCACAAACAAATGCGGCAGCGCCGTCATCGCCGCGATCCCGTACTTGAACGGAAACCGCGTCCGCATCGGGAGCACGTGGTACTCCACCTCCCGCACCGTCACCACTGGTCGCTCGCTCATCACCTTCTTCAGTTGATCCCCAAATACTTGTCCCGCCCCGCCGCCAGCGCCTCGATCTTCCGATCCGCGATGGAGCGCTTCAACATCCAAAACCCGCAGTCCGGATGCACATACTTGATCCGCCCCTCCCCCACCCGCTTCTCGGCCTTCTCGATCCGCCCCGCGATCTGATCCGCCGTCTCCACGTGGTTCACCTTGATGTCCACCACCCCGATCCCCAGTCCGATCTTCGGATCAATCTCCGCCAACGCCTCCAGATCACTGTCCGGCCGATGCGCCAGTTCCAGCACCAGATGATCTGTGTGCAGGCTGTTCAGAAAGTCGATCAGCGCCTTCCAGTTCCCCGCCTGGATCGTCTGCCCCCCATAGTTGCCGAAACAAAAATGCACCGCCGTCGGCCCGTCAAAGGCATCCAACACCCGGTTCATCGTCTCCGCCGCCAACGGCCCGTCCCCGGGGTTGCCCGGGATGTTCGCCTCGTCCACCTGCAGGCAGGAACACGGCAACCCCTTCACCTGCTCCGCCAAGACTTCCGCGATCCCCATCGTCAGCGCCGCGAAGTCCCCGTAATGCGTGTCCAACAGCGTCCGCGCCAGCATGTAGGGACTGGTCACCGTGAACTTGAAGGCCCCACCCGCCACACTGCCCGCCCGACGACAGTCCTCGATCAAATTCAGCCCGCCCCCATGCAGCGCCTCACGCACCACCGCCGCCGGCTTCGCCCGAAATCCCATCTCCCGCTTCGCGGCAAAGGCCTCCGTGTCGGCCCGGCCGATCCCGCTGTCACAGCCTCCCATCGATCCCGTGAAATACTCGATCATCCCATTCGTGTCCGGATGGTTCACGTCAAAGCGATACAACTCCCCGTCCGTCGGCAGATCGATCCCCGCCTGCCGCTGTGTATCAAAGATCACCCGCGTCGCATCGATCACCGCCTGCTCGGAGGGCAGCGCACTCAGCCAGTCCGGCACCGGATACGATCCAACCGTGGTGGTGAGAATACGCGGACTGCCTGGGATGCTTGCTGGATTGCTCATGTCGTTGAATAGAATGATTTACGGCAACAGGTCGACCCGAAAGGCCTCCCGCCGTGCTGCGTCCGGCTTCCGGGTGAACCGACTCACCACCACGAACAAGAGAACATTCACCACGATGCCGCAAAACCCGACATCCAGCAGGGCCTTCAAGGTCCCCGCCCCGCCCACCAGCACGTTCTCCTCTCCCAGCAGCAGCGTCCCCAGCGGGGGAAACAAACACACCGTCAGTATCCCCGCCAACATCCCCGCCATCGCCCCCGCCTTCGATCCCCTCCGCACAAACAACAGATCCACCGTCACCGGCAACAACTGCGCCGAGAAGGCCATCGCCAGAAAAAAGAAGGCCGTCAACGTCGTCAGCAAATCGGAGTTGTTCCCCAAATAGCTGATCGCCGCCGCCCCCACCGTCGCCACCACGATCACTCCCCGCCCAAACCACGTCCGCTCCTTCTCCGTCGAGCGCGGCCGCGCCTGATGATACACATCCCGCGTCGCCACCGCACTCAGCGCATGCAAATTCGAGTCCGCCGTCGACATCGACGCCGCCATCACCGCTACCAGGATCAACGACACCAATACGATCCCGAACGCCCCGAACATCGCCGGGAACTGGTCCTGAATCACCTTGATCACAATGTCATCCGGCTTCGACATCCCCTCCGGCAGCACCCCGTCCACCATCGGATACAGCGCCCGCCCCCCCAACCCCACCAGGAACACCCCGAAGATGAAACACACCGGCAAAATGCTCCCGAAGGCGATCGCCGACTGCCGCAGCGTCTTCGAACTTCGCGCCGCATAGAACCGCATCCACTGCGCCGGCTGCACGATGCTCGCCAGCGAGGCAAACAGACAAAAGGTCGTCGCCTGCCACACATTGAACCGCTCCGGCGCCTCCGGCATCGTCAGCAGACTGCCGTCCAATTTCGAGACCTCCGCAAAATACCCACTCGGCCCACCCAGCGCATTCATGATCGCCAACCCCGACAACAACATCGCCGACAACAACAGCAGCCCCTGCAACACATCCGTCCACGCAACCGACCGCATCCCCCCCACGATCACATCCAGCATCGTCACCAGCGACAGCGCTCCCACCCCCGCATCCTCGATCGTCAACTCCATCCCCCACAACGGAATCGGCGCCGCTTCCGGAAACAACCCCCTCGCCAAAATCCCCCCCGCCTTCACCTGCATCACCACGTAGGGAATCACGTAGAGCGCCCCCACCAGCGTCACCAAGCCCCGAATCCACGGCGACTCCCCGTAGTAGTCCGCAATCATGTCCGCCGGCGTGATGTAGCCCCGCTTCTTGCCGATCCGCCGGATCCTGTTCCCCAAAATGTAGATCGCCATCGCCGCCACGGGCAGATTCAGGGCGTAGAGCATCGGCGCGATCCCGTCGCTATACACCCACCCCGGAAAGGTCAGGATCGCGAACCCCGAAAAGTAGGTCGCCATGATCGTCAGCGAGGTCACCAACACCCCCTGCCCCCGACTGGACAAATAGTAGTCCTCTTCCGCATGCGCCGCCTTCCGACTCTTCAACATGCTCACCACGCCCAGCCCCAGCAGCAGCAGCAGATAGATCCCCAACGTGATATGCGGCGCGAATCCCATCAGTCCTCGTCCCTCCAAAGTCGCTTCGCGGCCGCCACCACACACCCCGCCATCACCAAATACCAAAACACCACCCACACATACAGTGCCGGCACCCCAAACCAAATCCTCGGCTCCTCCGCCGTCCCATCCACCCACCCCGCTCCCGGCCCCGGGCCCAAAATCAACGCCAACAGAAACACTCCTCCCAAGACGCCCCCCAACCGCCGCCCTGTGTTCGTCTCACCCATTCGAGACATTCTGCCCGCTCCCACCCCACCGAACCAACAAAATTACCCCCGATTTTTCGGCCCTTCCCTCAACCAAATGGAGCTGTCCCCAATTGCTGCGCAGCCACTCCAGTCTTCCCCGATCACGGGAGCACAGGCGTCCCGCCGGTGCGTTCCCAACTGCTTTGGAAGTCGGCCCCGCCGATCGACAGGAACGTGGGAACGTGGTGGATACTTGCTGTGGATCCTCTCCGCCGTTGGACTGCGCCACCGATTCATCGAGCAGACCAAGGGAGCATTCGCCCTCCCTGTTTCCAGCTTCTTACTCTCGCTCAGCCGCAGGTGCTAGAATCCCATCCGCAGCGCCCTCCGTAAAATCCGCTTCGCTCATCCAAATGAGGTCCTGCCAATAGCCATGGATAACGACTTCGACCGGGACTATCCGTTCTCCAGTCCCTGAGTCAGCTCGCCGCCATCTCCCTTCCCTCCTGCTTCGCTCCGCTCCCGCTCCCGCCCAAATTCAGAAACCGCATCTTGTCGCCCGTCACCTTCAATTTCGTCCGGATTTGCTTGGTCTCCTTATCCTCCCACCGATCCATCCGCAGCCGCCCCTCGATCAACACCGGGCTCCCCTTCTTCAAATACTGCACGGCATTCTCGGCATTCCGCTCCCACAACACCACATCAACGAAGATCGTCTCCGTCTGCGCCTGAGTCCCCTCCTGCCCTTTGCCCCCGCCTGGCGGGTCCAATGCCAGGCTGATCTCTGTCACGGCCGTCCCCGACCCCGTCTTCCGCAATTCCGGCTCCCGGGTCAGATTCCCTATCATCATCACTTTGTTTAACAGGTCCATGTCCACCACTATGGCTGAATCTGTTCGGCTGAACAGCTTTTTATTCATGTTTTTTGCCACAGCAGAGCTCAGGTCCCAAAAACGCCCCGAATCCGCCCGAATACAGGCCCTCAAACCAATTATCGAGTCTCCGAATCGGCCGTCCACCCGACTTCCGAGGGGAACCCCTCGGCCCCATTTCATGACCTTTAAAATGGATCTTTCCCACTTCTTGACAACATCCACTTTCTCCCAAAGCCTCCCCACGTGCGCAGTCCCACAGAGCTTCTCAAGGAACACGGCCTCGCAGTGACCGCCCAGCGCATGGCCGTGCTGCGGGCCGTCTCCGCCCGCCCCCACGCCACCGCCGACACCATCGCCGAGGAGGTCCGTGGCGCGCTCGGCACGGTCTCCCGCCAAGCCGTCTACAACGCCCTCGGCACCCTCTCCGGGTCCGGCCTCATCCGCCGTATTCAACCCGCCGGCTCCGCCGCCCTCTACGAAGACCGTGTCGGCGACAACCACCATCACCTCATCTGTCGCGCCTGCGGCAAAACGGTCGATGTCGATTGCGCCGTCGGCGAAACCCCCTGCCTTCACGCCAGCCACGACTCGGACTTCAAGATCGATGAGGCCGAGGTCATCTATTGGGGCACCTGCCCCGACTGCCAGGCCAAAGCCTGACGTCCTCCCCTTTCCAAAACAGTCTAACAATCGAGAAACAACAACAATGACCGAACCCACAGACACCAACGACACCGCAGCCAAATGCCCTTTTCAGCACTCCGCCACCACCGGCGCCGGCACCACCAGCGAACAGTGGTGGCCGAACCGCCTGAAGGTCGAGCTGCTGCACCAACATTCCTCCAAGTCCGACCCCATGGAGGGGGACTTCGACTACGCCAAAGAATTCCAGAGCCTCGACCTCGCCGCCGTGAAGGCCGATCTCGCCGCGCTGATGACCGACTCGCAGGACTGGTGGCCGGCCGACTTCGGCCACTATGGTCCGCTTTTTGTCCGCATGGCCTGGCACAGCGCCGGCACCTACCGCACCGGCGACGGACGGGGCGGCGGCGGTCGTGGCCAACAACGCTTCGCCCCCCTCAACAGCTGGCCTGACAACGTCAGCCTCGACAAGGCCCGCCGCCTCCTCTGGCCGGTCAAACAAAAGTACGGCCGCCAACTCTCCTGGGCCGACCTCCTGATCCTCACCGGCAACGTCGCCCTCGAAACAATGGGCTTCAAGACCTTCGGCTTCGCCGGCGGCCGCAAGGACACCTGGGAACCCGATCAGGACGTCTACTGGGGCCGCGAAACCACCTGGCTCGGCGGCGACGAGCGCTACGCCCACCGCTCGGAAGGAGCGGAAAAGGGCGACTCCGGGGTCCTCGTCTCCGATGACGACGCCGACGGCAAGATCCACTCCCGCAACCTCGAGAACCCCCTCGCCGCCGTGCAGATGGGTCTCATCTACGTGAACCCCGAAGGCCCCGAAGGCAATCCCGATCCCCTCAAGGCCGCCTACGACATCCGCGACACCTTTGGCCGCATGGCCATGAACGACGAGGAGACGGTGGCCCTCATCGCGGGCGGACACAGCTTCGGCAAAACCCACGGTGCCGGCCCCGCCGAGAGCGTCGGCCCCGATGCGGAATCCGCGCCACTCGAGGAGCAGGGCTTCGGCTGGAAGAGCAGCCACGGCTCCGGCAAGGGCGGCGACGCGATCACCAGCGGCCTCGAGGTCACCTGGACCGAGACACCCGCCCAATGGAGCAACAACTTCTTCGAGAACCTCTTCCAATACGAATGGGAACTGACCAAGAGCCCCGCCGGCGCAAACCAGTGGGTCGCCAAAAATGCCGAGGCAACGATTCCCGACGCGCACGAGCCCGGAAAGAAGCAGCTGCCCACCATGCTCACCACCGACCTCGCCCTGCGCTTCGATCCGGAGTACGAAAAAATCTCCCGCCGCTTCCTCGAGAATCCCGACCAGTTCGCCGACGCCTTTGCCCGCGCCTGGTTCAAACTCACCCACCGCGACATGGGTCCACGCTCCCGCTTCCTCGGACCGGAAGTCCCGGCAGAAGAATTGATCTGGCAGGATCCCATCCCCGCCGTCGATCACCCGCTCGTCGACGATCAGGACATCGCCGCCCTCAAGGGCAAGGTCCTCGCCTCCGGCCTGTCCGTCTCGCAACTCGTCTCCACGGCGTGGGCCTCGGCCTCCACCTTCCGCGGATCCGACATGCGCGGCGGGGCCAACGGCTCCCGCATCCGTCTCGCTCCGCAAAAGGATTGGCCGGTCAACCAGCCCTCCCAACTCGCCCACGTCCTCGAGGTCCTCGAAGCCGTGCAAAGTGAGTTCAACGGCTCCCAATCCGGCGGCAAGAAGATCTCCCTCGCCGATCTCATCGTCCTCGCCGGTTGCGCCGGCGTCGAACAGGCCGCAAAACATGCCGGACACAAAATTACCGTGCCCTTCACCCCGGGACGCATGGACGCCACCGCCGAGCAGACCGACATCGAGTCCTTCGAGGTCCTCGAGCCCTACGCCGACGGCTTCCGCAATTACCTCAAGGCCGCCTACTCCGTGCCCGCCGAAGCTCTCCTCATCGACAAGGCCCAACTGCTCACCCTCACCGCCCCCGAAATGACCGCCCTCCTCGGTGGATTGCGCGTCCTCGGTGCCAATGCGGAAGGATCGAAGTATGGCGTCCTCACCAATCGCCCCGAAACCTTGAGCAACGACTTCTTCGTCAACCTGCTCGACATGGGCACGGAGTGGAAACAGGCCTCCCCCTGCGGCAACGCCTTCGCGGGCTGCGACTCCAAGACCGGCGAAGCCAAATGGACCGCCACCCGCGTCGACCTCGTCTTCGGATCAAACTCCATCCTCCGCTCCCTCGCCGAGGTCTATGCCTGCGCCGACAGCAGCGAGAAGTTCGTCCGCGACTTCATCGCCGCCTGGGACAAGGTCATGAACCTCGACCGCTTCGACCTCCAAGGCTGATCCGATCCAAGCAATCCAGGAGGAGGCATCGCCCCCTCCCCAACCGACCCACCCGCGCCGTCCCCTCCCCCGACGGCGCCGGTGGGTCTTCTTTTTCCCCATTCCGATTTCAGCGCTCCCGACAGCTACGGCCTTCAGGGAAGCCGGAGGAGGTGCAGAAATAACGACCCTCGGCCCTCTTGCGGGGGTCATGTCCAAGGGAGCGGCTGCGTCCCGCTGCCGTCAAAGTCACCAACGACAATTGGATCACAGCCGACCATCTTGTGAGGGCGCTTGACCCGAGAATCCCGGCAGCGGGGACGTCTCCCTTCCATGGGTGCTGGCCGGTTTGCCATCCCTAAAGACATAGTCCCTAGGTCCCGCAAAACGTCTGCCGCACCTTCTCCTCCGCCGTCGGGGCCTGCTCCAAATCCGCATGCTCCTCCCGCTCCGCATACGGCTCCGCCCACGCCTTCACCAATCGGTGAAACAGCGAAAAATCCCCGCCATACCCCGCCTGAATCGCCTCTTCCACCCGATGGTTCCGCGGAATCAACACCGGATTCGCCCCGCCCATCACCGCCACCTCCGGCTTCGCCACTTCCCGCCACTTCGTCAGCCATTCCTCACAAACCGCCCCTGCATCGAACAAGCCCGCCAACTCCCCCGCATCCTCCCCCGCCGCCACCCGCGTCAGTTGCCGAAAGAACAGCGTGAAGTCCACCTCCTGCGCCGCCAGCACCGCCAGCGTCTCCTTCACAAACGCCAGCGCCTCCTCATCCCCCATCGCCGCCCCCAGTCCCAGCTTCGCCCGAAAAATTTCCAGGTAAGCCGCCTGAAACAAGCCCGCAAACTGCTCTAGCGCCCCCTCCGCCAAGGCCACCGCCTTCTCCGTCTCCTCCGCCAACAACGGCAGCAAGGCCTCCGCAAAGCGCGTCATGTTCCACTGCCCGATGTTCGGCTGATTCCCCCACGCATACCGCGCCCCCCGATCAATGGCACTGAACACGCACTGCGGATGAAACTCATCCATGAAGGCACAGGGACCATAATCGATCGTCTCCCCCGAGATGGCCACGTTGTCGGTGTTCATCACTCCATGGATGAACCCCAGCCCCATCCACTGCGCGATCAACCGCGCCTGCCCCGCCATCACCGCCTCCAACAACGCCAGCGGCACATTCTCGGCCTGCCCCACCTCCGGATAATGACGCCGCACCGCCTCCCCCACTAACAAACGTAAGGCCTCCTCATCCCCTTGCGCCGCAAAATACTGAAAGGTCCCCACCCGGAGATGACTCGCCGCCACCCGCGTGAACACCCCGCCCGCCAAGGGCTCCTCCCGGCGCACCATCTCCCCCGTCAACACGGCCGCCAGGGCCCGTGTGCTCGGCACTCCCAGCGCCGTCATCGCTTCGCTCACCAAATACTCCCGCAGCACCGGACCCAGCGCCGCCTTCCCGTCCCCCCCCCGCGACCACTCCGTCCGCCCCGATCCCTTCAGCTGAATGTCCCGCCGCCGCCCCTCCGCATCCACCACTTCCCCCAACAAAATCGCCCGGCCATCCCCCAACTGCGGCACGAACCCGCCAAACTGATGCCCGGCATAGGCCTGCGCAAGCGGCTCCGCCCCCGCCGGCACCACATTCCCCGCCAACACCGCCACCCCCTCCGCCGACTCCAACCATTCCGCATCAATCCCCAACTCCCCCGCCAACGCACGGTTCACCCGAATCAACTCCGCCCCCGGCACCCGCGCCGGATCCACCCGCGAGTAAAACCGCGCCGGTAGCCGGGCGTAGGTGTTGTCGAAGGGAATGGGCATTGGAAGAAAAATGGAGGACTGGCAGCTCAGAAAATGGGGGACGATCAGTGTCCCCAAAAGCCCCGGGGACTTTGCCCGCAAACTCAGAAACAAAAGGAGACTAAAAGACTAAAATACGTCTTCGGAAAGGCGTTCTTCAAAATTCATTGCCTCATGGAGAACCCGGCCGACTTCCACGCGGCCACCCCGGATGCGATAGAACAGGTAATGGTGTTCCACGCGGTAGCTGCGGCACCCATTTACAAGATCGTCCCGCGCCTTGCTTCCCAAGCGGATGGGGTCTTGCGTGACCTCTTCCAACGCTTTTTCAACATGGCGGCGGTAGACACGAACCTGGTCTACGCCCCACTCATCAAAGGTGTAGTCGTAAATGGCGTCCAAATCCTCCGACGCAAGCGGAGAGAGACGATATTCCCCCATCCTCAAGTCGCCTCACCAAGTTTTCGCGCAATCACGCGCTCGGCAATTTCTTCAACCGTGTAGGGAGAAAACTCCCTGCGGTCGAGCTGGTCAAATCCGGCCACCACCGCCGCCTTCAATTCCTTGTGTTTGGCGTGTGCCAAACTCTGATATTGAGCATCGGACATCACCACCACGGAGGGACGGTTATGCTTGGTGATCGAGACGGGACCTTGCAAAGCCGCGTCGATGACCTCCCCGAATTTGTTTTTCGCGTCGTTCGCTGTGAAAGTAATCATTCAGTCCTCCCTTTTCGGCTGTTTCAGCCATTGTAGCTCGTTTCCTCCGGTCCTGCAAGTCTTCAGCCTATGAACGATCAGCTTGTCCCCGCACACCACCGCCTCCGCAAGCTCCTCCAATAGAGGGCGGTGCACAGAAGATCCGCCGGCCCCTGCCCCGGCCGAAATAGGAATACCTAGGCGAGCAAGCACTTTTCATTAGGAAAACTTTATCATCGACTATTGCTACGCAATCATCCTAGATGGGTAGTGTTCCGTAAACAGGACAGACCCATGCCAACGCAGCAATTCAGGCGTGAACAATTATCCCATCGAAGAGCTCCCCTGGCTGCTGGATGCCCCTGCCGACTTCCGGGCGCGGCTCACGACGCTGAAAGCCAAGCCGGAACTCGTCCAGGCGCGCGATCTTCAAACGTTGGCCGCTCATCGCTTGAACGAGGTGCAATTGCACGGCCTCAGTCGTCTCCTCGACCTGATCGCGGAACCAAAGGAACAGCTCCAGAATCTCGCCTTTCTCCGCATCGCCTTGGTGGGCTCATCCACCACCCAGATGATCACCCCCGCCCTGCGGGGAGCCTGCCTGCGCCACGGACTCCTGCTGGAGGTGCATGAGGCGGAGTTCGGGCAAATCGTGCAGGAGGCCATCGATCCGGCCTCCGATAGTTCCCGAGCCAAGGTCGATGTGGTGGTGGTCCTCCTCGATCACAGCGTGCTGCCACAATCATCCCCCGGATGTCTGGAAAGGGAACAGGCTGAGGTGGCCGCAGCGATCAAACAAATCGAGGTCACCGTGCGCGGTTTCAACAAGAATGCCGGAGCGCCGGTCCTCATCTCCACGATTCCAAAGCCCGCCCTGCAGGCCGCCGGCAGTTTGGAACAGACCATCCCCGGAACCTCGTGGCGCTGCCTCGAGGAGATCAACCGAAGCATCCGCCAGATCACCACGGAAAGCCCGAACTACCTTTTCGACCTCGCCGCCTTGGCGGAATTGATCGGACTCTCCCGGTGGACCGACCCGGGACAATGGTTCACCGCCCGATTGCCCTTCGATCAAATCTACATCCCCATCGTCACTGAACATCTGGCCAGGGTGCTTGGCGCGATCCGCGGAAAGACGAAAAAGGTCCTCGCCCTGGATCTCGATAACACCCTCTGGAGCGGGGTGATCGGCGACGATGGCCTCGAAGGAGTCCGCGTCGGGCAGGGGGATCCGGTCGGCGAGGCCCACCTCGAACTTCAGCGACTGGCTCTGCGCTACAAGCAGCAGGGAGTCATTCTTGCCGTGGTCTCGAAAAACGATGAGGTCGTCGCCCGCCAAGCCTTCCTCGAACTCGAGGGCATGGCCCTGGGGTTGGACGACTTCTCCGTCTTCGTCGCAAATTGGACCGACAAGGCCTCAAACCTGCGGTTCATCGCCGAGACCTTGAACGTTGGCACCGACAGCATCGTGTTTGTGGACGACAATCCGGCCGAGCGGGAGCTTGTCCGCCAGCAGATGCCCGAAGTCTCGGTCCCGCAACTTCCGGATGATCCGGCCTTCTACGCCAAGGTCCTTTCCGCCGCCGGCTACTTCGAGGCCGTCTCGTTCACTGCGGAGGATTCCCGGCGCACCGAAATGTACCAGGCCAATCAGGTAGTGTAAAGATTTGTCTGTAAAAGCCCGCACGAAGCAAAGGCCCGCCGCACTGGCAGCCAATGGAGCGTAGCGGAATTGGCTGCCAGTGCGGCGGCGCGCCGACCTCCTCCCGGATCCCCGGGGTTGTAGGCGTCCG
>Ga0209702_10006849_pt1 | contig 14318 bp, 8 predicted proteins | sample FRY01_FD_187210 | JGI IMG/M metagenome (GOLD analysis project Ga0209702, IMG submission 187210) | Freshwater microbial communities from Lake Fryxell liftoff mats and glacier meltwater in Antarctica - FRY-01 (SPAdes) (version 2) | ecosystem: Environmental > Aquatic > Freshwater > Ice > Glacier... | reverse complement strand
GCCGAAAGTGTAAATGCTAAAATCAAAGAAGCTATTCGCCAGAATAAAGGATGCCGAGATTTAGACTTTTTTCATTATAGGATTTCAATAGTCATTTAAGCCCAGCACCTCAAAATAATTTTAACCCGAGAAGTTATGTTTTGAATCTCCTAAAGAAATGTTTTATAACTTAGTATCTGGTAAAGTCGCATTTGCTTGTTGAACCTGCCAAGCAGTCAAATTTAAAATTAGAAAGACATTAATTAAAATTCTGTTCATCGTTTTTTTTTTGCATTCGTTAAACAACAATATAGACAAACTTTGACTCATCCAAAATTCGTTTACACTTATTCTACACCTTGTAATTCTACCAAGTTTGCATATTTACCTTTCAGTGAAATTAAATACTCATGAGTACCTTGTTCAGCAATTTCACCTTGATTTAAAACCAGAATACGATCAGCTTTTCTAATGGTTGACAAACGATGAGCAATCACAAAAGAAGTACGTCCTATCATCAATTTTTCCAGAGCATCTTGAACCAAACGTTCTGACTCAGAATCTAACGCTGAGGTAGCTTCATCTAAGATTAAGATCATTGGATTCTTTAAAATCGCTCTAGCAATTGCTATACGTTGCTTTTGTCCTCCAGAAAGTTGAATCCCCCTATCCCCTACTTGTGTATCAAATCCTTCGGGGAATGACGATATAAAATCAAAGGCATTGGCTTTTTTTGCAGCCTCTATAATTTCATCATCACTAGAGTCTGTTTTTCCGAATGAAATATTTTCTTTAATACTACCTGCAAAAAGCATAACATCCTGAGGAACAATCGCTATATTTTGTCTCAAATGATTTGTTTCTATCTGATTGATATCAACTCCATCAAAAAGAATACGTCCTTCTTCAAGTTTATAATACTTCAACAATAGGGAAGAAATTGTAGACTTACCAGCACCAGAAGCTCCTACTAAAGCAATGGTTTCATTTTTATTTGCTTCTAATGAAACTCCTCTAAGCACAGTCATATCTTTTCTTTGAGGATAAGCAAAAAACACATTTTCAAACTTCACGGTACCATTAATTTCAGGCTTTAATTCACCTATCATTAAATCTCTTTCATTCGATTGATGAATAATATCCATTAAGTTTTCTGTAGCACCAACCGATTTCTGAACAGCTGCATATAAATCAGGAATAGATCCTACTGAAGCAACCATCATAATGGTATACAACATAAAAGAAAAGAAATCAGCAGAAGATAATTGAGGATTAGGTCCTTGTGTCATTAAAAGTCCTTGCCAAATAATAAACACAACTGCTCCTGTCATACAAAAAATAATAAATGAAATAAAAAGTCCTCTCCATTTACCACTTTTGATATTTAACATTCTTATTTCATCCAATGATTTTTGATATCTATTCAACAAGAAAAATTCATTCGTAAACGCTTTAACATTTGAAATTCCCATTAAAGCTTCCTCAACAATTGAATTAGATTCTGCTGAAAAATCTTGTGCCTGTTTTGATAGTTTTTTAATAAATCTACCAAAAAAAACAGCAACCAAAGCCATAATAGGAACAGTAGCAACCATTATAAAAGCTAATTTCCATGAAATAAGTATTAATAACACAATTGAACCTAAAACCGTAACTATCTGCCTAAAAAACTCAGCAATTGTAGTTCTTAATGTTTCTTGTAATTGTGTAATATCAGTAGCAATTCTACTTGTTAACTCACCAACTTTATTTTGATTAAAAAAGTCCATCGGCATAAAAATCAACCGCTCAAATGCATCTTTTCTAACGTCTCTCAATGTGTTTTCTGTAACATTCGTAAAAATAACGACTCTTAAATATGAAAAAATGGCTTGAATTCCAAAAAGTCCAAACAACATTAAAACAACGGTATTAATATTCCCTAAACTTATTAATGAAAGTGATTCGTTCATTGAAGCCGATTCACTTCCACCAGAACTTCCTAATAACTGACCCATTAAATAAGGAAATAGGATCATTGTACTTGACGAAAGCAGTAGAAATAACCAACCAACAGCAAAAAGTGAGCGATAAGGTCTCAGGTATGAAAAAATACCTTTAGCCTTCTGATAATTTTCTTTTGTTAATTTAATTCTCTTTTCATTTCCCTTTTTAGGACGTAGCATATTGTATAATATTTTACACAAAAATAATGCTCCTAAACTGTATTTGTACTTTTTTTTATATTTTTATTGAAAGTCTTTGATTTTTAGAAAAAATATCTATCTTTGCATTCCATTTTATAAGGAACATTAGACTAAAGAATATATATCATGAGCAAAAGAACGTTTCAACCATCAGTTAGAAAAAGAAGAAACAAACACGGATTCCGTAGCAGAATGGCTACTAAGAATGGTCGTAGGATTTTAGCAGCACGTCGTGCTAAAGGAAGAAAGAGATTAACTGTTTCTGACGAAGGAATGCATAAGCGTTAATTAGCTTAAACAATATTAAAGCCGTTACTTTTTGTGACGGCTTTTTTTTTGTTGTAGTAAGTGATGCAACCTCTCTGAGGTTGGTGGGAATGAATAACCTAACTGAGTGACATAAACTCTCCGAGGTTGGTGAAAACAGTACAAGGTGTTGTTTATTTTGAGTATTCGTAAACATTTCATATTTCACAGCCGATTATAATAAAGATGCTTTCAACTTATATTTTCAAAACAATCAATTACTTCAATCGAATTAAAGACACGCATGATAACTTACACCAAACACATTTATAAAGCGAGGGCGATATCCATTAGCATAATCACCATACTCTTCTTGGTGTAGTTTTCTCTCAGATTTCATTAAAACTTCTAATGATAATTTCATTATTTTATTAAATCCATCTTTTTCATTTGCAACATCTTGCAAAATTTCCGTAATTTATTCTTGTGTAAAGTTCATATTTGTGTGTTTTTTATGTTATGATTTAAAACTACTAAATATTTACTTTACACACTTTTTTAGGACAGTATCATGTAGAAGAAAAAGCGAAGCTTTTGATGGGGAAAAACGGTTATTCCCTTAAAATTCCGCTGACCCAAAAACAGTTAATTTCCAATCAGGCGATAGCTAAAACGATTTAATTGTTATTCAACAACTAATCAATTTCTAGCTTTTAAAACTTTACAATAACTTTTGATTTGGTTTTCGTCTTCAACCTCAACAATGTAAGTCCCTTCAGTTAAAAATGAAAGATTAGTCTTTATTGATTCAGCATTTACTTCTTCGGAATAAACAAGAACGCCAGAAATTGAAAAGATTGAAAAAGAGATTATCTTCTGATTTTCTGATTCAATTGAAAATTCTCCCAAAAATGGATTTGGATAAAAAGAAATATTTTTATTACTAAATAACAATTCAGGAACTGAAACTAAATTTGTAGCGACCATGTAACCAGAAGTATAAGGGTAAGAGTCGTTAACGCCTATTTTTAACAAAGCAACATTACTCCCTCCGCCTCCATAAGCCTCATTAGTCCCTACTAAAATTGCTCCTCCATCATTTGTAGCTACTAAATGCCCACCAATATCATCTCCCACATTTGCGAAATTACAACCTGAATTATCAAATAATAAATCTGGCTTATTACGCATTATTAAAAAATCTAATCCTCCAGGATATGTACCGCTATTTTCAGCATTAAATCCAATGTAAAATTTATCAGTTGTACCTTGTTTCACTATTAACTCATGACTATCATAGCCTTCTTTATAAAACACATATTCAGTAATCACAGAACCATCGTAAGAAATTACTCCTGAATAGCCTTCATAATCAGAAACGGTATCATTATAATATTTCCCAACTACATATATTAAGGAGTCTTCTATGGTAATATCATTAAACCAAAAATTACCATCACTACCGTATTCACGACTCCAAAGAATAGTTCCATCAATATGCATCGCAATCAAATTCCCTTTTGAACTTGAGGAATCAACATTATACACAGAGCCTCCAATAATTACAATTGAATCATTTAATAAATCAATTGAAGTCGCAAAATCATCACCTGTACCTCCTATTTGTTTCGTATAAAGAGAATCACCTTCTTTATTAATTCTTAAAACATAGATGTCATCATCACCATTTGTACCAGAATTTGTTTGTCCTACTATAATTTGACTTGTATCATTCAGTAAAATAGCATCATTTGTCTTTTCCCATCCAGCCCCTCCAAATGTTTTCTCCCAAATTAATGAGCCACTTAAATCTGTTTTAAAAGTATAAACATCGTATGCACCATTACCTTTTGAATTTGTATAACCAGATATATAAAATCCATCATTTGGACTGTACAAAACTCTACGTGCTCCATCCTCTTCAGCACCACCATAAGGCAAAGACCATTCGTAATCACCTAAACGATCTACTTTCAATAAAAAAGCTTGAGAAGGTCCCTCCACAAAACTACTCGATGTTCCTGTAACAATAAAACTTGAATCTTCTAATTGAGCCACTCCTTCACCAAGATCATAACCATTATTGCTGTATAGCTTATAAAAGTTATTTTGAGCATAACCTACAAGCGTGAAAAGCATGATAGAAGGCAATAACAAAATTAAAATGCGCATCTCATATTTATTAAAAGTGATTTACCAAGTCCTTTAGGATTAAATAATCCATAAACATCATTTGTAGAGATTCCTATTCCTAACTTAGAAAACTGTGATCTAATAACAGCTGAAACTCTAGCGTTCCCAAAACCGCCTACCGTTAAATGAGAAGCAATATTTAAATAATTAGAAAATTTATACTGAGCACCAATGAACATTAAAGGTGCATATCCTACAATTTTAGAAACCCTTACCCCGAAGTATGATTGAATTTTTACATCAGAATTAAAATCTGTCATCTTAGCAATTTGTATAAATCCGGGTAAAAATATTGTCTTAGAATTAATTGTTGGGGTTATGTTTAAAGAATCCATCAAATCAAAATCATCTTGAAACACATTGTTATTACCATAAATCTCACCAAAAGTTAAGCCTGAATAAGAATAACTTGTATCCACATTATAATTCTCTACCGCTCCTGAAAAATTTGCAAATCCTATGTTTTTGGCTAAAAATTGAAAATGAACCTTTTTACCTTCTTGTAACTGAACAGGAAACCTTAAATCAAAATCTAAACCTACTCCAAATCCTTTATTAAAATGATCACCTATCAATCGATCTGAATCTAATTTAGCTTTCACATCAACTTGTGATAAATCTTCAGATTGTAGGTACACAAAATCAGACAAAGAGCTTTGAAAATAACTACTAATATTATAATAATTCAATGAAAAAGATGATTTTGTGACAGCATCAATTAAACCTAATCCTATTTTTTGAAAACCAATTCCATAAAAATTTGAACCTGATAAATCAGCACTATTGTTTTCTAATGATCCATTTCCCTTAAAAATCAATTGAAATAAATCTTTAGAATAAATAGCACCACCTAAAAACGAATGCTCAACATTTAATAAAAATCCATATTTGTTTTTACCACCAATTAAATGCTTAAAATGATGATATTGAAAATCAGATGAAGCATCAAAACCCATGCGATTGATTAATCCATGCTTATTCGAAGAACGATTGATCATTTCAGAAGTAATTTCACCTCCTAAAAACAACTTTCGAACCATTTCATTATTCAATCCATTTCCAGCATATTGACCAATACTACTAAATTGAAAGTTTTGTCTTACAAAAGTTGTATCATACGCATCATTCATATATTGCTGAGAAACAGAACAAAAACTTAATACTAGAAACATTAATAAAGCTATACCCCGCATTAAAAACTATTTAAAAGATTGATGTTTCCGAAAATTTTGATTCCTAAAAATGCACCAGCTGGAATAGAAAATTGTTTATTAACCCCATCGTTTGGATCAGGCGAGTTAAAAATAGTTTTAACAACTACATAAGCTATTTCATCAAACTGATTGATTAAGTTTTCGCTTAGAGCTACATTTAATTCAGACAAGGAATATTGAACATTTTTAGGAGTAAAAAGATTTCCATAAAGTGATGATTTAATTTCCTGTGAAGCATTAACTTGACCAAGAACTTCTTTGTTTTTATTTAAAAACTGAAAAGAAACTTGTCCACTATATGGAAATCCGTTTGAACTTTTTATCAATAAATCTAAGCTTTTTAAATGCGTTTTACTTTTATTTTGTTGAATTGAAAAATCAAATGTGTCTAATAATGTGAGTTGATCTAATCCTATTTTCAAAGGAATATCTGCAAGCATATTAATCTTTAATCTACTTGACGCGAAAACTTCATTCCAACCTCCTGAAGTATTTCCCCAAGGATTCAATTCGACTGCATAGCCGATCTTCTGAATTACTCCTAAATTTTGAATATAAGGTATTAAGTTACTATTCGTTTCATTAAATAAAAGGGATCGATAACTGCTCACCAGTGAATTCCATGATCCAGTAGCCGGATCTAAATTAAAAGGAGTTCCAAATGCAAAACCATTTTGTCCGTTCGATGAAAGATTTAAAGTATTTGTTTGACTTACATTTACAACAGATATTAAATTTGCTTTTGCTGGAATCTTCAATCCATTTTCAATATTTAAAGAAATACTCGCTTTGGAAAAATCAATCAATCCAGATGATAAACTAGACAAAGCATCAATACGCGTTTCGATCGTATCACTAATTAACTGATTACCGAGGTAGCCTCTCGCATAATCAACTTTAATATCTTTTAATTCTACAAAAATCTTTATTGTATCAAATTTTGTTAACGAAACAACTCCGCCTAATGGATCTGTAGCAACATCAATTTTAGTTTGAAGCAGGTTAAACTTCCCTCCACCTGTTCCAGTTAAATCCATATCATAACCAGAGATATCAATTTCTGCCGTTTTTGTCCCTGGATTTGCTGCTGTTCCTGGTGGCACTTCATAAACACGAGAAAACATGATGTTATTTTTAGTTACACCAGGCATATTTACAATATAAGACACCTTATAGCTTAACGGATTTTGAATTAATATATCAATTAACCCGTTTGACATTCTTAATTTTTTCAATTCTACATCAGGAATAGAAAAATCATGCTCCTCAACATCACCTTGAATAGTAGTACCAGGAGGTAAATTCAATTGATTAAATGAAATACTATAAGGTAAGTACAAAGTAGTATCTGGAAACTCAATTAAATCGACGATACTTAAGTTTAGTAATTCTTTCTCTGTGTACAATCGATAATTACCATCGGTATCTTCAACTAAAACAGAATCTAAAACCAGTTGATTAAGTGATAATGTATCATTTACTAAGGGTAGATTCCAGTTACTATCCCATACCGTTTTTTGTTTCTTACAAGAAATAAGAAATACCAATAGAACGATATAGAAATAAGTTATTTTCAAATTAAAAATCAGCTCTTTCTAAAATGGTAGCATAACCTTGACCTACTCCAATACACATACTAACAAGTGCATATCTTTTCCCTGTCTTTTGAAGCTCTAACGCAGCAGTATGAATAATACGAGCTCCTGTCATTCCGAGTGGATGCCCTAAAGAAATTGCTCCACCATTTGGATTAATCCGAGGATCATTATCCGCCACACCTAATGCTCTTGTACAAGCTAAAACCTGAGCTGCAAACGCTTCGTTTAATTCTAAAACATCCATTTGATCTAATGTCAAACCTGTTCTTTCTAACACTTTTTTAATTGCGTTCACCGGACCAATTCCCATAATTCGAGGTTCAACACCAGCGACTGCAGCTCCTACAATTCTTGCTAAAGGTTTTAAACCGTTCTTTTTGACAGCATCTTCAGAAGCTAACAATAAAGCAGCAGCACCATCATTTAGTCCAGAAGCGTTTCCAGCAGTTACTGATCCATCTTTTTTAAATGCTGGACGTAATTCAGCCAATGTTTCTTTAGTAGTAGTTGGACGAGGAAATTCATCTTGAGAAAATATTATTGGATCTTTTCTTTTTTGAGGAATAGACACAGGAACAATTTCTTCTGATAACCTACCTGAAACGATAGCTTTCGCTGTTTTTTCTTGTGACCAAGCAGCAAAAGCATCTTGCGCTTCACGTTCTATTCCATATTTATCAACTAAATTTTCAGCAGTCATCCCCATCGAATCCGTTCCATAAACCTCTTCTAACTTAGGATTAATAAATCGCCATCCAAAAGAAGAATCGAACATTTGAGCATCTCTTCCAAACGGAGCGGAAGCTTTAGAGATAACCCAAGGAGCTCTCGTCATATTTTCAACACCTCCTGAAATATAGATATCTCCAGCTCCATCTTTAATTGCTCGAGAAGCATTAATTGTAGCAGCCATTCCAGAAGCACATAAAATATTTACCGTTTCAGCACCTACCTCAGTTGGCAATCCTGCTAACAAACTTGCCATTCTAGCTACATTTCTGTTATCCTCCCCTGCTTGATTGGCACAACCAAAAACAACCTCTTCAATTTCAGAAGGATTAATTTGAGGATTTCTTTCAACTAAAGTTTTAATTACTAATGCTGCTAAATCATCAGGTCTAACAGCAGCTAATGTTCCTCCAAAATTTCCAATTGGAGTTCTAACCCCATCAACAATATATACTTCTTTTGACATAATCTAAATTTGTAGGTTAAATATAGTAAATTAGTTTTAATTATTTGAAATGTTGGTTTCGAGAACCTCAACCAACATTCGAGAGCCTCAACCAACATACGAGAGCTTTAATCTTCACAAGAGAACTTCAATCTACATTCGAGAATCTCATCCGAAATGTAAAAACTAAAACTTTCTTGACTTACTTTAATAATAAATGAAGTTGAATCACTAAATTTAGTAGTGTTCGAAAAAGTGTGTAAAAAAATCTATTTTAGTTTTATCTTCATTCAAATTTAATCTTTTTTGATTTGATTATTAATGAACGTTTGTTTATTATATTTGTTTTGAATTTTGTTAATTCCTAATAATGATTCAAATTCTATTTAATAATATTATATTCTATTTATTGATATGGTTACCACACTAATCATTTGTCTTCTTGTCTTAATTGTTATTTTATTAATCCTTGTTTTAAAATCTAAAAAAAGTATTGATCTTCTACCTTTGGAGAGTAAAATCAAAGAAATAGAAGCTACTATTGTGAAATTTGAGATGAATTTAAAAGCTGATTTTCGGATAAGTCGTGAAGAAAGTTCTAAAAGTTCTAAGGAAAATAGAAATGAACTCACCAATACAATAAAGGATTTTTCAACGGAACAAAAAGCTAAGTTTGACGAATTAAAATTAGAACAGAAAGAGCTTACTTTAAAAACTGTTGAGCAACTTGAAAAAGTAACTGCTAAAATTGAAGAGAAGTTAAAAATAGTAACAGAAAAAGCTGAAAATGATTCTATTTTAATTAGAGAGTCTTTGGTTAAAAGATTTGGAGAGTTTCAAGAAAATTTTGATAAAAATGTAATTTTCATAAATGACCTTCAACGTGAAAAATTTAAACTATTAGAAGAGACTCAATTGAAATTGGTTGAAAGTACTGAAAAGAAGTTGGAACAGATACGTGAAACGGTTGATGAAAAATTACAAAAGACTTTAAATGAGCGACTTGGACAGTCTTTTGAAAGTGTTGGTAAACATCTTGAAGCTGTTCAATTGGGATTGGGTGAAATGAAAACGTTAGCACAAGATGTTGGTGGTTTAAAAAAAGTATTAAGCAATGTAAAACAACGTGGTGGAGTTGGTGAAATTCAATTGCAAATGTTGTTAGAGCAATTACTTGCACCCGATCAATTTGAAGCGAATGTAAAAACGAAACCAAATTCTACCGAAGTTGTTGAGTTCGCAATCAAACTACCAGGAAGAGATGATCAACATAATTGCGTGTATCTTCCTATTGATGCAAAATTCCCTAAAGATTCGTACGAACAATTAGTGGATGCGTATGAACTTGGAGATATATCACAAATTGAAATAGCAAATAAAAACATTGAAGCTGTTATTAAAAAAATGGCGAAAGATATGTGTGAAAAATATGTGAATCCACCGATGACTACCGATTTTGCTATTCTTTTTCTCCCATTCGAAGGAATGTATGCGGAAATTATTAGACGATCCCATCTTTTAGAGCAATTACAAAGAGAATTTAAAGTTATTGTGGCAGGACCAACAACTTTTGCCGCTATATTGAACAGTTTGCAAATGGGTTTTAGAACATTAGCGCTTCAAAAAAGAAGTAGCGAAGTTTGGTCTATTTTAGGCGCAGTGAAAAAAGAGTTTGAAAATTTTGGCGGAATGCTTGAAAAAGCACAAAAGAATATTCATACAGGTTTAGGGCAATTGGATAATGTGATGGGAGTTAGAACTAGAGCTATTATAAAAAACCTTAAAAATGTTGAAGCATTAGGAGAATTAGAAACAAAACAAATATTTCCTGAAATCAGTAGTGGTGAAATTACGGATGAAGAGGAGATAAACGAATAAGATAGTGAAGATGAGTTTTAATAAAATAGTAGAAAAATACAGGAAAATAGCTTTTTCTGAAAGAGATAAAGGTGATCGTTTTGAACGATTAATGCAGGCGTATTTGTTGACAGATCCAATTTATGCAAGTACCTTCAAAAAAGTGTGGTTGTGGAATGAGTTTCCAGGAAAAGAAGATTTGGGAGGCACTGACACAGGTATTGATTTAGTTGCATTGACTAACGAGGGAGATTATTGGGCTATTCAATGTAAATGTTACCAAGAAACATCTACCATTGATAAACCAGCAGTAGATTCATTTTTATCTACATCAAGCAGACAATTCAAAGGAGAAGATTTAAAAACAGTCAAATTTACACATAGGCTTTGGATTTCTACCACTAATAAATGGGGACCGAATGCTACTCAAGCTATAAATAATCAACACCCTCCAGTAAGTCGAATTAGTTTATTTGACTTAAATGAATCGGCTGTAGATTGGGAGAAATTAGAGAATGGCGTACACGGTGAAAAAGCTAGAATAGCAACTCGAACATTAAAGCCCCATCAAAATAAAGCCTTGAATTTAACACACGACCATTTTAAAGAAAATGACCGTGGAAAGTTAATTATGGCGTGCGGTACAGGAAAAACATTCACCTCTTTAAAGATTGCGGAAAATGAAACCAACGGAAATGGTTTTGTATTGTTTTTAGTTCCTTCTATTGCTTTATTAGGTCAAACTTTGCGCGAATGGTCCACCTTTGCGGATCAACAAATCAATGCTATTTGCATCTGTTCAGATCCTGAAATATCAAAGGCTAGAAAGAAAAATGAAGATGTGGATACCACTTCTGTCGTGGATTTGGCATTACCTGCTTCTACGAATGTAACCGACATCTTAAATCAATTCAGTTTTATCAAGAATGATAAAAAGCCTGGAATGACTGTGGTGTTTTCAACCTACCAATCGATTGAAGTGATTTCGAAAGCACAAGATAATTTAGAAACAGTTTATGGCGATGCTTCTATTTTTGATTTAATCATTTGCGATGAAGCACACAGAACAACTGGAGTTTCCTTGGTCGATGAAGACGAAAGTACCTTTACAAAAGTGCATAACAATGATTTTATAAAAGCGAAGAAAAGACTGTACATGACAGCTACTCCTCGTTTGTATGATGATACTTCTAAAAGTAAAGCAGCACAGAACGAAGCGACACTTTGCTCCATGGATGATCTTGAATTATATGGGGAAGAAATTTACCGTATTGGTTTTGGTGAAGCGGTAGAGTCGAATTTATTAAGCGATTACAAAGTGCTCATTTTAACACTGAATGAGAATGATATTCCTCCTGCTGTTCAAAAAATGATTGCCGATGAAGATTCTGAAATAAATACCGATGATGCTTCTAAATTAATTGGATGTATCAATGCCCTTTCTAAACAAGTATTGGGTGATGAGGGAATTATAAAAGATTCGGATCCTGAACCAATGCGAAGAGCTGTTGCTTTTTGTTCCAATATCAAAGTTTCAAAAACGATTACAAATACCTTTAACACGGCAACGGAAGCATACATTGATTCGCTGCCTGATGAAAAGGGATCGAAAATGGTTTCCATGAGTTCTAAACACATTGATGGAACGATGTCTGCTCCTACGCGCGATGAATTATTAGGCTGGTTAAAATCGGAAACGGAAGACAATGAATGCCGTGTATTGACAAATGTTCGCTGTTTGAGTGAAGGTGTCGATGTTCCTTCATTAGATGCTGTATTGTTTCTTTCTGCGCGTAATTCGCAGGTAGATGTTGTGCAATCTGTTGGTCGAGTAATGCGTTTATCACCGGGTAAAAAATACGGTTACATCATTATTCCTGTAGTTGTTCCTTCAAACATTGAAGCTGATAAGGCACTCGATGATAACGACCGTTTTAAAGTTGTTTGGTCTGTTTTAAATGCTTTGCGTGCGCATGATGATCGTTTCAATGCCACGGTAAACAAAATTGATTTAAACAAAAATCGTCCTGCACAAATTTTAGTTGGACGACCTGATTCTCATTTTGATGCAGATGGAAATTTCAATCCAGATGATTCTTACAACGATAAAAACCAAAAAGATTTTAGTGACCAATTAGCATTGCAGTTTGAACAGTTGCAACATGTGGTTTTTGCTCGAATGGTGAAAAAAGTGGGCGACAGACGTTACTGGGAACAATGGGCGAAAAATGTTGCTGAAATTGCAGAACGACAAGTGATACGCATCAAGCAATTGGTAAAAGACGGTGGAGCGCATCAATTGGCCTTTGATAAGTTTTTAGAAGGTTTACAAAAAAATATCAATCCAGGGATAACAGAAATAGAAGCAATAGACATGCTATCGCAACACATCATTACCAAACCAGTTTTTGATGCACTTTTTGAAGGTTATTCTTTTGTGAAAAACAATCCTATTTCCGTTTCAATGCAAAATATGCTCGACATATTGGAAGACCAATCCTTTGATAAGGATGCGGAAACCTTGGATAAATTCTACGAGTCTGTGCGTATGCGCGCCGCAGGAATTGACAATGCAGAAGGAAAACAAAAGATTATCATTGAATTGTATGATAAGTTCTTTAAAACGGCTTTCCCTAAAATGGTGGAACAGTTGGGAATTGTTTACACACCTGTTGAGCTTGTTGATTTTGTAATTCATTCCGTTAACGATGTATTGAAACAAGAATTTGGACGCACTGTTTCGGATGAAAACGTTCACATTCTAGATCCTTTTACTGGAACAGGGACGTTTATAACACGCCTTATACAAAGTGGTTTAATATTAGAAAAAGATTTAGAACGAAAATACAAACACGAATTGCACGCAAATGAGTTGGTCTTATTAGCGTATTACATTGCTACGATTAATATTGAAAATGCATTTCATGAACAAACAGAAGACCCAGACGATGGCATTGGAAAAGAAAAATACATTCCGTTTGATGGCATTGTATTAACCGATACGTTCCAATTAGGTGAATCTGACAACAGTGAAAAAATGTTCTCTGAAATGTTTCCACAAAACTCAGACCGAGTAGCAAGACAGAAAAAAGCACCATTACGAGTAATTATTGGGAATCCACCGTATTCGATTGGACAGAAATCAGCGAATGATAATGCGCAAAACGAAGCATACCCTTTATTGAATGCTAAAATTTCTGCGACGTATGCAAAACGTTCCAATGCTGGTTTGAATAAATCATTATATGATGCCTACATCAAAGCTTTTAGATGGAGTTCTGACCGTTTAGACCCAGAAAATGGTGGAATTATTTGCTTTGTTACAAATGGAGCTTGGTTAGATGGAAATAGCACAGATGGTTTTCGTAAATCTTTGGAAGAGGAATTTGATAAAATCTATATCTTTAATTTAAGAGGCAATGCAAGAACAAGTGGAGAGCTTAGACAAAAAGAAGGTGGAGGAGTTTTTGGACTTGGTTCTCGCACTCCAATCTCTGTGACTTTACTAGTAAAAAACCCAAAAGTTTAAAAGATGAGTAACATTATTTTATACGAAAATGCTGCTGGTAAAATTAAAGTAGATGTGCATGTTGAAAATGAAAACTTTTGGTTGAGCCAAAAGGTAATTGCTTCTCTTTTTGGGGTTGAAGTTCCTGCAATTAGTAAGCATTTGGCAACTATTTATGAAACGAATGAATTGCAAAAAGAGGCAACTATTTCCATTATGGAAACAGTTCAAATAGAAGGAAACAGAAATGTTAAAAGACACGTAGAATTTTACAACCTCGATGCCATTATTGCTGTCGGTTATCGGGTAAACAGCAAACAAGCAACCCAATTTAGAATTTGGGCAACCGCTACCTTAAAAGAA
>Ga0209702_10006847_pt1 | contig 14323 bp, 15 predicted proteins | sample FRY01_FD_187210 | JGI IMG/M metagenome (GOLD analysis project Ga0209702, IMG submission 187210) | Freshwater microbial communities from Lake Fryxell liftoff mats and glacier meltwater in Antarctica - FRY-01 (SPAdes) (version 2) | ecosystem: Environmental > Aquatic > Freshwater > Ice > Glacier... | reverse complement strand
GGTATAAAGTAAGACTTTATATTGATGATGAATGTGGTGAACGAATTTTTGATAAAAAAGTCTTTTATTCAAAACCAAAAAAACCTAAAAAACCAGTTAACTCTGCACCAGTAGTTTCTCCTACTACTAAAAAGAAGATTTAGTTTTCGCATGATTTAGATCGTTTTCACATTATTTCTAGGTAGTGTTTGATCTGTAATAGATTGTTTGCTATCGTATCGAAACAATAAACCCATTCATCACGACCATATTTTTTAGAGAATTTTGTTTTATTATTCCTCGTGTTGAAAAATCTTTATCAAAATACGCAAGTTTTAATAAGTCACGTATTTGTTTAGACTTACCTGTTACTGTTGATTGATTAGTTCCAAAATAGTTGTTTATATCACTTGCTGTCACATGAGGTTCACCTGATTTATCAAATAGAAAATTAATTGTTCCGAGAGCATGAATAACCCCAGCTGCCCATATTTCAATTTTACCACTTTCAAATGGAACACTCCGTTTTCGACCAAGTTTTTTGATTAACTTTTCTGATAATTGAGAATAGTCGTCGTCCAAATTCTGTGAGCAATACTCTTTGGTTAGCTCTATTAATTTTATTTCTCGTTCTTTTATTTTAGACATATTTTGTTAATTAAATTTTTTTTGTAGATTGTTATAATCTAATTATTTAGTCTTTCTACAGAATTTAGAGTTCTTCAATTGCGGTTTTTTTCATAATTTAATTATAATTTTTTTGGGCGCAATTATTTAATCAGAACAAATGTATGCATTCCTATTCAAACTTATAAAATGAGGTGTGATTTAAATTAATGTTTACTTAACATTGCAATCATTTTTTCAATTATAATTTAGATTACTTTTACAAATATATTTAATTTTTAATATGAAGTTTTTAGTTAGATTTTTAGTTGTTAATGTTTTCATCTTATTTCAATCGTTTTCATTTTTTAGTCAGAAAGACGTTAAAGTTTTAGGTGAGCTGAATGAAGAAGTGATTTTAAATGTTAAAGCATCTTCTTTAGATAAAGGATTGTCTATTTCGTGGTCTTTGGATTATGACTATATGCAGTATTTAAAAGATAATCATTATCAAATCGCTATTAAATACACGACTGAAATTAATGCGAAAAACAATGATAAGAAAGCATTAGATTCTTGGAGTACAATTGAAAAATTAGATATTAATACGACTAATTATGATTTAAAAAATCTAGCAGCAGGTGAGAAATATGCTTTTAAAATAGGATTAATAAATAGCGATAATGCTATATGGTCTTCTAAAGTTAAAGAAACAACTGATCGTCCATGGGGCATGTTTAAATTCTTAGTGCTAATTGGTTCTTTGGGTATGTTTATCTATGGAATGAAGATAATGAGTGAAGGCTTACAACAAGCAGCTGGAGCTAAATTAAGAAATCTATTAGGTTCTATAACTTCTAACCGTTTTAAAGGGGTTTTGACTGGTTTTGGTCTTACTTCAATTGTTCAGTCTTCTAGTGTTACAACGGTTATGACGGTTTCGTTTGTTAACGCTGGATTAATGACTTTGACACAATCTGCTGGTGTTATGATGGGAGCGAATATAGGTACTACTATAACTGGTTGGTTAATAAATATTTTTGGCTTTAAGGTTAGTATTGCTTCTTACGCTTTAGTTTTTATTGCTATTGGAGCACCTTTTCTGTTTGTAGGTAAAAAGAAAATGAAAGCTTGGGCAAGTGCTATTATTGGTTTTTCTTTATTATTTATGGGGCTTGGTGAATTGAAAGATGCCGTTCCAACTTTATCTGCTGATTCAGCAATCGTTCGTTTTTTCATAGATTACAAGGATATTCCAGTTTTAAGTACGTTGATGTTTGTTTTTCTTGGTACACTAATTACTATGATTGTTCAATCTTCTTCTGCTGCAATGGCGCTTACTATGACTTTGGTAGCAACAGGTATGATACCTTTTGAAGTTGCTGCAGCAATGATTTTAGGTGAAAATATAGGGACTACAATTACTGCTGAATTAGCATCTACTATTGGTAATGTACATGCCAAAAGGTCTGCAAGAATTCATTCTTTATTTAATCTGATAGGCGTTGGATGGGCTGTTTTAATATTCCCATTTTTCCTTGATGGAATTGGAATGCTAATGAAAACCTTAAACTGGGGAGATCCTTTTAATAATCCTGGTGAATATGCAAATACTGGTTTAGCTATTTTTCATACTTCTTTTAATTTAATTAATGTGATTTTATTGATTGGGTTTGTTCCGCATTTAGTAAGATTGGCTGAAAAAACAGTTAAATCTAAAGGTGCTGCTGATTTAGTTTTCCATTTAGATTATATTGGTACAGGAATGATGGCAACACCAGAACTTTCTTTGTTAGAAGCTAAAAAGGAAATAGCTAAATTTGGAGGAATCACTAGTCGTATGTCTAAATTTGCACGATCATTACTTTACGAAAAAAGTCCTAAGGTTAAAAAAGAAATTCATGACCGTATTGCCAAATATGAAGATATTACAGATAGAGTTGAAATAGAAGTAGCAAATTATTTGAACAAAATTTCTGAAGGGGAGTTATCTCCAGAAACTTCTGCACGTATAAGAGGGATGAATAGTATTGTAAATGATTTAGAAAGAATAGGAGATATTTATTTCCAGATTTCTAAAAACATTGAAAGAAAAAACGAAGAAAAAATTTGGTTCTCTCCTGAAGAAAGAAATAATTTAAAAGCTATGCTAGACTTAGTAGATGATGCTTTTGAAATTATGAATTATAACTTAAATGCTCATCATGATGAAGTAACATTAGAAAAAGCTTCTGTTGCTGAAGAAAGAATTAATACAAAAAGAGATGAATTGAAAAAGGAATACTTTGAAAACATTTCAAATAGACAAGATTATAATATTAAAGGTGGTATGATTTATAATGATATATTTTCTGCTATTGAAAAAGTAGGTGACCATATCATTAATGTTTCTGAAGCAATTGTAGGAAGAATTTAAGGTTTTAATTTCCTAAAATGGAAGCTGTTTTGACTTAGGTTGGAACAGCTTTTTTTATTAATTATGAGTAATTCAGTAAATTTCACATTTAATTTAGAATAAATCAAAATAAGGATTTGTATCTTTGTGTTATCAATATTTAAGATTATGATGAAAACCATTGATTTAAAAGATTTAAGAGCAGAATTTCCAATTCTTGAAAGAAAAGTGAATGGTAAGGATTTAGTTTATTTTGATAATGGTGCGACTTCTCAAAAGCCAAAATCGGTTATCGATAAAATAACGCAGTATTATGAACTTGAAAATGCTAACATTCATAGGGGAGTTCATTATTTAAGTCAAGTTGCGACAGATCTTTATGAAACTTCCAGGAAAACAATTCAGCAATATATTAATGCAAACTTTTCTGAAGAGATCATTTTTACAAAAGGAACTACGGATAGTATAAATTTAGTTGCTTATTCGTTCGGAGAACTTTTGTCAAAAGGCGATGAGATTGTTATTTCTGCTATGGAGCATCATTCTAATATTGTTCCATGGCAAATGTTATGCGAAAGAAAGGAATGTGTATTAAAAGTTGCTCCTATAAATGATAAAGGTGAATTAATTTATTCTTCCTTTAAAGGGCTTCTTAATAATAAAACAAAATTAGTTTCTATTACACATGTTTCAAATGCTCTTGGTACAATTTGTCCAATAGAAGATATAATTAAAGATGCACATGAAGTAGGAGCAAAGGTATTGATCGATGGCGCACAGAGTATGCAGCATTTTTTAATAGATGTTCAAGCTTTAGACTGTGATTTTTTCGCTTTTTCAAGTCATAAAATTTTCGGTCCAACTGGAGTTGGTGTTTTATATGGTAAAAAAGATTTATTAAATAGTATGCCTCCTTATCAAGGAGGAGGAGATATGATAGCAAAAGTGTCCTTTGAAAAAACGACATATAATGAACTGCCATATAAATTTGAAGCAGGTACTCCTAATATTGCAGGTGTAATTGGTACAGGTGCCGCTTTTGAATTCTTAAAATCGTTGAATATGCAAGAAATTGCAATTCATGAAGCTGATTTATTGGCTTACGGACATGACAAGTTAAGTGAAATAGAAGGTATTCGATTTATAGGTACGGCTGATAAAAAGGCAAGTGTCATTTCTTTTTTAATTGATGGTTTACATCCTTCGGATATTGGAACGCTTCTAGATAAACAGGGAATTGCAGTAAGGACAGGTCATCATTGCACACAACCTTTAATGGATTTCTTTCAAATACCTGGAACTGTAAGGGCTTCTTTTGCATTTTATAATACGAAAGAAGAAATAGATTTATTTATAACAGCTTTGAAAAAAGCAATTATGATGCTACAATAATATGTTAACATTAGAGCAAAAGCAAGAAGAAATTGTTCAAGAATTTGCAATTTTTGACGATTGGATGGAAAAATACGAATACATAATAGATTTAGGGAAAGATACTCCCTTGATCGATCCATCTAAAAAAACGGATGACCGCTTAATTGAAGGTTGTCAATCTAAGGTTTGGTTGGATTGTAAAGTTCAAGATGGAAAAATGAAGTTTTCTGCTGATTCTGATGCTATCATAACGAAAGGAATTATTGGTTTGTTGATTAGAGTGCTAGACAATGAAAGTCCTGCTACTGTTGCTAAAGCTGATTTACATTTTATTAATGATATTGGATTGCAAGAGCATCTTTCAATTACCCGTTCAAACGGTTTAGTAAGTATGATTAAGAAGATGAAAATGAACGCCTTATTGGCTATAAATAATTAAGCGATGGATTTAGAAAATAAAATAGTTGAAGTATTAAAAACGATTTATGATCCTGAAATTCCAGTTGATGTTTATGAATTAGGTTTGATCTATGAAGTAAAAATTGATAAGGAAAGTAATGTTGAGATTGAAATGACTTTAACTTCACCAAATTGTCCTGTTGCTGAAAGTATGCCAAAGGAAATAGAAGATAAAGTAGGTTTAATTGAAGAGGTTAAATCTTCAAAAGTTACCATAGTTTTTGATCCTGCATGGGACAAGGATATGATGAGCGAGGAGGCTAAATTAGAGTTAGGTTTCTTATAAAATTACTATATATAAATAACTATGAGACGTGTTGTTATAACAGGTGTTGGGGCTTTAACTCCTATAGGAAATAATTTAGAGGAGTTTTGGAATAATTTAAAAGAAGGAAAAAGCGGAGCTGGTCCTATTACTAAATTTGATACTGCTAAATTCAAAACCAAATTTGCATGTGAATTAAAAGATTATGATTCTAAATCTTTTTTTGATGTAAAAGAAGTTCGTAAATACGATTTATTTTCTCAATATGCATTAATAGCAGTTGATGAAGCATTGAAAAATGGTGGAATTAATTTTGAATCTTTAAATAAAGATCGAATAGGAGTTATTTGGGGTTCTGGAAATGGTGGTATTCAGTCTTTTCAAGATCAAATGAAAGAATATTGTGAAGGAGATGGAACTCCTCGCTTTACACCTTTTTTTATCCCACGTATTTTAGTTGACATTGCATCAGGTATTATTTCTATCAAATATGGATTAAGAGGAGTAAACTTTTGTCCTGTATCTGCTTGTGCAACTTCAAATACTGCAATTATTGAAGCGTTTAATTATATTAAGTGGGATAAAGCTGATATGATTATTACAGGTGGTTCAGAAGCAGCTATTACAGAATCTGCAATCGGAGGTTTCTCATCTGCGAAAGCTTTATCAACTAAAAATGATGATCCACAGACAGCTTCAAGACCTTTCGATGTTAATCGTGATGGTTTTGTTATGGGCGAAGGAGCTGGAGCTTTAGTTGTAGAAGAATACGAGCATGCAATTAAAAGAGGTGCAACTATTTATGGTGAAATTGTTGGAGGAGGTATGGCAGCTGATGCTTATCATTTAACGGGTACGCATCCTGAAGGTGACGGAGCCGTTTTGGGTATGGTGGAAGCTTTGAGAGAAGCAGGAATAACTGCTAATGAAATTGACCACATCAACATGCACGCAACTTCTACACCACAAGGTGACAATAGCGAGTTAATAGCAGCGAAAAGAGTTTTTGGCGATAGGAAATCGTTACACGTATCTGCTACAAAATCGATGACAGGACATTTACTTGGTGCTGCAGGTGCAATTGAAGGAATTGCCTGCGTAATGGCGCTTAAAGATGGTATTGTTCCACCAACTATTAATACTACAGATTTTGAACCTGCTTATAAAGACAGTTTCACTTTTCCATTAGGAAAAGCAGTGAAAAAAGAGATGACTTATGCGATGAGTAATACCTTTGGATTTGGTGGACATATTGCATCTATTATTTTCAAGAAATTTGAAAAGTAGTTTTTAGGAGCTTGATTTTATATTTAAAAAATTCTTCAAAATAATGACAGATATAATAAACAGAGTAACAGAAAGCGGATTAATTACAATTGATTTAGAGAACTATAGTTCGAAAGAAGAAATTATTGAAATTGATATTACAGATCAATTATGGGAAGGATTGGTGCTTAAAGAGCAAGATTTCCGTAATTGGATTAAAGATAATGACTGGAATAAATTTAAAGGAAAGCAGGTGTATATTAATTGCTCTGCTGACGCGATTGTTCCTACTTGGACTTATATGATAATTGCTTCTTCTTTGTCTGATATAGCTTTGAACTATGTTGTTGGGTCTAAATTAGACTTAGAAAAGCAAATAATTCAGAAGAATATTAGTTCAATAGATTTAGAAAATCTAAGAGACAAAAGAGTTGTTATTAAAGGGTGTGCTTCTATAGCTGCTCCAAATTTCGCCATGGTTGAATTGGTTAAATATATTCAGCCTGTGGTGAAATCAATCATGTTTGGTGAGCCATGTAGCACTGTTCCGGTTTTTAAAAGGAAGAAGTAGATTTTGACTTAATAAGTTTATAATGTATTAATTATGAAATTATTATGTCTGATTTTTTTGATGTTACTTGTGGGTTGTAATGACTACGAAATAAACGTTATAAACCCTCTAGAAATAAATTTAAATGTTGATTATTTGAAGTTGCATAATCAACTTCAAAAAAAATTAGAGGAAAATAATAATACCTTTCCTTTATTAGTTTACAAAAATGGAATTAATCAAAAAAAATTAATTTATCTAGGTGAATTCCATGGGAATGACCCTTCAGATAAACGTTTTGATGCTATTGAGAAATATATTAAAGAATTCAAACCTCAAATTATTTTAAATGAAGGAGGTGAAATTGATTCTAGTATTCACTATCAAAATAAAGAGATTGCAATTAAAAATCAAGGCACTCTCGGTTTTTTAAAGTTTTGTGCAGACAAAAAAAATGTAAAACTAGTTAATGCGGATTGCTCAGAAAAAACAGAAGTTGCTCAGCTTTTAAAGAAGTACAATAAAGATCTGTTAATTTATATTTTTGTTTGTCAGAGATTTATCCCTCAATTTATTGATCATTATAATAAAGCCTTTGATTTAGAGTCAGAATATCAAAAGTTTACTAAAGATTACTTGAACAATCGATGTGGTTTTAAACTTTCAAAAAATGAAAGTCAATGGAGTTATTTTGAGAGATTATATAAACTAAACAATGATAATAAAACAATTGATCTTGAAAATTTTGATTTGAATAAGTCACAATATGCAGCTTTTGATAAAAGTGTTTTAGGTGAAATTTCAAAAACTTCACTGCATATTAGAGATAGTGCTATTGTAACTAATATCTATAAAAACATAACTAAATATGATCGTGTTTTAGTCGTATTTGGAGCCTTACATCTAATTGCACAAAAATCGACTCTTGATAAAATATTTCAAAATACCAAAACGGTAAAATATATTAGTCTCGAATGAATATATAGTTGTTATTAAATTTTTATCTTCGTAAATAAATCAAAAGAAATATGTCAATAGAAGTAAAAGGACTTTCAAAATTTTACGGAGAACAAGCAGCGGTTAAAGATATTTCTTTTTCAATTGCTAAAGGTGAAATTGTTGGATTTCTAGGGCCAAATGGTGCTGGAAAATCTACGACGATGAAAATCATTACAGGCTATATACCTGCTTCTGAAGGAGAAGTTAATGTTTGTGGACTTCCTGTAGATGTTGATTCTTTAGATACTAGACAATTGATAGGTTATTTACCTGAACACAATCCTTTATATTTAGATATGTATGTAAAGGAATACCTTGAGTTTGTAGGTAAAATATATAAAATTTCTGACGTTAAAGATCATGTTTCTGATATGGTAAAAGCAGTTGGTTTAGATGTTGAGCAGAACAAAAAAATAGGAGCACTTTCAAAAGGTTACCGTCAAAGGGTAGGTCTAGCTCAAGCGATTATTCATGATCCTGAAGTGTTAATTTTAGACGAACCAACTTCAGGTCTAGACCCAAATCAACTAGCTGAAATTCGTGAACTTATTAAGAAGATAGGAAAACAAAAAACAGTGATGTTATCTACCCATATAATGCAAGAAGTAGAGGCAATTTGTGATAGAGTTGTTATTATAAATAAAGGTCAGATTGTTGCCGATAACACAGCTTCTTTTCTACAAGAGTCAAATTCTATTCAAACGGTTTATGCTGAATTTGAAGGAGATGTTTCTAAAAATGTTTTATCCAAAATTACAGGTGTTAATAAGTTGCATAAAGTTGGTAATGGCTGGTTATTTGAGACGAATTCGAAAGAAGATTTAAGAAAACATATTGCTAAATTTGCACAACAGAATAATTTATTAATTCTAACCTTAAAGGTGGAAGAGAAAACATTAGAAGAAGTTTTCAAGCAATTAACAAAATAAGCAAGTTGATTAAAGCTGTTAAAAAAAGTTAAGCTCTTCGCTCATCAATTTCTTTCTTTTAACTTAGGCGATAAACTGGGTAAAACGTGAGAAAAATAAAGGTGAATTTTATTTTTGTATTAGTGGTAGTAGCTATGCTTGCTTTACTTGTAATTCAATCATTTCAAACAGCGCAATTATACGATCGAAAATCTACTCAATTTAAAAGTAAAGTTGTAACATCTCTCGAAAGAATAGCTCTTCGACACGAAAAGGCGGAAGATATTCGGCGTTACATGCAGATTGTTAACAGAGATTTTTCCGGTCAGTACAAAGATATATTAAAGGAAGAGTTTAAAAGCTTATTAGCAACACAAGAGACTACCTCAATTAGAGATACTTCTATCTTAGAGAATGGTGTCTTTCAAGATTATTTGGTTATTAAAGGAACTTCATTCGATTCAATTTCAGGATTAACAGCTGAGCATAAAGTTCTAGCCAGAGATGTTAAGCACATGCGTGATTTAGTGGACCATCCTTCTAAAAAAATAATGGATAATGATTCTATTGGAAACAAAGTTTCGCTACAATTAGACCAAAGAGTACTTAATCAAATTTTCATGAAATCGAAACTAATCAATGATATGATGATTGAGGCGTTTCGATACAACGATGGTGACCATCCTGAAACGAGAATTGATATAGAGTTTTTAGATTCTATTATTAAGTATGAAATGAAGATTGATAAGTTGCCTAGTGATTATAAGTTTATGATTTCTAATAAAGAGGGGCTACCAATCTGTTTTAACTTCAATAATAAACGTACGCCAAAGCATTGTAAAATCAAAAGATATTGTTCTCAAGTAGATACCGTAAAATCTTCAAAAACGTTGCTTTTCCCAAGTAATATTTTAGATGATGACCTGACTTTGCATTTATTTTTCCCGACAAAAAGTTCTTATTTATTAAAAGAAATGTGGGGTTCAATGTCTATTAGTTTAGTGTTGATGATATTGATCGTAGTTGCTTTAGTTTTTATGTTTAAAACAATTTTATCTCAAAAAAAATTATCTGAGTTGAGAAGTGATTTTATTTCAAATATGACACATGAATTTAAAACTCCTATTTCTACTATTTCATTAGCGTGTCAAGCATTAAATGATGCCGATATGAACTCTTCCACAACATCGGATGAGAAACTATATGTAAAGGTGATTGATGATGAAAATAAGCGTCTTGGGTTATTAGTTGAAAGTATACTTCAAAGTGCAGTGATGGATAAAGGCGAGCTTCAATTAAATATTCAAACTGTAAATCTTTTCGAGCTTTTAAATGATGTAATTGAAAAAGTAAAGTTTAGATTAAAATCAACAAATGGTGAGATCGAGCTTATCAATGATATTGATAAAAATGTTCAGATAAGATGTGATAGAATGCACGTCTCAAATATTATTACTAACCTCATTGATAATGCAACAAAATATTGTCACGAAGTTCCCAAAATAACGGTCCGTTTATCAAAAACAGATGAAGTAATTCGCCTTAGTATTGAAGACAATGGTATCGGTATTGCTAAAGAGCATATTTCAAAAATATTTGATAAACTATACCGTGTACCAACAGGTAATATTCATAACGTTAAAGGTTTTGGATTAGGCTTGAGTTATGTGAGAGTTGTATCAGATTTACATAAGTGGAATTTAAATGTTAAAAGTGTGCTCGGAAAAGGTTCTACATTTACAATAATTATAAAGTAAGGATATGCAAAAAGCGATAAAAATATTACTAGCAGAAGATGATGATAATTTAGGTTTGTTATTGTTTAACTTCATAAAAAATAAAGGTTTTGATGTAACGCTTTGTCGTAATGGAAAGGAAGCTTTTGAAGTATTTAATTCAAACGATTTTGACTTTTGTATTTTTGATGTTATGATGCCTTTAATGGATGGATTTACTTTGGCTAAAGAAATTAGAGAAGTAGATAAAAAGGTTCCTATTTTATTTCTTACTGCTAAGTCTATGAAAGAAGATAAGTTAGAAGGGTTCTCTATTGGAGCAGACGATTATCTTACTAAACCCTTCTCAATGGAAGAATTATTAGCTAGGGTAAATGCAATTCTTCGTAGAGTAGAAGTGATTGATCATGAAGATGATGTTCGTTCAGTAGGATCTATCTCTTATGAGCCAGAGTTAAGAATGTTGCATTTAAAAGAAGGCGATAAGAAGTTAACCACTAAAGAGAATCAACTTTTAAAATTATTAGTTAAGAATCAAAATGAAATTCTTGATAGACAAGCGACATTAAGAGCAATTTGGGGTGATGATAATTATTTCAATGGAAGAAGTATGGATGTTTACATTGCTAAATTAAGGAAATTATTAAAAGAAGATGAATCCATTGAAATCATGAACGTTCATGGTAAAGGGTTTAAATTAATAGTTAAACAATAGTCTCATTTTTGTGTTGTTTTTATAGGTAAATGAGCACATCTTATTCTGTTTGCTTAATGCTACATAACTTTTGATTGTCTAAATGTATTTAATATTTCTATTTATTTTCTGGTCGGAAAATGACTATTTAATTTAGATGAATTTCCTTCTAGACTCTATTTAACAGTTTTGTCAGCCAATAAATTTGTAAATTTGGAGTTATTAAAGGAAACAAGATCGCTTTATAATGTCTAAGTTTTTAATATTTATATTTTTTTTGATTATTTCTGGCCAGAGATTAGTAGGTCAGCGACATAATTTCATGTCGCGTTCAGAAATTGGATTTATGGGAGGAGGCACTTATTATATAGGCGATTTAAATCCATCTAAACAATTTCAGAACACTCAAATAGCAGGTGGACTAATGTTTCGTCACACTATCCATAGTCGTTTTAGTATTCGTGCTAGCTTGCTTTATGGTTCAGTTAAAGCAGATGATGCTCTTTCTAATAATTTACTTCTAAACAATAGAAACTTAAGCTTTTCATCTTCAATTTTTGAGTTGTCGACAAATGTTGAGTTTACTTACTTACCTTTTGAAGTTGGTCATAATAAATACAAAGGGACAGCCTACTTAACAGTAGGGCTGGGTGTTTTTAAAATGAATCCTATGACAACTTATGAGGGCAATAATATTGCATTGCAACCTCTTGGAACTGAAGGTCAATCATCTAGTTTAGGAGCTTCTCAATCCTATAGTTTAAATCAATTGTGTATTCCTTTTGGTATTGGAGTTAAAGGCTCTTTAAGTAAGCGATTAGCATTGAGTGTGGAGTTTGGCATACGTAAGACCTTTACAGATTATTTAGATGATGTTCATAGCAATACGTATATTAATACAGCTCAATTGAGTGATGTAAATGGTACAATTTCTTCTTCTCTTTCAAATAGAAGTTTAGACGGTAACAATAATGGTTTTAGAGGAGATCCGTCCACTAAAGATTGGTATATTTTTTCCGGTGTAATGCTTTCAATAAGATTAGGAGATCCATCAAATTGCTTTTACCATTAATGTTTTTTATATGATTGAGGTTTTTACTGATGGAGCAGCTAAAGGAAATCCAGGTAATGGAGGTTATGGTGTGCTTTTAAGGTTTAACGGGGTAGTTAAAGAACTTTCAGATGGGTTTAGGATGACTACTAATAATCGAATGGAATTGTTAGCTGTTATTGTAGCTTTAGAAAATTTAAAATCTAATAAGTTTCCTGTACATGTTTATTCCGACTCAAAATATGTAATCGATAGTATTTCTAAAGGTTGGGTTTATGGTTGGCAAAAGAAAGGATTTAAAGGAAAAAAAAACCCTGATTTGTGGCAACGTTTTTTAGAAATTAGTAAAGGCTTTAATGTTACATATCATTGGGTAAAAGGTCATGCTGGACATATAGAGAATGAACGTTGTGATGAATTAGCAGTTTCGGCAGCACTATCTTCCAATCTAAAAGTAGACTCTTTTTTTGAAAGTAATAGAGCGTAATGGTTGCGTTATTTTCTTAGTTTATTTAATTCAGAACAACCTTTTATGTAAGTATAAATTAGCGGATGTGCAATTTCTCGTGTAGATGAAATTTGAGGACAATACCCACAAGCAATAAAGAGTGGATGTTCTTTAATTGTAATAACTTCTGGTTCTTCAAATTCATTGTATGCTTCAATATCAATTACCTTATCTTTTAATTGTTGCATTAATTGAGGGTAGAGGCTATATCTAGACGATGTTAATTCTATTGTATTGTGGTTTTCATAGATTTGTATAAATTCCTTTGAATGAGGAAGTATTTGTAATCGCTCAAAATTCTGTCCTTCTACTAAATTATCAGATATTAATTTTTCTTTGTTAGGATTAAGTTGATTTCTATTTGCTAGGACTTCCACCAGTGGTTTGAAGCTTTCTCCTGTTAAAATTACTGGGATTTCAAGCTGAATAATTGTGTTTAGAATTCCGTTTAGAAAAAAAATATTTTTAAATGGACCTGGAGCAATCCATATTCCATCATATTGTTCAAAAAATTGTCCTTTAGCTTGAGCTGCCTCGTTAATTTTAATCCAATAATAGTTAATTTCTAAGTCAAGAAATCTTGCAGCATGATCTAATGCTAGGTTTGTTGCTTGATGAGAGTTATAAGTAAAATTATAATCACCAATAATTGCTATTTTAATAGAGTTACTCATTTAGTAATAACTTACTTTTTAAAGTAGCCTTTTATTTTACCCATTTGTATTTTTAATGAATCTCTACCATTTTCAGGAGTATTACCAGATACATAATATACATAGCAATTAAGAGTACAAGAGAATTTTGAATAATCTCCAGATGCATCAGAGTCTTGGCTAATATTCGTGAATTTTACATCCTTGTATTCTGAACTGTTTTCAGAAGATTCATAAACAATATTATTCTCATCTGTATATGTTACTTTGAATCCTGAGCTAAGGTTGTCTTTATATAATGGGAACATGTTTGATGTGCTTGAAAAGAATGCATTATAAGCCTCAAGGCTAGGATCTTCTCCTGCAGATTTGTTCCATTGAATTTGTCCCAAACCAATTTTAATTTTTCTAAATACCAAATCGGAACTTATTTCTGAATAATAAATTGCTGATGATAATAGAGGTGGAGTGACTAAGTTTTTTTCCTGAGTTGGATTGCATCTATAATTAGAAAATTCAGAAGTCATTTCTATCGTGTCATTATCTATAACTCCTTTGAAGCTATAAGCTAGTTCTACTTCATGTTCAGGAGCTGGTATAATTTCATGTTTAACACATCCTAAAAGGAAGGCAAATAAAGTAATGCATAAAAAATAAGGTATCGGACGCATAAAAGTATCTTTTTTGTTGATTCATATTGTGAATAAACACTCGACTAATATACGTCTTTTTTTTTATTTAGTTGCTTTTATACTTTGTTTTTGGGGTTAATCATTTTTTATGCTCTTATTTGTTTTACACTATGGTTGAATTCAATTGTATCGATTAATATAGTTTGATTTAATTTTTTAGAAATATCTAAGGTGTACATTAGTTTTCC
>Ga0209702_10006845_pt1 | contig 14325 bp, 11 predicted proteins | sample FRY01_FD_187210 | JGI IMG/M metagenome (GOLD analysis project Ga0209702, IMG submission 187210) | Freshwater microbial communities from Lake Fryxell liftoff mats and glacier meltwater in Antarctica - FRY-01 (SPAdes) (version 2) | ecosystem: Environmental > Aquatic > Freshwater > Ice > Glacier... | reverse complement strand
AACAGACCTCACTCGCCCTCGCCCTCGGCCTACGCGGCCAAGGCGACTACCCATTCGACACCCCCGACCCGTCATCGGGTGGTGCAGCCACACTCGCTGCAGCCAACGACTGGTGGGGCGTTGGCACATGCCCCCGAGCAATCATCGTCGTTGCCGGCGATACACCCGCCGATTCACTCGCCGCGTCGGCGCTGTCTGACCCAACCGACCAGTCAGGCGAACCCTTCCTGCGGCGCAGCGCCGCCGCCGACCCACTGTTTGACCCAATCGGCGGATTTGCTCGCGTCGACACTCAAACTGCCCCGATTATCGTCACCCGGTCAACCCGCCAAGGTGCCACGGCACTCGGTGCACCGGCCCGCCTGGCCGCACAAGAAATGCGTTCCGGCGGCTGCACCCTGGCCCGCCAGGCAATCGTCGTTGGCGGCCCAGCCGCAGTGCCTGCAGCAGTCGACAACGAACTCGTCAGCCTCGGCTACGACGAGGTGTTCCGCGTGTTTGGCGCCGACCGCTACGCCACCGCCGCCGAAATCGCTGCGGCCCTCGGCACCGGCACCTTCTTGGCGCCCGGCACACCGTGCACCGACCTCGTGGTCAACGACGGCACCGCCCGGATGGGGTTCTACGGCAACGCAACCATCGAACTGCGCGACAGCGCCTCGGCCTGCCGCGTCCTTGGCCGCACCGTGGTGCTCGCCGAAGGCGTCACCGGTGCCGACGCCCTCGCCGCCGGCTGGTGGACCAGCTTCTGGCAGGTGCCGGTGCTGCTCCACAACGGCAGCAACACCTTGCCCCCAGCCACCGCACAAGCACTCGTCACACTCGGTGTCGACAACATCATCGTGCTCGGCGGCGCTGCGCGCATCCCCGAATCGGTGCTTGGCGAAGTAGAAAATCTTAGTGGGGGAGTCGCCACACGCATTGCGGGTTCTGACCGCTACGAAACGAGCGTCGAAATGGCCCGCCGCCTCGGCGGGTGGTGGCCAACCGGGCGTGCCGACGAGTACGCAGGCGCCACGGTCTGCATCGCAGCATCATCCGGCAACGGCGCCGCGGGCCGCGGATGGCCCGACGCACTCGGCGCAGGCCCATGGTGCGGCGCAGCCAACAGCGCCGCCATCGGAACCGCTGCACCGGTGCGGGCCCTCGCCCCGCTCACCGGCGAAGCCCCGATCAGCACCGCAGCCTTGCCCGCCGGCTCCAACCACGACGCCGTGCCCGTGCTGCTCGTACCAGCCGGCGCCACCGTGCTGCCCGCCTCCGTGGCGCAGTTGCTGTCGGCCGCCTTCGAACCCACTGACTCGTTTTGTTCCAGCGTGCAGGCCGACCCCGGTTGCACGGTGCCCGGCTTTGTTGTTGCCGTCGGCGGCGAATCGGTCATGTCGTCTGCGCTCATCACGCAGGCCGCACGGCTCGTTGCCGGCAACACCCCCACCTCTGGCGCCTCGGCGCCGCCCGGGCTCGACCGTGCCTTCTTCACCTCACTCGACCTCGCACCCGTGTACGCCACGACGGCTGCTCCTGACCACGTGTGCGTTGGCCGTGACGACTACATCGAATCGCGGTGGCTCGCAGTACTCGGTGCATCGACCTCGCCACGGGTGTTTGCCAGAACCGACGCCATGCTCACCGGCCGCTACGTCAACGACGCCGACGGCGTCACCAGATCGCGCGGTGTGGGCGCGCCGACCTGCACCTCGTTTGACCTCGGCACCCGCATCGAACTACGCGCCCGCGGCGTCGGTATCGCCGGGCGAATCGGCCCCGAAACCGCTTTTGCCACCTCCGCTGACACTCGGGTGCTCCTGACCGCGCCGGTCACCGACATTGGGCCCGACTCGGCAACCGGCGTGGAATCGAGCGACGACACGTCGAACGCCGGCTCGACCGTGCAGACCTACGTCACCAATGCCCCCGGAGCCAGCGTGGTGTCCAAGGGCATTGCCGGGGTGATCTCATCAGCAGCAGTCACCGTCACGATCATCCGGGGCACCGACCTGCCGTCGTCCACCGGCGTCGACCGGTTTTCCGCAACCGCTACCCTTGTCACACCGAACGGCACGATCACCACAACGGCCGCCGGAGAAGCACTCCTCGTTGCCGGCACCTGGCATCTTCGGGGCCGCACCACCATCACCGGTGGTTCGTGGAACGTCGCTGCTGGCTCGGGCGGCTTCACCGCCGACATCACAACCGGCGACCCGGCCACGATGGCCGACGACACGATCTCGTGGCGCCTCGACGCCCTCGCTGACTGACCTGCGCCTGCCGCAACTCTGCAACGACCGCCACCCGGTTCAGCGAGCGGCAGGTACCTCAGGGTGTGACTGCACTGCTCTCGTAGCTTTCGAGGACCGTTTCGACATCGCCGTCAGCAACGACGCGACCCTGATCGAGCCACAGCACGCGGGAACAGGTTTCGCGGATTTCGTTCAGGTTGTGGGTGACCATCACAATCGAATTTGCCTCGCGCTGGATCGCGCGGATCTTCTCGAGGCTCTTGGCCCGAAATGAACGGTCACCGACCGCCAGCGCCTCGTCGATGAGCAGAATTTCAGGGATCCGCAGCGTGGCAATCGAGAACGTCAACCGAGCTCGCATGCCCGACGAGTAGGTCCGCATCGGGCGGCCCATCGCGTCACCGAGGCCCGCGAAGTCAACGAGCTCGTCCATCTTCGAGCGAACCTCATCTTGGGAGAGGCCCATTGCGAGGCCACCGAGCATGACGTTACGGAAGCCCGACAACTCGGCCTTCAGTGCCGCGTTGACCCCAAGCAGATGCGCTTCGCCGCGTACATGAACCGACCCGGCGCTCTTGGGTTGCAGCCCAGCAATGGTGCGCAGCAGCGTTGACTTGCCCGAACCATTCGAACCAATGATGCCAATCGCCTGTCCGGTCAAAAAGTCAACGGTGATGCCCTTGAGGGCGTGCACATCGACGCTGCGCCGCTGCCGAAACCGCCCCAGCCGGTTGTGCGTCGTCGAAGTGATCTCCTCATACACCGGATACCGGACCTCAAGATCGCGGATGCGGACACTCAGGTCGGCGAGCGACGCGTCGCTACCGCCGGAACTTGCGCTGCCTGCCAGGCCGAGGGGCGGCTCAGGAGCGGCCATAGGAAGCCTCGCCTGCTCGGAACCAGAGGAAACCGGTGACGGTGATGGCAATCGTCCAGATCCCTGCAGACAGCAGCAGTGACGGCGACACGTCGCTGCCCAGCACCGTCCACCGCGCAATGGTCAAAAAGGCGTACACCGGGTTGAGCGTGAAGAACCACCGGTAGGAGCCTTCGGCATACTCGGCTGCGCTGAACAGCACGCCCGAGGCGTACAGCAAAATGCGAAAGACGAACGGCAGTATCTGTTGGACGTCACGCACGACCGAAGTCGCCCGGGCGGCGTAGAGCGCAGCACCCAGGTTGAAGACCGCAAGTACCCCCATTGCCGGGATCAACAACAGCCATCGGGGCGACGGTGTTTCTCCGGTCACCACGGCCACGACTCCAATGACCAGGAACGATGGCAACATCGACAACGTTTCGGTCAGTGTCGACGTGAACGGGAGTACCGCGCGAGGAAATTCGACTGCGCGAATCAGGCCAAGGTTTTTGACGATTGAACTTGCTCCACTCAGCGTCGATCGCTGGCAGAACGTGAACGCCAGCGTGCCGATAGCCAAGAAGGTGATGAAGTTGTCGACGCCGCGATCGACTTCAAGCACCACACCGAAAATGACGTAGTAGACAGCGATTTGCAGCATCGGGTTGAGCAGGTGCCAGATATTGCCGAGCACCGAGTTCATCTGCTTTTCGCGCAGTGTGCTGCGTGCCACGTACCAGACATAGCTGCGCCGAGACCACATCGCGGCCACATAGGGCGCCAGCCCGCTCGCGATGTGGACGTCACGGAGGCCAGCGTCTTCGAGCTGACGAGTATCAGCCGACATCCGGGTGACTCTAGCCATCTGGCCAAGAATACCGGGCCCATCGGGCGACGCCGCTAGATTGCCCGCGTGTCCGCAGCCGTCGACTCCGCCAACCCGGCGAACAACGGCAACCTCATTGACTGGGTTGTCTTGACGCGCGGGGACCGCCCGACGGCGCTTACCGCCGCCCTCGCCTCACTGCGGGCCTCGCCCTCCACCGGTTCGATCGTCGTGGTCCTGAACGGCCCCGCAGCTGGCGCAACCATCGACCCCGGCAGTCTTGGCAGCGATCTGGATAGTGGCGGTGCGGATAGTGACGGTCTGGATAGCGGCGGTGCGGCCGGTGATGGTGTGATGGTGGTCGAGAGCGCCGAGAACCTGGGCGTGCCTGGAGGCCGAGATCTCGGGCTCGAGTCAACGCGGTCGCCGCTGGTTGGTTTCCTCGACGACGATGCTCGCCTCGTGTCGACCGACGCACTGGGCAGCGTTCTTCAACAGTTCGCTACCGACCCGTCGCTGGGTGCAATGTCACTGCGGCTGGTCGATGAAGACGGCAACACGTCACGGCGCCACGTGCCGCGGCGCGGTGCGGGAGGGGCAGATCGATCAGGGCCGGTTGCAACGTTCCTCGGTGGAGCATCGATCATCCGTCGCTGCGCCTACCTCGAGGCCGGTCGATACTGGGCCGACCTCGTGTACGGGCACGAAGAACTCGACCTGGCATGGCGACTGATCGAACACGACTACTCGATCAGGTACGAAGCCGACATCAGCGTGTATCACCCGCACACCGAAATCAGCCGCCACGCCGACGGCTGGTGGCGCACCGGACGCAACCGGGTGCTCATTGCCCGGCGCAACCTCCCCGCACCAATCATGGCCGCCCACAGCGTTGCCTGGCTGGTAATCGGAACGCTCCGTGCACCCGGTGGCGACTGTCGACGTCGCTACATCGCTGGCTGGTTCGGGGCATGGCGGCTCGCCGTGGACCGAAACCCGCTGTCGTGGTCAACGCTGCGGCGGCTCGGCCGGCTCGGCCGATTTCCGATCGTTTGAGCACCAGCCGGCCACGGCCCGGACCAGCCCCCACGTCCATGCCCCATGAATGGTTGCCAAGACCCCCGCAGTGCGCGGCCGCGTCGAACCGGTGCCGACCGACAAGATTGCGGCAACGTACGCGGCCGGTATGGCCCAAGCAGGCCGCCATCGAACGCCAACCACCGCGGCAACGGCGACAGCGACCACGCCGATCGGCGCAATCAACTGGCGCAGGCGTAGCGAGGCCGGGTGCAGCCGCAGTACCTCGGCCTTCCACCAGCCGTACTCGAAGTACTGGCTCGACAAAGCCCGCCACGTTCCGCGCGGCACATAGCCAACCGAAAGGCCGGGGTCGAACACGACGGTGCCGCCAGCGGCGCGCAGCCGAATATTGAGTTCGTAGTCTTGGTTGCGCACCAGGCGTTCGTCGAACAGCCCAACGGCCTCGATCTGTGACCGATCGAACACGCCGAGGTAGACGGTGTCGACCGGGTGCTCGGAACCGCCAGTCCGGTACGACGGCCCGCCGGTGCCCAGCCACGACGTGGTGGCAGTAGCAACCGATGCTTCAAACGGTGTCGTTGCCGCCGGAACCTGCATGCCGCCGACGTTCGCGGCCCCGGTGCGCCGCAGCGTTTCGACTGCCCGCTCGATGTAGCCGTTACTGAGCTGGCTGTGGCCATCGACGCGGACAACGACAGGCGATGTTCCCGCCGCAATCGCCAGGTTGAGCGCGGAGGGGGTTCGCCCGCTCGGATTGTCGACCACGGTGACGTTGGCGTGGCGTGCAGCCAGCTCCCGAGCAACGGCTGCGGTGCCGTCGCCAGAGGGCCCGACAGCCATCAGGATGCGGAGTTCGCCAGCGTAGTTCTGTGCCTGGATTGCAGCCACCGCAGCGGCCAGGTGGGGTGCCTCGTTACGGATTGGCATCACGACGTCGACGCCAGGCCACTGGGGGTCGGTGCGCCAGTCAGACACGTCGGCTCAGCACAACCCACACGGTCCGGAAAAGAATCTGGACGTCGATCACCAATGACCAGTTGACCAGGTACTGCAGGTCGTAGCCGAGCTTGTACTCGGCGTCGGTGTCGTAACGGCCATGCACCTGGGCCAGGCCGGTCAGGCCAGGGGGCAGCTCGTTACGGCGGACATACCCGGGGACCCGGCGGGTGATCTCAGCAACGAGTTCGGGGCGTTCGGGCCGCGGCCCGACGAGTGACATTTCACCCTGCAAAATGTTGAAGAGTTGCGGGAGTTCGTCGGCGCGCATTTTGCGCATCCACGCAAGGGCAGGGACGATCCGGTCGTCGTCGACCAAGGCAAGCCGGGCACGGCCGTCTTCTTCGGCATCAGCAATCATCGTGCGGAACTTGATGCATTCAAACGTGACGCCGTCGCGCCCGACACGTGTTTGGCGGTAGAGCACCGGACCGCCCGCCCGAACTCGCACCCACAGGCCGACCATCGCCATGGCCGGCAACCAGATCGGGGCCGCCATTACGACGACGAGGATGTCGAACATCCGCTTCAAGTGGACCTTGTGGGTCGGGATGGTGTGCAGTCGCAGCGGGACGAACGGCATCCCGCCAAGCTGTCGAACGGTTTTTAACCCGAGCAGCGTTTCACGGGCACTGACGCGCTGCATAAAACCCACGCCAGCCGAATCCAGCGAGTTGAGCGGCTCGGGATAGACCGACCCGAACGCCGTGACATCGAGCAGCAGCACGTCGGTCGCGTCGTGCTCGACGACACACTCGGAAAGCAAATGCGGTTGGGTCACCCGACCAACCACCAGTGCCCCACGATCGGTTTCGGCAAGATGGCTCGCGGCGAGGTCGAGCGCACTGGATTCGCCGACCAACACCACACGGGGCGGCCCCTGGCGGCGGCGCGCCAACACCCTGCTGAGCCGCCGGTTACCCACCAAGACGAACGACGCCAAACACAAAAAGACCGCCAGGTTGAGGCGCGGCATCAGATAACGCTCAAGCAAGACGAATGCCAGGCCCTGTACCAAGACGCCGATGGTGGTGGCGAGCAGTGCCCGCGGCAGCCACGGACGGGCCCCGAGGCGAGGTTCACGCTCATAGAGCCCCGTGAAGTAGTTGACCGTCAGATGGATGAACGTCGCAGTCGAAAACCCGATGAGGTAGTGCGACATCGGGTAGATGCTCCAGGTCAGCGTGAACCCAAAACGGACCAAGCTGATGACGAACATCAATACAAAGAGCGCCACGGCGTCGAGCACGCTGAGGAACCGAAAACCTCTGTTCCAGAGCCAGGTTGAAGGCCTGCTGAACACAGTCAGCAGCGCCTCGATGACACGGGGGAGTGGTTCCGCTTGACGCGTCTCAGACGTCGTCGTGGGGGAAGGAACCGACATGGCGCCAAGCGTACTTGCCGGGCCGAACCGTTCTGTGCCAGCAGCCAGGCCGGCAGGCCCGTACGTTTAGGCGGTTTCGACGCCGTCGCCGGTGATCGTCCACTTGGGGTGCAAGGTGACAACGCCAGAGGTCTCGCGGCTCGTCCCGGTGACCACATCGAACGTGCGGGCATTTTGCAGGTGGTCATAGACGTGCTGTCGCCCAAAGCCAGTGACTTCGGTGTGCAGCACATACCGCTGAGCAATCAGTGGCACGTTCTCCATCAGAATGTCGACGCTGCCCGAACCAGACACCCGTGCAGGGGTCTTGTCGGCCTGGCGGCTCGACGGCGCAGTGATAGTGGCACCGCCGAGGCTGGCGATGTTGATCGCGAAGACCGGTTTGTCGATGGGCTCGTGCGCCGTGAAATGCAGCCGCACGGTCAGGTCGTCACCGGTGTGGAACCTGTCGACAGGGACGCCGCTCACGATGAGTTCGACGGTGTCGATGGTCAGCTTGCCGTCGCCGCGGCGCCCGACTTCAGCGCCGGCGCTCGTCTCGGCACCCAGCATGGTTTCGGTGTACTGGTCAACGACCTCGGCTGGGTTGCCTTCCATCCGGACGGAGCCGTGGTCAAGCCAGATCGCCCGGTCGCAGAAGTTGCGGACGGTGGTTGCGTCGTGGGTGACAAGGACCAGGGTGCGCCCCTGTTGGCGGAAGTCGACGAACTTTTCCATGCACTTCGCCTGAAAGGTGACGTCGCCAACCGCGAGGATCTCGTCGATCAGCAGCAGTTCGGGGTCGACGTTGATGGCCACGGCGAACGCCAGCCGCACATACATACCCGACGAGTAGGTCTTGACCGGGTTGTCGATGAACTGCCCGAGGTCGGCGAAGTCGACAATCTCATCGAAACGCTTCGCGATCTCTTTACGGCCCATCCCCAAGATGGCGGCGTTCAGAAAGACGTTGTCACGCCCGCTCAACTCCTGGTGGAACCCGGCACCGAGTTCGAGGAGCGCGGCCATCCGCTTGGTGACCTCGATGTTGCCCGACTTCGGTGTGAGGATGCCCGCCATGCACTTGAGCAGGGTCGACTTGCCCGAACCGTTGTGGCCAATGATGCCAAGCGCCTGGCCTGGCTCGACATCGAAGGAGACATCACGCAGCGCCCAGAACTCTTCGTACCGGTTGCGGCCGCCAGCAGCGATGAACGCCTTGAGCGACGAGGCCCGTTCCTGATGAATCCGGAAGGTCTTGGAGACCTCAGAAACACGGAGTGCGTAGTTGGGGCTCGCACCGTTCGACCGATCGTGCAGCGCCATCAGAATTCCTCCGCAAATCGGGGCGACAGCTTGTTGAAGATCCAGGCGCCGATGGCGAATGTTGCCATGGAGAAGGCAGCGATGTAGGCCCACCGTTCAATGCTCGGCCACTGGCCGTCGTACAAGATGCGTTGGGATGCCCGGACAAAGCTGCCGGTTGGCCCCCAGTTGCTGATAAATCGAACGGCCTCGCTGGGGACTTGGGACGGAACGAAAATGATCGGGCTCGAATAGAACATGAGCTGAGCAACGATGCCCCACAGGTAGTTGATGTCGTGGAAGAACACATTGGCCGCCGACAGCGCCAAAGCAACACCGGTGGTGAACAGTGAGATGAGCACCAGCAGGAGTGCCATCGGGAGCAGCCACTGGAACATGAAGTACCCGAAGAACAGGAACGAGATCGACAGCACGACCAGCTCGATGCCGATGGTGACGAGCTGGGCAATCACGATGGAGAACACCAGGTGCTCGTGGGGGAACGCGACCTTCTTGATCAGGCTTGCCCCACCCTGCACGTTGCCAATGGCCGCGGTGACCGAGATGGAAAAGAACTGGAACGGTAAGAGGCCCGAAAGGAAGTAGAGCGGGAAGTTGTCGAGGCCACTCGCTGCACCACGCGGTGCGTTTCCGTCGAACACTTTCAAGAAGATGATACTGAAGATGATCATCTGGCTCAACGGGTTGAGGAGGCTCCACGCCCAGCCGAGGATCGACTTGCGGTAGCGCGTCCGCAGCTCCTTTTGAGACAGGAGATACAACAGGTTGCGCTGCGCGAGCGCGGTCCGTATCGACATGCGGGGCGAACCTTATACACCGCTCAGCGTGAACGTCTCCATGCTCGGCGGCGAGCCGGATGCCACATATCCTGTCGCTGTGCAGCCCGACCCCATGGAACAGCAGCTCGACGACCTCCAGCAGGCGTCTCGTGAGCGCCAAGCAGAACTCCGCGAGATTGCTGCACAACTCCCCGCCGAGATGAGCCGCCGCAACCTGGTCAAGCAAATGGCGGTCAGCCTGCGCGCAGCACCCGACCGGGGGACCGTCATCAAACGGACGGCATCCAAGATCGGGCGGGCACCTGCTGACTTCGTGCGTGCCGTGCGGAAGCGTTCGTGACGGACCGGCCCGTGAACAATCAGCCCGTGAACAGTCGGCCCGTGAACGTGTTTGTTGCCGAGCGCGGCAACGACTTCATGGCGGACATCGCGGCATGGCTCGTCGAGGCGGCCGCACTGGCCGGCCATGTGAGCCGACTCGTGCGCGACGGCTCGCTCCCGACCGATGCCGCAGCGATCAACCTGGTCGTGGCGCCCCACGAGTTCTACGTGCTCAGTGACGCCGACGATGCTGCGATCCACGCGGCGGCACGGTGCAGTATCCCGGTCTGCACCGAACAGCCCGGAACCTCCTGGTTCGACATGACCGTGCTGCTGAGTCGGGCCAGCCCGATGGTGCTCGACATCAACACGCACGGCGTCGCGGCACTGCAGGCCGAGGGCATCGCGGCGCAGCATCTTCGCCTCGGAGGGGTGCCGTCGATGGATCGGCGCAGCGCCCGCACCGAACATCCCGGCGACCATCCCAGCGAACATCCCAGCGAACATCCCACCGACCGGGCCACCGACCGCCCGTGCGATGTGCTGTTTCTCGGTGGCCTGACTGGCTACCGGGCGGCGACACTCGCAACGCTGGCCCCGCAGCTCTGGGAACGCCGGGCCGACCTGCGCCTGTTCGACTTCAGCCGTCCCGTCGACGGAGCAATCGAATCGCTGGTCTTCGGAGCAGCCAAGTACGACCTCCTCGCATCATCTCGACTCCTCGTCAACATCCACCGCGATGCCGGTGATGGCGGTGCCAACCACTACTTCGAATGGGCTCGGCTGATCGAGGCAATGGCGAACGGTTGCGTCGTCGTCACCGAACCCGCAACCGGTTTTGCCCCGCTCAAGTCGGGTACACACTTCATCGAGACGACCGACGTCGCGACGACGATTGCCGCACTGCTCGAGGACCCCGAACGGTGCGCCGAAATCAGTCGGGCCGGATCGATCGCGGTCCTCGAAGAACATCCGCTCGTCGACAGCCTCGCCCCGATCCTGGCAGCGATCCCGGGGCACAGCGGCAGCTCGCGGTCAGCTACTCGGTCAGCTACTCGGAGTTCGGCTACTCGGGGTTCAGCTACTCGGGGCTCGGCGCCGCCGTACCGCTCGAAGCTGCGCCGGGCACAACAGATCCCGTTGCTGCCCGCCTTCCGCCCGACAACGATCTTCCGTCGACGTGTCTATGGCGCGCTCCATGACGAGATGTCGTTGCAACGATCGATCGACGCGGCTCGCTGCGCCTACCGTCATGGCGATACCGAACACGTCGAAGTGACCACGTCGGCGTCGTACGCGAATGCAACGGCGGACGCAACGCCGGACGCAACGCCCGAGGTCAGCGTGATCGTGACGCTCTTTGACTACGCCGCAGTGGTCGGTGAGACACTCGACTCGATTGTCGCGTCGACCGATGTCGATATCGAGATTGTGATTGTCGACGACCATTCCAACGACCACGGTCGTCAGGTGGTCAAGGACTTCATCGCAGCGCACCCCGACACGCCAATCGTGCTGATTGGCGTCGATGCGAACCGTGGGCTTCCAGCGAGCCGGAACCGGGCAATCGAACACGCCCGCGGCGCCAAGATCATGGTGATGGACGCCGACAACCACGTCTACCCGACGTGCCTGCGCCGCCTGGCCGATGCGCTCGATGCCCACCCCGGTGCGGCGTTCTCCTGGACGATCCTCGAAGAGTTTGGCAAGACCACCGGTTTGCGCAGCGCTACCGGTTGGCACGTGCCCTGGCTGTGTTCGGCCAACCACATCGACGCCCAAGCCATGTTCCGTGCCACGACCTTCGAACAGCACGGTGGCTATCGGGTCGACGACGCGCTCGTCTTTGGCTGGGAAGACTGGGAGATGTGGCTCCGACTCGCAGCAGCAGGCGAACGCGGCGTGCATGTCGCTGAGATGCTCGGCCGATACCGCACACAGGAAACCTCCATGCTCGCCACGTCGAACCTGTTCGGCGACCTGATGCTCGAGCACCTCCGCGAGTTGCACCCGACCCTGCCCTGGCCAATCCTGGCCGGGCCGTAAAACCGGCCGCCCTGAGCGCTCGCAGTAGACTTGCGCCGATGTCAGCACCCGATCCCGGCGCGCTCCACACGGAGATCGACCGCCTCCGCACGCTCGTTGGCCCAGACGAGCAGGCGTACGCAGCACTGCGCCACGACCTCCTCGCGGCACGCGACGTCGCCAAGGGCGCCGAAGCCAGCGCCGGCGCGCTGCGCGGCCAAGTCGCTCAGCTGCACGTCGAATTGTCTCGCGCTCGCCAAGACCAAGACCACTTCCAACGGCTCGTGATCAATCGTGCGCAATCCACCGTCGGTCGGATCACCCGGTCGGTCCGCGCCCGAATCTTCTGAGCAGCACGATGCTTCCGCTCATCTCGGTGCTGACACCGGTCTTTGACCCCGACCCGGCCCACTTGGCTGCCTGCCTCCGATCCGTCGAACGCCAGAGCTGGGCGAACTGGGAACATGTGCTCGTCAACGACGGATCGACCCGACCCGAGGTGGCCCGCCTCCTCGACGAACATGCAGCCGCCGACCCACGTGTCAAGGTCGTACATCGCGCCGCACAGGGTGGCATCGTCGCCGCGAGTTCTGACGCACTGGCTGCAGCGATCGGCACCTGGGTCGCGCTTCTCGACCACGACGACGTCCTCGAACCACATGCGCTCGGCGCAATGGCCGCGGTCCTGGCGGGCGGGTTGGCTGGCGGGTTGCCTGGCGGGTTGGCGGGCGGGTTGGCAAATGGTGCGCAAGTCGCGTACAGCGATCACGATTTCGTCCGGGCCGACGGTCGATACGTCGACCCGTGCTTCAAGCCGGACTTCTCACCGGAACGGCTGCGGAACCAGAACTACATCACCCACTTCGTGATGGCCGACCGCCAGCTGGTCATCGATGTCGGTGGGTTCCGCGAGGGCTTCGACGGCGCCCAAGACCACGACCTCGTCCTGCGCCTCACCGAGAGCGCTGGGCAGGTGGCCCATGTCCCGCAAATTTTGTACCACTGGCGCAAGGCCCCGACCAGCGTGTCGGCAAGCTCGGACAACAAGCCGTGGGCGTTCGACGCCGGCGTCCGCGCAGTCGAATCGCAGTGCGAACGACTCGGCATCGACGCCACGGTCGAGCGCACCGAATACGACGGCTGCTACCGCGTCAAGCGACGGGTGGTCTCGACGCCGCTCGTCAGCGTGATCATCCCGACGCGTGGGTCATCGGGACGCGTGTGGGGTGCAACGCGTAGCTACGTGGTCGATGCAGTCGAGAGCCTCGCCACACGGTCCGACTACCAGGAACTCGAATTCGTGGTGGTGTTCGACGATGCCACACCCGAGCCGGTGCTGCACGCCCTTCGACGGATCGCAGGCGACCGACTGCGCCTCGTTCCCTTCCACGACGACTTCAACTTCTCGGCGAAGATCAACGCTGGCGCAACTGCGGCCACGGGCGACCTGTTCCTCGTGCTCAACGACGACACCGAACTGATTGACCCGGCGAGCGTCGGGGTGATGGTCGCGCACCTCGAACTCGACGACGTCGGCATGGTCGGCGCACGGCTGCTGTTCTCCGACGGGACGCTGCAGCACGGCGGGCACGTGTACCACCACGACATCATGCACGCCTGCCTCGGCTGGGCCGGCGACTCGCCCGGGCCCTGGCCAATGCGACCACTCGCGGTCGAACGGGAATGCAGCGGCGTCACCGCTGCTGCTGCGCTGGTCCGTCGTTCGGTGTTCGAAGCCGTCGGCGGATTCACCACCGAACTGCCGCTCAACTACAACGACGTCGACTTTTCGCTCAAGGTCCGCGCCGGCGGGCACCGGATCATCTGGACGCCGCACGCCAGCTGGTACCACTTCGAAAGCAGAACACGGGTCAGCGTGCTGCGCCCCGAGGAGTACGCATTCATCAACGACCGTTGGCACTACGAGATCAACAACGATCCGTACTACAACCCGAACCTGCACCCGGATCGACACGACTGGCTCGAACGCCCGATGCGTTCTGGTGCCCCTGCTGTCGAGACGCGACCCAACGTGTTGCGTCGCACGTTGTCCAAGGTGCAGGCACGCCGATGACCGCGCCGCTCAATTCGCCGCTCAATTCGCCGAGTTCACTGATGGTGCCGGTCGTCGTTGTTACTCATGGCGGCCCCAGCGAACGAGTGCAGCGTTGCACGGCATCGCTCGTCGAAGCAGGCGGAGCCGGACCGGTCATCGTGGTCGACAACAGCGCAACGGCACTGTCTGACGACGGCTATGGGCCAGCCGACGTGACGGTGATCCGGACGACCAACGAGGGGTACGGAGCTGCCGCGAACGTTGGGTTCGACGCGGCCTGGAGGCTGGCGCCGGACGCAACTGCGGTGGCGTTGTTAAACGATGACATCGAAGTCGATAACGAGTGGCTGGTGCCGCTCAGCGCAGCGATCAACAGTGGCGCATCGGCCGCGCAGCCCAAACTGTTGCAGGCTCCGCGTTCGGTCAACCCGATCATCAACAGCGTCGGCGTCGAACTCGATGCATGCGGCGCCGGCAGCGACATCGGGTACGG
>Ga0209702_10006842_pt1 | contig 14329 bp, 14 predicted proteins | sample FRY01_FD_187210 | JGI IMG/M metagenome (GOLD analysis project Ga0209702, IMG submission 187210) | Freshwater microbial communities from Lake Fryxell liftoff mats and glacier meltwater in Antarctica - FRY-01 (SPAdes) (version 2) | ecosystem: Environmental > Aquatic > Freshwater > Ice > Glacier... | reverse complement strand
GGGGAAATCGCCAATTTGCCCTCAGCCACCATAGGTTTGCGAAAACATGAACATAACGTTTCCAATAATGTCAACCTCACTGGTCTCTATTCTGACTTAGCCCAAGTATGCGCACTTTCAACTAGTCGTGGGACTGAAAATACCCCCACTACATTTAAAAATAGTCACGATGGCATTAAAGCGGCGACCCGTTCTATGTGGCGATTAATTCCAATTCACAAACGGATCCGCTATTACGCTTTTTGGTTTCCAGCATCATTTAAGATGAAGTTGTCATTAAACCCAATAATAATGATGTTTCTTTCGATATTGAACCGCTTTCGACCGAAACCAAATCAGCGAACCTGGGAATGCTCGTGGATAGCACTTAATCTTGCATGGGAATCAGACAAACACTTATGGAATCTTAAACGGTAACTACTGTGTCAAGCCTTCCAATTAAAATTTAACTTCAGCTGTTGCACCACTATCTCCCTCGGTTGAGTCATAAATTATTTTCGAACCATCTAGATCAAGCCCAGGTCTAATGGTTGTGTACCGTTGATCTTCTTCTAAGTTTTCAATCAACAGTTGCGGCGCAATGACAAGAAAGTACCCAGCACCACCTGCGCCCAATAGTTTCCCACCATATGCTCCATCTGCAAGTAATTTGCTGTACATCTCGTCGATCGCTGGATTAGATACTTGCGCAGACAAAGTCCTCTTTAAAATCCAACTTCGATTGAGCAAGCCACCCAAGTACTCTGGGCCTCGGGCCAAATTTCCAACTCCATCAATCGCGATATCCCGTAATTCATGATAAATCTTTAGCTGCTGCGGTTCGGAGATTCGTTCCCTTTGCGCCCTCAGTAAATCGCTTGCTGAACGTGTTCCAGGGACTCTAACGAGAATGATATTTTTTTGAATTAGGGAATTAAATTCCGAAGAGTCCGAGAAACTTTCAACTGATACGTGACCCGATCTAGCAATTGTCAGTAAGTTGCAACCGCCAAATGCGGCCACAAACTGATCTTGGACTCCGATAGGTTCACCAAGCCGTTCAATCTCTACTTCACACGCCTCCTCAGCAAGTCCTCGCTTTGTTGACGTCAATCCAACATGGTGACGCAATGTATTCAAGACCCCGACTGTAAATGAAGAAGAACTACCAAGACCAGTGCCCGCAGGAATATCACTACTGACCCCGATGTCAATTGAGTTAATTCGATACCTTCTGATTACTTCCCGGAATACAGGATGTTTTATCTGATCTACATCATCGACTCTCTCTAATAACGAATACTTCAGAAGGACGTCGGGACTTTCAACAAGTGGATGCGCGGATATGTAGATGTACCTATTCACCGCAAAACTGAATACAGAACCCCCGAATTGCGAGTAGTAGCCAGGGAGATCGCTCCCTCCGCCAAATAAACTTACCCGCAAGGGAGTTCTAGTGATTAGCAAACTGATCTCCTATTCGGTCCAATGCATTCATCGTAAGCTCATAACCTGGTCCTTCAATCGAAACATGAGTGCGTATGAAGCTCACCCCAACTCTCGATGCTGCTTCCTCATCCCGTCCTGAATCTCCAATAAACCATGACGACTTCAGATCTACTCCAAGTTCAGCACTGGCCCTAATGAGCATCCCCGCCTTAGGCTTTCTGCAGTCACAATCAATCTTGAGTTCTGGCACTTCGTTCAGCCAACCCCCTTCGGGATGATGGGGACAGAAGTACCATGCGTCCAAAAATGCTTTATCCTCTGCTAATTTTCCGTCAACCTCTCTCCGGAACCGCGCAAAGTCAGAAATTGTGAAGAATCCTTTAGCAATTCCAGGTTGGTTTGTACAAACAATAGTTGGGATGCCAGAGTCATTGAGTCGCTTAAGACTCTTAATAATGCCAGGATTTAAACTAATGGCCGAAATATCTCTTTTATTCTCGATATCTGGTATCAGTGTGTCATCAAGATCAATAAATACTGCACGTTTATTTGGACCAGATCGACGCTTAATTACTCCACTTCTTAGGTTTGCCTCAATACGCGATATCCTTTCCGGAGTTCCAGAATCCATAATATAATCTGCTGTGAGGAACCCAAACGACCTTGCACCCGTGTTTATGGCATAAGGAATTAGGTCCTGCGAGATATCCCCGGTTTGAAGCGGACACTGATTTATCCACTCGGTCCTCACGCAATAGACCCCGGCAACGGCCATGTTGCCATCGCTAGATTTTGGCTCTCTGCGTTTCGATAGAAAATTGCTAACTTCAAAACCTTGATCATCAACCGCAAGTAAATCACTATCATGGGGATGATTATTTGGATGGACTACCGTGACTATGTCAGCATTTTTTTCTTTACTGTATTGAAGTAGCGCTGATACGTCAAATGTAAAAAAAAGGTCTCCCATAATTGTGACTTCGTAGTCTTCAACATTTAGTTTGCATGCGTCTTTCAATGCGTGAAGTGTCCCGCGTGCTTCAGATTCATGAATATAGGTAATTTCGAGGCCGGGATACTTCTCGGCGAGAATTTTAATCTCATAATGCAATCTCTCGCCTCCAAAGTGGCCAACAACTTTTATTTTGGCAGGAGAGAATTTACTGATTTGATGAAATTGGTGTTCTATCAATGATATGCCGTCAACTTTATGCAGTGACTTTGGCGTAGTTGGGTCAATCGACCTTGTCCCTCGTCCGCCTGCGATTAAGACTACGGCTATCACTATTTGTTCCACCAGACTCTGAATGAGTCGGTGATTGCCACCTCCGATTTCCTAATCGCAATCTCCTTGCAGACTGATGGTAATTCGTCACCAAATTCGTAGTACGGAACATCACCGATCCAGCCCTCTGGTGATGCCCCCCACTCAATTGTCGGAGATAGACCAGAGATTTGGAGAGCAATATCAACTATTTTACGTACCGTCACCGTATCGCCCGGTCCAACATTCACAAACTTTGATTGAAAAGAGTTGGTCCAAAACAATTTAATTATTACCTTGACCAAGTCTTCAACATGCATATACGGCTTTCGCTGCGAGCCATCCCCCAACACTTTAAGGTGAGTGGGGTTAGAGACTAATTTATTTTTCAAATCGAATAAAAGCCCGTGAGTTGGTTCAGGTCCAACCACATTAGGAAACCTAATTACTGTAAGTCTTGTATTTCGCTTCAAGCAAGCACTCTCTAAGGCGAGTTCACTTCCTAATTTTGCCCATCCATAAAACGAAGTCGGTGCTTTAAGCAAGGAATCATCGATGCGTATTGGTGAAGTCTGCACCCCGTACACAGCTGATGATGAAGCAAAAAATACTCTTTCAATTCGAGAGTTTTTTACTACCTCCGAGATCGCAAGACTTGTTCGTAAGGTATTCTCAAAATCTGGCTTCGAGCTGTTGATCCCAGACCGAATATCACTATTTGCCGCCAGATGCACAATTCTCGTAATGTTGCGAGCAGTCACCAATTCATCAAGCAATTTCACATCGCCGGCGTCCATAACTAGACACTGAACGCCGTAGCGGCTCTCAAGGTTCTTCAATCGTTGGATGTCGGTATCGATAACAATTAAATTCATCAGATCTAGGCTTGACAGCTGACTGATAAGTTCGAAACCTATAAAACCAGCGCCACCTGTTATTAAGGTATTCATGTCAAATTACTCGCAACTTTTTCGCAACAAAAAGTATGATTGAACCAGTGGAACTGACTCCAGACGCAGACTCATGAGAAATAAGGTTACTGTCTCGCTAACTGGTGGTTTGGGCAATCAAATGTTCCAATATTCCGCCGGGCGCGCATTGAGCCTTCGACTTTCATTGCCGCTTCTGCTTGACATATCGTGGTTTCGTAGACGATTTAACCCCAATGTGATGACGTCACGCATGTATGAACTTAGTGTCTTTCCAAATTTGCAGAATCAAGACCTAGTAAATAGATTGCCGCTACCAACGGCGATTCAGAACATTGCCAGTCTGGCAAAGGGTGAGCATATCCTTCACGACACTAAAATATCGACAGTAAAATTTTCTTCGATTCAGACTCGAAAGCATCTACGACTGACTGGATATTGGCAGAATGTTGCCTACTTTGAATCCATTAGGGAAACTCTCTGCTCAGACTTTTCGCTCAATTACACGTCGCTCCAATATGCTAACCCTGAACTTCCGCAGTTAGATTCAGGATCGACATTGGGTATCCATGTTCGTAGGGGAGATTATGTTTCCCTACCAACGACAATCGGATCGAATCAAACGCTTGACGTGACTTACTATGACAACGCAATAGATCTCGTGATGTCGCGACACAAAATCTCAAAGATCGTCATCGTTTCAGACGATGTCGAATGGTGTCAGAGACACTTCAACGGTAATATATTTATTATTGCAAGCGCCGAGAATAGTTCGATGGAGGACTTCGCAATTTTTCATACTTGTGATCACCACATAATCTCAAATAGTTCGTTCTCGTGGTGGGCAGCATGGCTCAAGCAAGAACCCGACCAAACCGTAATAGCCCCTACCCAGTGGCATCCAGACGGTTCAGGTTTCAAATCGATCCCCAATCGATGGACCGCTGTTTAACTGCCCATTCCGTTAACTGCATGAGTGCGATGAGATCATTTCACGAACTTTATTGCAAAATAAACAGCCGAATAGTGACTTTGGTAAAAGTCGAGCGCCGACTCAGCGATACGGTCTACGATTCCTTCGTTCAGCAAAGTGAACTTACTGGTCGTCTGTCGGTTCGGTTAGCTCGGTGACCTACCCCGGTTTGGTAATCTGCAATAGTAGAAAACAGGCAGTGATTAATTACATTCCGAGAGATAACTCGAGCTCAATTGGGGTGCGATGGTTTAACTGCGAGTGACGACGCTGGCGGTTGTGAGAGATCTCAATGTGGTAGGACATCGCGTTGGCTAACTCAATCCGTGTTCTCCATTTTTTGTCGTGCTAGGCATGGCGAGGTGAAAGGGTTCTGCCATGCTTTACGCAAAACCGATACACAACGTCGGCAATCACCATGCCTTAGTTGAAGATCGATGGTTTCCATTCAAACAAACCGCCAGCAGACCCCTTCGTTTAACCGAACAGAAGAGATTTTACGTGGTGTTGCAAGATTCTGACTCTTTTTATAAGATCGTGTTTAAATTTATTTTTAAGAGTGTATGGATCAATTAGAAAATCACAAACATATTGGTAGCCATTCTTCTCACACCAAACATTCCATTTATCAGATATGTAATGAAAGTCTGTAAAGGCGTCTTCTGTTAGGGAATTCCTGTTTTCCTTGGCAATCAAGTGATTTACAATTATTTTCTCTGCCACCAAAGTCTCTTTGTTTGTCAAAAATTCCACAGCAAGTGAATTGTCGGCACCGCTACCGTACCATTTCAAATTCTCATCAAAGTAACCTATTTCTTCCAGAACTTCTTTTTTTATTATACTGAGATCTGATAGATACAAATCTTTCCACCCGTCGTCTTTTTTAGTCTTTCCTATAGTCGCAACTCTGGCACCAAGTGATGTACTTCCAATATGCGTAGCTACTATTATCATTCCAACATTGCTACTAGTGGGATTAGAAACGAGCATTTCAAATTCCTTATACCAATTTTGATCAAAGAACATGTCGTCATTTACCACAAAAACCCATTCGTTTTTAGCCTTCTTTATTCCTAGATTGGTAAAGTAATATAAGCTCTGTTTTCTTAATTCCCATTTTTTTCTTTGGCCAGTTAAAATTAGTTTAACGTCGCCTTGTTGTGACAGCCACTTTATTTTATCTGCTTCCGGCAAGTCGGAAGCTACTACTACAAACTCATAGTTATCTTGTGGTGTAGAAGTTCTCACAGATGAAATTAAATCCTTCAAAAGTTCCGTTCGTCCGTATGTTGGTACAACAATACTTATTTTGGGATTTTGCATGCCGATTTTCCAATGTTCCCTTCGATTAAGTCGTGACCTAAAACGTGCACCTGATTTGGCTGTGCACCTTCGCGTATCAAATTTGATACACACAGATTCCGAAATAATGCCGTCTACTTTGCCAGCCCTAATGTCTCGCAATATTCTTGTATGTGACCATTCTATGAATGTTCCTTATTCTGAAAATTCCGCGTTTGAATTTTCTTATGAGTATGTCCCAAAAATATTGCTTACGCAGAACTAGAGTGGCGATTCGATTTGGCTCGATTAACTTGCCTGGAACAAGCGTAGTTTCATTATTTGAAACCCTTAAATTTGGAATGACTCCGGTGGCGCAGATAGCTCTTAGGATATTTAATTCCTTAGAGATGTAATTCTGGGCTGTTCGAAAGTTAGTTTCAATCGCATCTTTCCTACTTTTATAGTCTGCCATGGAAATTGATGAGAGAATCATTCGTAGGTCCTCTAGTGTGTCAAAAGTTAAAATACCATGGTTGTCAAAAATACTTTTAGTGATTTCCGCACCCCAATAAATCGGAATTGATTTATTCAGTAGGGCTTCCAGCAATTTCTCCGTCATACAATATGTCGATTTATTGTTTTCAATTACGATAGAATAGGCAAAAGAGGCATAGGGGTCAGATGCGCTGACATAAGGCTTGTAGCCGTGTCCTAGAACTTCAAATTTGAATTCTTGTGACATGTCAGCCACGACTTGGTGACGTAATGCATGACCTTCCATAGTTCTTTTGTTCGAGGCTGAAAGGGACAATAACTTATTCTTCGAAGCAACTGGGATCGATTCTTGAGGGCTGATTTGAATCCCTCCTGGAATGTAAGGAACAAAGGGGAGCCCCTTCTTTAGTAAGACATCGTCGTGAGTGAGAATTAAGTCGAAATATTTCTCAAGTTCAAGCGCCGCTCGAGCAACTTCTGGGAACAACGCGTTAGGCTCTAGAACCAGTCCGATTTTGAATTGACTCTGACTGCGCAATATGTTTTTTTTGGTGATTTCTGAATCAGCGAAAATTGAAATCCAATCTGAATCTGGTACCCACACAATCGGACTTAATTTTGTTGGTCCGTTTAGGCTGTATTCAGTTAAACCGCCTGCAAATCGGCTGGTTTCAGAACCTGAGATATATAAAGCAATCTTTATTTGCTCCAATTTGCCCCTATTACGCAAGAAATCCATTTTGTCCGGGCGACACTATTCTTGAATTCACACCGACCGGTGAAGACACGACAACCTTTGCACATATCATGTACTGAATTAATTTGTACCCATATTTCCCACATGCCCATGGCTTATCATGTTATAGCTTAATGCTAACGACAGCCAATAGCCGCCAAATGCGTCCGATTGAATTGAATCGGACGCATGATGGAGAGTGCCAGAATTGGCGCGAGGACAACAATCATAAATGGAAACAGCAATTTGAGGAGATTTGGGCCAGGAAGGAATAGCGCTGCTGCAGTGCAGCGCAATATCCAGAACCAGGCAGAGTCGATTGTGCGGTTGGTGGTGGTCGTACAAGTAGAAACAGAGGCTCTAACGTTGCCGGTTACAAAATTGCCGTGGTCAATTCTTGAATCGATTCCGAATGCGGTTTCACGGGGCAAGTCGCTGGGTCACAACCTAAGGTATTTCCTAGTGAATGTGCATTGCCTGGCCCTGCAATAGAGAATTGTAATCGTGCAACTCTTCAAAGGGCAAAGGCAGTTTGGACAGAATTAGGGCTCTAACTTCGGTGGATTGAGGACGATAAGCATAATAGAACTTAGCGCCAGCCCAGGCGAAATTTGATTTCAAAGCCCCTCGCAGGTGCGCCAAGAAATCATGCTCTGTCCAATTTTCTACCATTACCACCTGAGACTGGGCAGCTCGTAGAATATTGTCCAGTACATTGGCTAAACGGCCTTGAGTCTCTGAGATGTGCATCAACACGGCTTGAGAATAAACCACATCAACTACGGGCAAAACAGTCTCCAAACTAGTCAGATCTACAATTTTCAAATACGCAGGTAAATGCGGATGCCGCTCTTGCAATGTTGCCATCTGCCCTTCAGAACGATCGACCCCGAAAAGCTCAATTTGTGGATTGAAAAGGTGCAGATTGCTAAGATGATCTCCCCCTCCGCAACCAACCTCTAATACATTATGAGGTTTGAGACCCAAAATAATTTGGTACAAAAGATGATGATTAGGATGCAGGGGCCTTATATTCTTGTTGATCTGACGTAGGCTCCCTTGAGAAAACTCAAAGTCCCCAGGCCGAGGCACAAGAGTGGCCACGCGACTTCCAGACTTTAGTTCCTCGCGATAATGAAGATGGTAGCGAGTCCAATCGAAATCATCATTCAGATCTTTTTGCTTATTGAAGAGACGCATTTGCGTGTAGTACCAAGCCTGTTTGGCAGTAATTTCGCGAGTGAGCACTTGATAAGTCATCCGCAAAAGTCCTCGGATCATAAGATATTTTCCCTTGGTTCGAATCGGCCCATATCTTTCATCAGGTCTGGATTGGCGTAGGAACCCGTAGTTGGGGTCGGTGGTTATTGTACTAGTTGGTTGCCAATTCTGCTGGTGGGATGTCGCAGATCTCGGAATGTAGGTGCCGGTGGTTGAACTATCCGATGTAGACCAAGGTGGCCAGTTCGACGTCGTCGGCGTTGCGCCATGGCCCCTGACGTTTGATTAGTTCGTTTTTGTAAAGTTCATTGAACGACTCGACCAGGGCATTATCGTAACTGTCGCCGATCGCGCCTATCGAGGGACGGTTACCAATCTCGGCGAGACGTTGGGTGTAACTGACACTGGGGTATTGTCATGGTCTGCTAAACATTGTTTCAACATGGCGACCAGACTACAATCGAATGTCCTTCTATAAAGAGTGATCCTGAGTATGTCCGCATCTCATGATGAATAACTAACTCGCCAAGCCGAGCCCGCCTTTTAAGTTCGGGTAAGAAGCCGGATAAGTAGTTTCTTTTCTTAAAGTACTCGATTGAAATGAAATCAAGTACATTACTGCTATCCAGCAACTCGGCAATGGGTTCAATATTTATACAAATTGCGGGTTTTTTTACCAATAAATAATCCAAGAAACTTAAGAAATTCTGTCCCAACTGCTCTAGTGCTGCAACCGTCAGAACTGCCGTATTTCTACCCAGATCGAATGATTGATCAGGATTAAAAAAATCAAAATTTCTTGCAATTAGATCTTGATCGCACGTTGATTTAGAATACGCCTCAACGAGAATTTGTGAACTAGATGCCCAATCGAGTCCGATTAACCTTGCAGAGCTATTTATAGCTCTCAGATCAACTAGGTTGTTTCCGGTCCCGCAACCGAATTCGGCAATATGGTCTACGTTCTGTAAGTATTTGTATGCAGCCCATCGAACGATTATCGACAACATGGATGCTTCAAAACTCTGAGAGCTTGGTCTAATAAATTGCTGCCTCCATCGGACCTCTCGATGCTTGCCGAAGTAGAGTGGTCTCAAGCTCGTCGCTTGTGGGTCTCTCTCAAATGCTAAAATATTCTGGCCCCATCCAGCTACCCACTCTTCTCTCCTTTGCTTCCCAGCGGTTCGCAATTCACCGTTAAGCAAAATATCAAAGCACGAAAGAACTACGGCGGCGGACTCTTCTTCGGATAACAATTCGTAGCAAAGATCCAAGCCTAAAATATATTTTCTGAGGTCCTCAACAAGATCGCATCCAAACGCTTCCGCTATATCATCCGCAGATATTACAAATTGATTCATCTTATCCACATTGATTTCATTCATATTAGACACGAATATTCGGATAGCTATTCAAAAACCATTCGACTGTTTTTTTTACACCTTCTGTGACGCTCACAAACTCAAAGTCTGGTCGTAAGCGTCTTAATTTTGTAATATCCGATGGCTTTCTCATCTGCCCATCAGGCTTTGTAACGTCCCAAATTATTTCACCAATAAAATCCATATTTTCGATCACGGTATTGACAAGACTGCGAATTGAAATCTCTACTCCCGATGACAAAATCAATGGAGAATCATCCGAGTAATTGGTAAGCATCCAAATTGCGAGATTAGCGATATCGTCTGCTAAAACAAACTCTCTAAGAGCTTCTCCGCTGCCCCATATGCTTAATTCTCTATTCTCTTTCTTTGATAGATAGCACTTGTGAATGAGGGAAGGAAGTACATGTCCCTCGTCGAGATTCCAGTAGTCGTTTGGACCGTACATATTTGTAGGAATTGCACAGACGAAATCACATCCCCACTCATTGCGATACGCACTTGATTGAACTTGCAGCATTCTTTTTGCATAGGCATACCCAAAATTGGAACTATGCGGGGGACCAATATGTAGATCTTTTTCATTCAATGGATAGGGAGCGTTGACGGGGAAAATACACGTTGACATAAACGAAATCAGCTTTTGTACCTGATAAACTCGAGCACACTCAAGAACGTTCGTATTGATTAAAATATTGTCTCGGTAGTACTCGCCAGAGTGGATAGCATTTCCCCCGATTCCGGCAACCTCGGCTGCTAAATGTATTACCTTTTGAGGACGAAATCGTTCAAATAAGTCTGTCACTTCGCCGAAGTTAGTGAGATCTGCATCCTCACGGGTAACGAACACGGTATCACCAATCATCTGCCGCCGTAACGCACTACCTAGTAGTCCGTTGCTTCCGGTCACAAGAACTCCACAACCAAAATTATCTGTCATAATGAATTCCTCCACCAAGTTAATGTTCGTTCTACACCCTCATTGATGGAAATATAATCTCGGATTCCAAATAATGACCTCACTTTGTTTAGATCAAGTTGCACATCACTAGGTGCACCAATTGCACCAGTGTTTGATTCGTCAAAAAATACGTCGGAACCAGACAATTGACCAACCAGCAAAGCTAAATCTCGAATTGAAATGCGCGATACACCGCCAACATTAAAAATTCCGGTGGCATCTCTCTCGAATAGTAATTTGAGCAAAACTTCTACAGTGTCAGAAATGTAGCAGTATGTCCGATTCGCCAAGCCAGCATCAGCAACTTTAATAGAACCACTCATGAGTGCTTGACGAACAAATGAGTAGAGTACGCGATCATCTCCACTAAAAACTCCTGGTCCATAGGCGAGGGCCACTCGTGCGATGACACACTGGCTGTGTGCTCCTAATACTGCTAAACAAATAGCTTCCCCGCACCGTTTCCCTTCAATATATGGCGCTCTTAAATGATCGGTGTTAGTAGTCCCAACTTGCGTTTCTAGGAACAGAGCGCCACTTAAACCACTATATATTTCACTTGTGCTTACGAATAGGAAGCGTCCGTCGGGTTTAAGATGCTCAATTAATTCTGACGTCACCCGTGTATTTAGGTCAATTGTTGCTAACGGGTTAGCAAGAAATTTATGCGGTTGCCCGTAGCCAGCGGAATGCATCACGAAATCAACGGCCGGCAAGGATAGTCGCTGCGATTTGTCTGTCAAGTCTATTTCAAGAGTTTTCGTACACTTAGGTAAAGGATCTGCGAACATTGGGAAATTCGTTCTAGAAATCGCAAAAATTGCTTCAGGTCCTCGACCAAGTAGTTCCATCTGGCCAAGAACAGACAGAATATGAGTACCTATCAAGCCCGAAGCTCCAGTCAATAAAATTGTCGAACCCGAAAGATCGTACTTATGCAATCGATTCGCGACATCATTCGCATCCGCGGCAATGACATTACTCACGAGAAGAACGCTTCTAGCTCTGAGCGGACGATACCAATATCAAAACCGAGATCAAGTAAATGCTCATCGCGAGTGCCATAGTTCTCCAGAAATCGCCGAGGAACACCTTTTCCACTAATTCCTACTTTTAGACCGCTGAAAGCGGTCAATACATCTGGATATACTGTTCCTTCATAGAACGGCTCAAAAACGAATACCCTCAAATTTTTGGTCACTTCTCTCAGTGCCTGATGATCAAATGGACGCAGAGTAGTAACATATATTACGGAAACATCTAGATGCTCGCTCGCGTTAAGCGCAAGATCAAGTGTCGGTCCGATTGCGACGACAGTTCCCTGAGTACCCTCACGAAGCAGACAAGCCTTGCCGAAACTCACATCTTGAGTCGACACATTTGTGGTTTCACTCAGTCTGTAATAAGTGCTATTCCCGTTATCGTATGAGTTCGTAAAGAGGATATTAAATTCCTCACCATTTCCAGGGACCACTATTTCCATCCCTGGGATTCCTAACAGAGTTCCTATATCGGCTGGACAGTGATGAGTACAACCCAGGGACGCATAGTCAAATGAAGCCCCAACGCTAACAAATTTTCCGCTCAATTGCTGATATCCGAAATCTATCTTCAGCTGTTCTAGGCAACGCTCTACAATAAATGGCGCAATTGAATGAACCACTGGTATGCGACCGTCCATCGCCAATCCTGCAGCAAAACCTATCATCGCTTGTTCAAGAATTCCCATATTCAAGACGGAGGCTGGCTTCTTTTCGGCAATTACCCTAAAGCCAAACACGCCGATGTCGCCAAGGAGCAAAATACACCGTTCGTCATCCGCAAGCAACCTTGACATCGTGCTAGTAAATGCCCTACGCATGATCACTTAACTCGATCATGAACGCACGAAGTTGTTCATCGTCAGGTGAAGCATGGTGCCAAGCAGGATTATTTTCCATCGTTTTGAGTCCGTAACCCTTCGTGGTGTGGGCTATTACGGCGACTGGATTTGTTTGATCAACATGACTTAGCGCTATCTCTAATTCATTAATTTCATGACCGTCTACATCTAGCACTGTGAAACCAAACGACTCAAACTTCTTCCCCAGGTCCCCAAGTAATAAGGCGCGATCACCCGAATGGTTGTAGTCGACGATACACATCAGATTCGTAAGCTCGTAATGGCTCGCAAGCAATGCGGCCTCCCAAACCGATCCTTCGTTACACTCCCCGTCACCTATTAATGCATAAACTCGCGCTCGAGATGATCTTTGCTTCAGCGAAGTAGCTAAACCAACAGCAATTGGTAATCCGTGACCCAGTGATCCCGTGCTGGCTTCAATCCCGTGAACAATTGATCTTTTTGGGTGCCCCCCTAATGAACCATCAAATCTGCAAAAACTTGCAAGATCAGATCCGCTGATTAGTCCAATTTCTCGGAGAATATAATAAAGAGCTAAACAGCCGTGACCCTTACTCAAAATAAAGCGATCGCGCTCCGGCGAACCATTCCTTATTCCTTCAACGTCCAAAATGTTTGAATAAAGAACTGATACAATTTCAAGAATTGAGAATGCGCTCGGGATGTGCCCTTCGCGCGCGGCACTTGAAATCCCAAGTATCTCTTTTCGTATCAGTTTCAAATTCAATTGGACCTCACTGAAACCTTCAAAATTATTCCCCTAATCACTTCGTGACCCTAATAAACTCACGTTCGCACATTAGTTGGTTGCTGTATCTTTGTCAGATTGAGGATTAAACACCCATAGGATTGCTCGTCTGCAGAATTCGCTGCGGACACCATGTCGGAACCAAAATTTGTAAATTCGTTATTGTCTCCGATGAGCACAATTTCTTTAATTTGAGCGTGCGGCGACATTGCGTGAAATAGAGTTTCTGCACTAAATACACGGTGGGCGTCGTACTCAACCTTCGGGGACCCAACTGGCACAGATACATATAGGGTTCCGCCTAGGGACAGCATTGATAACAAATTATGTGATGCGATTAGCCAACCATCAGGGTTAATTCGATCACCATAGCGTCCAAGACCGATGTGCTCAAGTACGTGTAGGCATGAAACCGAATCACAGGCAGCCTTTGGCACGGTCTCCGTATCTGTTATATCTAGCCGCAACACTTTTATGTTCTGATTATCCAGAGGAAGTGGGCGTAGTTCACCTACTTCGATTTCCCTAAATGAGGCCACATGGGCGACGAATCCATCTATTCTTGAGCCGACATCAATGTGTCGCTTCGGATTTGCACGGAAAATTTGCTGGGCGACATAAAGATCTTGGATGAAGTAATGGGTTTCGATCGTGCCGCCGTCCCTGCGTTGATCACCAAAACACGGGAAATTGGCTGCCTTTGGGAATAGTAATCCTGTCTCCGATAACTTTGACAATTTTAAATACGATCTTCTATTGCGGATAAAAACTAGGAGATCTGCAACAAAATGCCTCAACCGAAGTATCTCATCAAGGTGAATCCCGTATTGAGAGGTCACGCGGTTGATTCGATTGAAACGAGTGCGAAGCCAAATTATAAAAGATTTAGTCATAGAAGTGTCTCGCTACTTTCTGGATATTCTCACTTGAGAGATTCGCGTTGGCAGTGGCACTGTTTTTTGCCGCAGCCAAGTTTACGAGAGCGTCATCAGTTAGTGCCGTTAT
>Ga0209702_10006834_pt1 | contig 14345 bp, 9 predicted proteins | sample FRY01_FD_187210 | JGI IMG/M metagenome (GOLD analysis project Ga0209702, IMG submission 187210) | Freshwater microbial communities from Lake Fryxell liftoff mats and glacier meltwater in Antarctica - FRY-01 (SPAdes) (version 2) | ecosystem: Environmental > Aquatic > Freshwater > Ice > Glacier... | reverse complement strand
GCTGCCTTCTCAAGTGGTAGCGTTGGGCGATGTTGACGTTTGTGGCATTGTGACGCAGGCGGGAAGCCAGACTAGTCATGCTGCGATCATCGCCAGAAGCCGAGGTATCCCGGCGGTCAGCGGTGTGGCTGGAATCTTGCGCCAGGTTAAAACGGGCGATCAAGTGATTGTTGATGGTCGAGACGGAAGTGTGATCATTAATCCGAACGCGGAGACCTTGAGTGCCTTTCGAAAAGTCGAGCGAGAGTTTGTTGATCTGAAAGATCATTTGGCAGAAAATCGCGACCTACCTGCGAAGACTTTGGATGGGGTAGGGTTGCATTTGCATGCCAACGTCAACAGTTTGGTTGATGCTAAGGCGGCGGTTGCGATGGGCGGTAGCGGTGTGGGTTTGTATCGCACCGAGTATCTTTACTTGACCCATCCTGACGTTCCGGACGAGCAAGAGCAGTATGAGAATTATCGAGACATTATTGCGGCGTCGCCTCATCAAAGTGTGACGATTCGAACACTGGACATCGGCGGCGACAAGACGGTGGCTTACTTGGGTCACAATCACCAAGAGGCCAATCCGTTCATGGGCTGGCGAAGTATTCGCTTAAGCTTCGAGCATCGTGATTTTTTCATGACTCAAATCCGAGCGATCTTGCGTTCGGCTGCGGAGTTCCCCGAGGGACATGTGCGGATCATGTTTCCGATGGTGACGACGCTGGAAGAGATGCGCCGTCTGCGAAAAATGGTAGGGGCAGCGGCAAAGCAATTAGCAAACAAGGGGCAAGCTTGCCGTCGGATTCCGATCGGGATGATGGTTGAAGTACCGGCCGCGGCGATATGCATTGATACGTTATTGGAGGCGGTCGACTTTGTTTCGATCGGATCCAACGACTTGGTGCAGTATCTTATGGCAGCGGATCGTGACAATCCGAAAGTAAGCCACTTATGCCAGCCGCTATCACCAGCGGTGTTGCGAGTATTGAAGTTAGTGATTCATACATGCAATCGGGCAGGCAAGCCCGTGACCCTCTGTGGCGAGATGGCAGGGCAGCACCGAGCATTTCTATTATTGCTGGGGATGGGATTGACTCGTTTTAGCATGAGTCCTGCGTTTTTGCCGTCGATCAAACAGCTGGCGGCCCAAGTTTCGGTGGTTCAGGCCAAGCGCATATTGGCTCAGGCACTGGAGCTGAAGACAACCAACCAAGTCCGCGCGTTCTTGACCCAGGAGCTGGAAGTGATTGCTCCCAATCTTAAACTGATGGAATCGGCTTAGATCGATTTGCTTTGTCGACCCCAACACCGCCGCCCGCAGATTTTTGCAGTATAGGCGCTAGGAAGCTGGCCTAGTTGGCAGGGCTTTGGATTTCATCGCGGAAATAGTCGTGGTCTTGATTTGGGTGTGACATTCAAACGGATTCGCATCCAGGGGCTAACGACTTTGGTGAAGACTGAGTCGTGGGTTGCGAAGGATTTTGGTTGCAACGATTGCCTGGATTGTGCTTAGTGGATCTCCGTTCTGCCAGGATGGGTGATTTTGGGGCGGCGCTGTTGAGACGTATGTGCGGCTGGAGTTGGCGGGTTTTGCGGGCTGTAGGGATTATCTTGGTTTGAATGTGGTGAGAATGGCAGGATAATGGGGTCTGCATTGGTTGGGCGAAACGTAGTCAATGAACTATCCTTAAGACGTGTAAGGCAAATTTCTACATCTTGAGCTTACTGCCTGTTGGGCGAGTGTGGTTGTGAGGTAGAAAATCAACACCAGGCGTTGGTTCGCGTCGCGTGAATAGACTGGTCGCAACACTACGGTTTTTTTGCAAAAAGTGGCATCGAAGAATTCTCTAGAAGATTGATCGATCTAATGGTTTCAGAAAATCGAAAATCCAGCAAAGCCAAAGAAGCCTCTGGAGTGGTAAGCACTCGAATGACTCGGCTTCCTGGACGGATCCTAATTATTTCGATGGTAATGGTTGGACCTTGGATGATTGGTTCAATCAGTGGGGGGTCCCAGGCACTCTTGTGTTTGTTGGGTTTGATTGCGTTGGGATTTTGGTGGCTTGAGATTGCTGTCTTGCGTCCCAAGCAAGTGGTCATGCCGTTATCGGTCATTCCGATTCTATTGGGAATTGGGCTGGGAGTTGTCCACTTTTGGCCGTTGCCGGATTCGGTTGCCGAGACTTTAGGTGCCGGGCACGCGTATCAGCAGTGGGAAGAGTTTACCAGCCTAACGGACATGGATCGGCAGTTGATCGACAAGATTCAACTTCAAACCGGGGCAGATGCTGAAGTCTTTTCGCAACCACCGGTGAAATCAATTTCGATCGATCCTCAGGCGACCCGTTTGATGACGGCCCAGTTGGTCTTGGCCGCGATTTGCTATTTGTTGGGCGCCCATTTTTTTCACTCGCGCCGCAGTCTGATTTGGCTATGCACTTTCATGACGGTTAACGGTGTCGCACTGGCCCTTTTTGGCATCGTCCAAAAAATGTCGTCAGGAACTGGCGAATTGTTTTTTGGCGCTTTAAAGGTCTCGGGAGGAGTTTTCAGTTCTTACGTGAATCGTAATAACGCTTCTGGTCTCCTTGTGATGTGTTTGGCCGCTGCAGTAATGTTGGTAGTGGAGACCTTTGGCGACACCAACGATGAAGATTCCGAAAACGAATTGTTGAATAGACGACATGCCAAGCTAAGTGGTGCCGAGTTTTTTCTACAGTTTGTTCATGAATTAAATGCTCGGAAACTGGCCGCCGTTTTTGCTGTCGTATTCATCGTTGGTGGGATCGTGGTATCTCTTTCAAGAGGTGGTACTTTGGCGATGTTGGCTGGATCAGTTGTTTCGCTTCTGGTTATGGGGATGAGTCAACAACGAAAGAGAAACAATGGCTTGCTATACCTTGGGGTCGCAGTATTTTTCGGATTGATGCTTGTCAGTTGGCTTGGATTTGGGGAACAGATACTAAACCGTTTTGAAGAGGTGGATAATACCGATGTGATTGAACAGGCTCGAGTAGAAAACTGGCTAGATACGTCGAGTGCCATTCCGGACCAGTGGTTAGTCGGTAGCGGATTAAGTACGTATCAGCACGTGCATCGCCCGTTCCGCTCGTCAACAGAAACAAGTGTGTTTGTTTATGCAGAGAACCAGTATTTTCAGTCGTTACTTGACGGCGGAGTTTTAGGGCTTTCGTTTCTGATTCTGATGATTGCCTGGTCAATTTACTTTGTCGGGTTCTTGATCAAGACATCAGGATCTTCCGGCGTGATATCGGTGGGTCTGATGGGTTGTTTTGCGTTGGTGTCGCAAGCGGTGGCTGCTTTTTTTGATTTTGGATTGTATATCCCAGCCAACACTGTGACCTTTGCCATCTTGATTGGAGCGGTGGCTGGTCAGGCCCAGGTTCATGCGAAACGATTCGAGGACACTTCGTACTTTGCGAGGCTTGGTTTTGGCCCCTTTGCGATTGTCATGCTTCTGCTTTTGTTTAGTGGCGGCATGCTGTCGTTGTTTGAGTTCTATCGTCTAGATCAAGTGGAACAAGCATGTGTGGCGTCGCGTGAGATTCGGGAAAAAGAATATCGGGCCTCGCCCGAGGAAGTGAATCAATCGTTGGTTCGTTTGGCAGGATTGGCAAAGAATCGTTCAGAAGTTTCTCTTCATCAAGCGATCAGTGAACAGTTGGTACAACGGTATCGATTGCGCGAGCTGCAGAAGCGGACTGAGGGTGTTACAGACTTGCCTGATGAAACTTTGCAAGAATTGTGGGCAGCAACCAATGCAACACTTCAGGCCAACTTCATTCGACAAATTTCGGAGCTGAATCAAACCCAGGCGAAACGCCTAAAGGTAATGTTCTTGTCCAATGCCGAGCTGCAAGCGAATTTACTTCCGGCTTACGGAGAGTTATTGTTGGCAAGGAAAATTTCCCCGATGGTCCCGGAAGTTAATTTGAGGTTAGCGGAATTGGGGATGGTTGTTTCTGATTTGGATCCATCCCCGCATTTGGAGCGGGCAATTAAGGTGGCCCCCGGTAACCCTAACTACCAGTTTTTGGCGGGCATTCAGACGCTTCGTTCCATCGATTTCGATTTGTCCAGCGAAAGATTCGAACCGGCGATGCAGCATTTACGTAATGCGTTGAGTTTGAGTCCAAATCTCTGGAAGTCGATTGAACTTGCTTTGTCAAAACGAGAGTACAGAGGAGTTTTGGTTTTCGGATTGGATGCTGAAGTCTATGCTGAACAGTTGTTGCTGGATTATCCCGAACAGTTGCTGAGCTTGTTAAATCGCGACCCGACACTTCAGGGTCGACAAGACATTCGAAAAAAACTCTTGGCGGCGAGCCTCGCGAGATTGATTTCGCGTGAAAGATCACAAATATTGACATCCGGCCAGGCGTTTGCGGCAGGTCGAATGGAGATGGAGTTGGGTCTTGGACAGTCGGCGTTACGGCACTTTAATTTAGTACTGCAGTTGGATCCTTTGCAGGAGAACGCAAAATATAAGAGAAATGAGGCTAGAATCGAGGTAGCAAGGCCCTTGATTTCAGGTGAAACCGCAGTGGATGCAATAAAGCTGCTAGAAGATGCGGAAAACGAGATGCGGGAAATGATCAAAAGTGCTCCAGGAAATGCCAAGTATCGTGACTTGCTTGAATCCGTCAAGAAGTTGCGGATGGATGCGATTACGGAAGTCAACAAACGTTGAATTTATTAAACAAGGATTGGCCCGCCGATTTCTTGGTTAAGATGTAATAGAGAACAGTCTAAGCGTTCAATACTTCGGCAAGATTCTGAAAACTGGTTACTTATGTTCGATAGCATATTATTCAAATTCTTTCTGGTGTTCGCTGGTTCGGCCATTGGTGCCGCTATTTTGGTTCCAGCCTTTTATCGTTTTGCAATTCGAGTTGGGCTGGTTGATAAGCCGGACTCCAGGCGGAAGCTGCATGAAAAGCCGATTCCTTTGGTTGGGGGATTGGTAATTTTCGTCACCACTCTTTTGGTTCCGTTAGGTACCGTCTTGGGATTTGGGCAATATTTTGCCGGAGCGTCTGGTAAACCACTAACTTTCACCAGCGAGCATTTAGGGTTGTTTTTAGCGGCGACGTTGATGCTGATTGTCGGTGTGCTGGATGATCGATTTAAGATTCGTGGCCGACACAAATTGATGGGGCAGATTGCAGTGGCAACGATCCTGATTGGATTTGGCTACTATTTTGAACAGGTAAAAATTTCGCGATTCCCGTTCTCCTTTGGAATCTTTTCAGTAGTCGTAGTATATTTCTGGATTTTAGGCAGCATCAATTCGGTCAACTTGCTAGACGGGGCTGACGGTTTCGCTGGTACGCTAGGCTTTGTGGTTAGCTTGGCGATCACCATGATGGCGATCTTTGGAACTGGGCACTACGTCGAAGGGATTATTGCGGCATCGCTGGCAGGTGCGATTGGCGGTTTTCTTATGTTCAACTTGCCACCGGCCAAGATCTATCTGGGTGATGCGGGAAGTATGTTGATTGGCTTGTTGTTGGGTGCGCTGGCAATTTCCACATCGTTAAAGGAGCAGGCATTTTACGCTTTAGTTGCGCCTGTGGCAATTTTAAGCATACCCATTCTCGATTCTGCCGTAGCTATCTTGCGTAGGAAGATGACCGGCCGCGGGATTTACGCGGTGGATCGCGGTCACATTCATCACAGTTTGTTACGCCAAGGGTTGAGTCCTAAGATGGCGGTCGTATGGATGTTTGTTCTGTGCGGCACGACAGCAATTGGTGGTGTGCTCACGTTTGTGACTCGTGAAAGTGAATTCGCGATCCTTGCCGTTGCACTCGTCGTCGGATTTCTGGTAGCCGGCCGAGTTTTTGGTTTCGCTGAATTTACGATGGTTGGCCGCAAGGTAAAGTTCGTTGCCATGTCGGCTGTTGGTAAAAGTCAAAGAATTGACGGATGTGAACAGTTTCAATTGCAAGGTACCAGAGACTGGGGGCGATTGTTTGACGCAGCCAGAAAATTTGCCGAGGAATATGGCTACGAAAAAATACGCTTGGACATCAATGCCCCTTGGATTCATGAAAGCTATTACGCAACCTGGAAATCGCCAAAGGCATCAATGGCTGAAAGTCTGGATGAGTGGACGGCTAGTTTCCCTTTGGTGATCGACAATCGAATTTACGGCCGCATTGAATTGCTGGCTTCTTCAGACGAATGTGACGCCTATGGTTCGCTTCCAAAATTGATTGAATTGATGGATAAATCGGCACCTGAATTGATCAAAGCGTTGCCCGATAAGGCTGACATAAATCTGGCACCCGCGTTGGATGAAACTCTTGTGACGGCGGTGGAGGAGAACGCGAAATCTGGCGTATTGTCCAGTTAAGTGTAGATTTCAGGCCGTTTGACAGCAGCTTGGGCCGGCGCGATCTTTGCTTTGTGCTGCCTGCCGTCTGTTTGGCAATTGGCAGCCAGGTCGAGGTGAATGTTCTAGCAGTGGAATTGCGAGTGTGGATTTGCGTTTGCCTGGTAAAGCCAGGTTCCCGCCCCTGGCCACAGCGAGTTCCCGCCCCTGGCCAAGATAGGTCGGCTAGACTTTTCGTAGGTTTTGGCGAATACTCTATCGGTTTGAACGGTCGCATGACTTTCTTAGAACCGGAACTTGCGGCTGGAAACGGTCAATCCAATCGCTGCTAACAAGAGTTTGCTATGCTGCATAAACCTCGTCGTGAAGATTTGTTGCCTCACGAGAATCTTTGTGATCATTGCACTGCCAAGTGTTGCAAGTATTTTGCCTTGCCTATCGATACGCCAACGACTCCCAAGGACTTTGACTTTATTCGCTGGTACTTAGTTCACGAATCGGCATCGATCTTTACCGAAGATGATACATGGTACTTATTAGTACACACCACCTGCAAGAATTTGCTGGCGGATAACCGGTGTGGCATCTACGAAACTAGGCCGCAGATTTGTCGTGATTACCATACCAACAATTGCGAGTATGAAGATCATTGGACTTATGATCGCTATTTCGAATTGGCCGATCAATTGGTTGAATACCAAGAGGGCATCAGTGGTTTTCGCCGCAAGGATTCGATTCGCAGTCCCAAGCCAGAAAAACTGACGGTCGTGGGGTAGGTACCGTCGTGGCTGAGGTTGGGGCCAGTCACAAAACAGGAGGTCTTCAGGGCGATTGTCTTTAGAGCGACCGTGTGTTGCGGTTAGTCTTGGCGATTAAGGCACGGTGTCAATTTTTCGGAAATAGAATTGATAGCAACTCGCTTTGGCCACGCCATTTCTTCCAGAACCTTTCCTGGCAATGAGCGTCTGGCAGGGCTTTAAGACGATGCCCGTTGGAACGCTTTGAAGCAATGGACGGTAAGGATCTGATTTGAGTGGGCTGTGGAGCGGTTTGCAGGCCGTCTGGAATTTGAATTTGGCAATTTGAATTTTGCAATGTGGTAATAGTTCAGTCATCGTCGCTAGGAAGCAGATTTGTAAATGTCGATCATAGAACCCAGAACCCTTAAGGGTTTTCGCGACTTTTTGCCCAGAGAAATGCTGCAACGCCAGGCGTTGATGGATACTGCGAGAACAGTGTATCAATCCTTTGGTTTTTCGCCGATCGATACACCAGCTTTGGAATTGCAGGAGATCCTCTCTGGCAAGGGCAGTGAAGAAACGGACCGGCAAATGTATCGGTTTGAAGACAATGGAGGTCGATCGGTAGGAATGCGATTTGATCTGACTGTCCCGTTGGCTAGATTTGTGGCCCAGCACATTGGGCAATTGGGAACTCCTTTTAAGCGGTACCACATCGCACCGGTGTGGCGTGGCGAAAATGCACAGCGAGGCCGTTATCGGGAATTCATCCAATGTGATTTTGATACCATTGGAACGCGTTCGATTATGGCGGATATCGAAATGATCTTGGTGATCGATCGTTTGTTAACCAAACTGGATTTTGAGCGTTTTCAAATTCGCATCAACAACCGCAAGCTACTAAACGGATTGCTGGCGAATTTGGATTTGCAGGCTCATTCGGTCGCGGTGCTTCGCGCATTAGACAAATTGTCCAAGGTGGGTCCTGAGGCCGTGGTCAAGGAAATGGTGGACTTGGTTGGAGTTTCCAGTCAGGCGGCCCAGCAAGTTTTGAATTTGTGCCAAAGTAGTGGAGAAAGTGATGGGGTTTTGTCCGTCGCCGAATCGGTGGTGGGTGGAAATGAATTGGGACGCGAAGGCGTATCTGAATTGCGGCAGGTCTTAGAAGCGACCTCGGCCGCTGGTATCCCATCAGCCAGAATCCACTTGGATATTTCGATCGCCCGTGGGCTGGATTATTACACCGGAACGATCGTTGAAACCATGCTAAGCGATTTGCCAGAAATTGGCAGTATTTGTTCTGGGGGTCGCTACGATAACTTGGCTTCACTTTATACCAAACAGGACCTACCAGGGGTTGGGGCCTCGTTAGGGCTTGATCGCTTGCTGGCTGCCATGGAAGAATTGAACTTAGTTCAACAGGCCCAGTCGCCAACTCAAGTGCTGATCGCTTATTTTGACCCGCTTCTCCAAGCCAACTACCTGAAGTTTGGTGCGATCTTGCGTGATGCCGGGTTAAACGTGGAACTGTATCCTGAACCGGCAAAGTTGAAGAAGCAGCTGAAGTACGCGGATCAGAAGCGCATCCCAGCCGTCCTTTTGATTGGCAGCCAAGAGATTGAAAACCGTCAGGCACAGGTGAAGTGGATGCTGGATAATCAGCAGGACAATCTGCCACTTACGGAAGATCTAGCCGCAATTATCCAATGTTTTACTCAAAAGTTGTCAGGTAGTGGGGCGGATCGACAGGCCGTTGGCTTACAATAGAACAGGCTGACCTGGATGTCGGATGATTACTTGCGTAGACACGCCGGTTGCCAGTGAACAAGGAAAACGAAATGGCACTATTGATAGCTCAGGATTATGCCGGGATGTGGGCGTTGGTGCTCTGCTTGGGGCTGTTGGGAATGCTTGCGGTTGCGGCTCCGCGGTTTCGTCGAGCCGATTTGGTGCCACTGGATGCCAAGAAAAAGAAGAGCAAGCCAAAGAGGAGCAAGCCAAAGAAGTAGTCAGCGCCGCTAAAGGGATTCCCAGCGTGAAATGTAAAGCTCATTGAATACCAGACTCATTGAATACCAGACTTATTGAATACCAGACTTATTGAATACCAGACTTATTGAATACCAGACTTATTGAATACCAGACTTATTGAATACCAGACTTATTGAATACCAGACTTATTGAATACCAAGCGGATTGAATTCAAGGTTGATGAAATACATTACCAATTAAGCGAAGCCATTTGGTTTTCGCCTCTTTCTCTCATAACATTAAATTAGCCCTGATGGACCATCCGGAAGAATCTTTTCAACTGCTTCCAGCGGATTTCAGGGAACGTCTTGACTTAATTGTTCCGGCGCAGTTTAAAGACGAAGTGTCGTCCAGTTTCTCAGCCGTCAAAGCTACGGCGTTCCGGGTCAATCGATTGAAGACGGACGCGGCAACGGTTATCGCGGAACTTTCTGAGGCGGGAATTCACGCCAAGCCCGTGTCATGGTTTGCCGACGCCTTTGTGATTGATTCGACTCAGCGATCCGAACTGACTCATCATCGCTTAGCTGAATCAGGCGAGGTCTATCTGCAGAACCTTAGTAGCATGGCAGCGGTATTGGTGCTAGATCCGCAGGCGGACGAGGTCGTATTGGATTTGGCGGCCGCTCCTGGTGGTAAGACATTGCATATCGCAGCAGCGATGCAAGGGCAGGGCATGTTAAGCGCGGTGGAAGTGGTCAAAGGCCGATTCTTTAAGTTGAAAGAGAACTTACGGCGAGGCGGGGCCGAGTACGTACGAACGTACTTGATGGACGGTCGAGAAGTGGCTAGGAAGACAGGCCCAAGATTCGACCGAGTATTGTTAGATGCACCCTGCAGTAGCGAAGCTCGCTTCCGAGCCAATGTCCCCGAGTCGTTTAAGATTTGGAGCTTGAGAAAGGTTGCCGAATGCCGCAAGAAACAGCGTGGCTTGGTAAAGTCTGCTTTCAATGCGTTAAAGCCCGGTGGAACCCTGGTCTACAGCACTTGTAGCTTTTCCCCCGAGGAAAACGAAAGCGTTATTGCGGACCTACTAAAGAGATTTTCGGATTCAGCGTCGATTGAATTATTTGATCTAGGTTTCGATAACTGGCAAGTGGGATTGTCCCAGTGGCAAGGTAAGGCATTCCCCGAGTCCCTGCATGTGTGCCGGCGGATTTTGCCGAACCAGTCCATGGACGGATTGTTCATCGCCAAGATCAAAAAAGATGCATGACTGTAGATAGATCAATGATCCGGTTAGTCAACCCAGCCCTTGCGAACCGCCAAGACCGCTGCTTGAGTCCGATCGGCGACATCCAGTTTTCTTAGGATATTCTGAACGTGTTCTTTTACGGTCTCGACACTAATGCTAAGAGATGAACCGATTTCGCGGTTACTTAGTCCCAACGCGACGTGTCGAAGGACTTGCATTTCGCGGTTAGTCAGCGGAACCGAGTCTTCGATGGATTCGCGGCGCCTGTCCATTACGTTTCGAACTCGTTTGATCAAACTGCCCGCCGGGGCTTCTTCGCCGGCCATCACACGATGGATCGAACTGATAAGCTCTTCTCGCTTCACCGACTTTAGCAGGTACTCTTTTGCGCCCAACGCAACGCTTCTGGCGACGTAGGTCGGGTTGTCGTGGGACGATAGCATGACAACTTTGACACTCGCACCGGCATTTTTCAATTCGCTCAAGACGGTCAAACCATCCTTATTGGGCATACGGACATCTAACAGCAGGACGTCGGGTTGAAGTTGCAGCACTTTTTCAATCGCTTGGACGCCGTCGATCGCCTCGCCGACAATCTCGACAGATTCGCCTGCGAGTGTCGATACGATGCCGCGACGGACCACTTCATGATCGTCAGCGATGACCAACCGAACACTCATAATCTTGACCGCCTATCTACCTAGAAGAAAAACGAGCAAACCAGCAATTGGGGACAGTGGTTTTAGATTACTAGAACCCACTAAGCGGGCTACCCGAAACATAAAATATTACACCAAAATTCAGGTTGTGTCTGTCGCAGAGGAAATTAAAAGCCCCCTTTGGGATGTTTTAAGGTGTTTTAGTTCGCTTAATGACCACTATTATTTGAATTGTGTGGGAAACGTGGCGGCGGTGTCATAATCGCTGACATCAACCTGATCGTTAAATCTTGACTGCACATGAGGCATTTGCACAGCAAATCACGAGGTCTGTGTCGCTTTATCATCGTTCTGACCTAAATAAACCTGATGTTCCCGCTGTGCAACTTTAGCGTCATAGACGTGGCTAAAAAGGCAAATGATGAAGCGAAAAGACAACCGACCTAAACGATTATTGCTAGTTGATGACGACAGAAGTCTGTTGGAATCGATGGGCTCGTGGCTAGGTAGTATCGGCTACGATGTTACCCTTGCTGATTCTGTCGCTGCGGCAAAGCGAACCTGTGAACAGCGAAATATTGACCTGGCGATGGTCGATCTTCGTTTGGGTGATGGCGATGGCTTTGACGTTCTAAGTCACTTCAAGAAACACTATCCTCAGATTCCTGTTGTTTTGGTTTCAGGTTACGCGACCGCGGATACCGGTGTTGAAGCGATGCGGGCTGGTGCTTTCGATCTGCTAACCAAGCCTTTGATCGATCAAGAATTAGAGCTAACACTGCGTCGAGCGTTTGCGCAGCGGGAAGTGATCGAAGAAAATAATAACCTTCGTGCCCAACTAGATCAGCGCTACAGCCTTCACAGCATCATTGCTAACGACCATCGGATGGTGCGGACTTTTGAAATCATTGAAAGCATCGCTGACACTCGAGCGACGGTATTGATTACCGGTGAAAGCGGAACGGGCAAATCGATGATTGCCCGAGCCATTCATCAACGAAGTCAGCGTCGGGACAAGCCGTTTGTAGAAGTGGCATGCGGAGCGTTGCCTGAAAATTTACTGGAAAGCGAACTGTTCGGGCATGTGGAAGGTTCCTTTACCGGAGCCAGCGGACGCAAGATTGGAAAGTTCCAACAGGCGGACAATGGCACGATGTTCTTGGACGAAATCGCAACCGCATCTCCTGGAATGCAAGTCAAATTATTGCGAGTCTTGCAGGAGTTACAGTTTGAACCGGTAGGTGGTACTGAAACCATTACTGTGGACACTCGCTTGATTCTCGCGACGAACGAAGATCTTGAAGTTGCGGTCAGCGAAGGTCGGTTCCGACAAGATTTGTTTTACCGAATCAATGTTATCAATTTGGAATTACCTTCGCTAAGAGAGCGTCCTAGTGACATCCCAGCGATGGCGGACTTTTTCTTGAAGAACGTGGCATCAGAGGCAAGCCGAGATTTAGAGGGTCTGTCTGACAGTGCGATCGATGCCTTAGGTTCGTATCACTGGCCGGGTAACGTGCGCGAACTGCAGAACGTGATCGAGCGGGCTGTGCTACTATGCAAAGGGCCTCAGATTGGATTGAACGATCTGCCTAGCCACATCGCCAACGGAAGTCGCAAAAGCACAACGATCAGTGATCAAGGCGTTAGTCGTCGGCGGAGTCTAAAGGAAGCACTGGAAGAACCCGAACGCGAAATCATCGCCCAAGTCTTGCGAGAGTTTCAAGGCAACCGGAACGAAACCGCAGATGCGCTGGGAATCAACCGAACCACGCTGTACAAAAAGATGAGGAAGCTTGGTCTAGAGGATAAGCCGACTTTTGAATGATGTTGGCAATTCACGCCGCCCAAGGACGACATTCTTTACCCACAGCCGTCGTCCTTGGGCATTTTTATGCGCCTATTTTGCCCCAAACTATTCAAATTCAATGCATCAGGCGCGGATGGCGTTGCCCTGGCTACCCAATGGGGATGTCCGTTTTATTGTTGAAACTGATGGTGATCTCTGAATACTGTATAGGTTAATGATTCTTGGATTGACTTACAAGCCTCTTCGCCGGTGTTCTTTCCTTGAGCCGTAGGCGAAAGGAAAGAACACCGGCGGCGCCCCGATTCATGGGCTATGCCACCGACGGCTCCGAAGCCAGTACCGCAGGTTCAGGCCCCCGCTCCAGCGCTTTGACCAACGATCCTAGATCGCCATGCCCTTGGATACGACGGAACCCTTTCTGCACGTCCAGCAGCGAGAACGATAGCCAACGTGATGCCTGATCCGTCTCGCTGCGAAATCGAGTCACTCGACCCAATTTGCGACGCGTGTTGCGAAACGAATTCTCGATCGCGTTGGTACTCAATAAACTCCTGTGTAATGTGCATGGCACGTTTAAACGATGCAAAGCGGTCAACTCCTCGCCGGCCTCTTGTAGACTCGCGTAAGCCGTTGCACTCTTGCCTTTCAAAAACGATTCCAACTCACCCACCACTTCCAAAGCTGCCTCCGCGCCCTGAAACTCACGCAAACGCTTGAACAATCTCGCCAACTCGCCCCAGTGACGCTTCGACAATTTCGCTCGGATGTTACGCTCCTTGTGAACCAAACATCGCTGAACCACGGCGTCAGGAAAGAACTCCAACAACGCGTTCTTCAACGCTGCACTTCCATCCAAAACCGCAAACAATCGTCGTTGGCACGAGAACTGGCGTTTGAGCAATCGACTCAGTAAATCCCGGCATATTTCCTTGTTTTCGCTACTTCCAAGTTCAAAGTCCAGCACGTGTTTCCGTCCCTCGCTGTCGATCCCAATCGCGACGATCGCCGTTTGATCTTTGGACAACACCAGGCCGTCGAGCATCAACACCGTCCAGTCAATCTGCGAAAGATCGCGACCGCGAAGTTCTTCCACAAACTGATGTCCCACTTCCTGCCACAATCGCGACACATTCGAGCGACCGGTCCCATGTGTTTCACCAACGACATCTGCGGCCTGGCGAGTGCTGACACCAGCCTTGAGTGCGGCGAGAATCGAAGCATGAAGTTCGCTTGGATCGCTGGCCGACTGGTAACTCTGAAGGCTGACTTCTTCGCTGCAGCCTTCGGACGTTCTCTGCCTGACACGAGGGCGAACGATTTCTTCACGTTTGCCGTCAATCTGTATCCGCCCAGTGCTGCTACCCGAGCGGAAGTTGTCACCGCCGGTAGGCTGATGCTTTGGGCCGCAAAGAAGGCTAACCTCTTGGGCCATCACTTGGCAAATCAAGTCGCGAACATGTTCGCGAATAAAGCTTCGAAATACTTGACCAGCTTCGCTACCGGAAGCTTGATCCAATTGGCCAAGCAAACTAAAATCACTCATGGTGGTCTCCCCAACGGCTGT
>Ga0209702_10006831_pt1 | contig 14347 bp, 15 predicted proteins | sample FRY01_FD_187210 | JGI IMG/M metagenome (GOLD analysis project Ga0209702, IMG submission 187210) | Freshwater microbial communities from Lake Fryxell liftoff mats and glacier meltwater in Antarctica - FRY-01 (SPAdes) (version 2) | ecosystem: Environmental > Aquatic > Freshwater > Ice > Glacier... | reverse complement strand
CCGGCCGGTGTTTTCTAGGGGCGTGACCAGCTCGTCACCCTTTCGCCTGCCAGCGGGCTACCGCAGCGACACCATCAACGTGGGGCTGGCTGTGTCGATACCGGCTTACTCGGTGGTGGTGGCTGAGTCGATGGCAGAGCTGGCAGCCTTATGAGTAAACCAGCCATCCCTGCTGTACGAACTGGTCAGATCGAGCTGGATCGGGCGTTGTCGGCCATGAAGGAGACGCTGGATGCCATCACTGGGCAGGCGCGCAATGTGCAGCGGATGGAGCCACTGACGGACAGCGCCACCCTGTCGCAGGTGGTGGCTCGCGTTAATCAGTTGGTTGAGCGGCTTCAGTGAGGTGAGTTGACCGAAGAGCGCGGCAAGCCTGGCCTTGATCCCCCCTTGAATTTGGCCCGGCATGACCGCGATGGATATGCCCGTTCCGCTGGCACGCCGAAGGTTCGTCTGTGTCTGCCGCGATCGTGGTAGCTGATTGAGCACCTGCGAAGCGCTGATACCCGGATGGTGAAATAATTTTCGACATTCTGCTGACCCGCCGTACCCCCACCACCCCCCGAATCTAGCGCATGAGTACTTTCTGGCTTAAGCAGTGTTTCGCATCGGGCGGCATCGGGCGCACGTCTTAAAAACCACCGTATTTTGAACATCATGGCGGTTAGCTTCGGTCCGCTGCAAACCCGATTTTGAGCCACGCCTAATTCGCAAGTTTTGCGGTGTACATTACGTTGAGGTGTCAGGTCTCACACTCATGGAGCTATCGCAATGAATGCAAAAACTATCGGTGGCGCTTTGGCCTTGATCGCTTTAATCGCTGGTATCGGGTATTTCGTTATAGATCTACTTCCAAAGCCGGAATTGAAATCGAGTGCGAATCCCATCCCACAACTGAGCACGGTCCCGCAGTCATCTACCGGCTCAAACAGCCTGAACTTTACAAACGTCCAAGGGAATGTCACAGTCAACATTGACGAAGGAAAATCAAAACTTGACATACCAAGTTTTGATTTTTCGCTCCAACCGTTTCCGGGCTGGCGCAGAGATTCAAAGCTAGGCGAAAAATTCAATAGCACCCTCGCTTCCTACCTAGACAAGACTGTCTATCTGTCTATAATTTTGTCCGAAGAAATGACCAAGAACTTAGGATCCAAACCTGACGAGTACGGGCGATTCATCTTCACCGTAAAGGATGACATAGATGAACAAGGGAGTGGCGGGGCCGAATACCTGATCCATCTATCAAAGGTCGACAAGAACCCATTCGAAGTCAGAGACAATGTGGCTGTCCTCTCAGGCTACTTTAAGGTCTACAACATCAACGGCCCAAGACAGGGCATCATGTCAGTGAACCTGAGACCGGTCAAGATTGACTAGTGGGGTCGAGGGTTTTGCAGGGACGACTATCTATCCTAAAAAAATATAGGACGAATTCGATATGATAAATATCAGACGACATATTTTTTTAGTTGCAGGCCTTCTACTCGCATCTTTTGTGAACGCGGCAAGCCCTGATCACGTAGATTTTGTGTGTCCAGAAAGTCTAGAAAATGATGCCGCACGCCAAAAGTCACTAACAGAATTCCTTCAGCAAATGCTTGAACAGAATAAAGACTTGACTTTGGAACAGCTAATCGTTCGCCGAGTGGACTTGCTAACGAAAAATAAGTGCAGGGTTACGCTTGAAAATATCAAGAGTGAAACATCTGGAACAGTGCTCAAGATCAATACCAGCAGATTCCAATGCTTAAAAACGAATGAAGGCATCTTCTTTTCTAATATTTCAGCAAAGAATTGCAAGCCTTTGCCATTAGAGAAAGGATGGCAGCAGTTCACACTGACAAAAGATTACGTCGTGGATTTGCTCTTGGAACAGGCCGTAAGAGAGACAGATGGGTCAATGAAAATTTGGCACAAGTTTTATCTTGCTGCGCCGATATCAAGCGAAGGTGGTAAATGGTCTTACAACTACCTAAAAGGCGTAAGCAAGTTCTATTGCAAGAACAAGCAAACAGTTCTTATACAAGGCACATATATATTGAACGGTGATATCGTTAATGAGAGAAACGCTAAGGCTGCGTTATTAGAAGAAATTGAACCAGGTACACTCAATGAAGGGATATGGCGATTAGTGTGCGGTAAGGATAGCTCACTGCGCTGAGTGGCATCCTGAGCTTTAATGATGCAGGGTCAATGCTGGCTTAGAACGCATTGCTAACTGCTGGGCATATAAATTTCACTTACCTGAGCAGACGCCCGAAAATCCTCTTTTCGTACCCTTAGAGTCTTTCATAAGTCTTAAGTACAACATGACACCATTTGCGTCGGGCATACCCAACTGAAAAATTATGGATTCATTCCGAAACTCACGAAAAGGGAGTCCGTCGACCTTAACATCACGAAGATATTTGTATCGGTATGTTTCGCCATTAATAATAAGAGCCATAGTATGCCCCGTAGCATCTAGGGTTCCAAGCTGAAAGGGCTCCCCTTCCTGCTTCATTTTTGTGTATTCTTCGTTAAATACAATATGCGTAACCGTGCACCAATTACCGGCCCAAGTCGAACTCGCGACTAATGCAAGACTTAAAGCTATTGTGGATAGACTTTTATTCATGTGAAGCCACTTTCTATCAAAAATGTTTCTAACCCTCTTCGCGCTTATGAATGACCGCATGCGCTATTCCCACCCAGCCCAATCGCAAATTCAATAGCCGTCAAAAGGCATAGATGACCCCATGTGTTGCTGCGGTGCTTTCCGTGAAGGCAGATTTAAGAACGGTCTGTTCGCTATGTCCGGGAGCTTGCGATCGGGCAGGTCGGCAGATTGTCATTATTTTGCGATGTGGGGTCTAACAGGCCCGACGGGTAGTCGACGTAATAGGTTCCGGCGGCAATTAAGTGGAGGCTGTACCCAATCCACATTAGCAGGACCAGCAACCAGATTTTCCAGACTAGGTTGAAGGCGGGCAACAGGCCGTTCATTCTCTCAAGCAGTTTCATATCTATTCCCGATATGGCCCGTGACCGTAGGCCTTGTGCGAGACAGTGTAGTGAGTTTTGTGCCCCAAAAGTGAAGCCTAGCAGGGCGGTGGATTCAGGGCTTGGTTTTGTTGCGCCTGAATTCCCAGGGTGGAACTGGGTCAGCATCACGCCATAAACCGCGCTTGCCAGCTCTGGCCGCATCTTCCGCGGCCTCGTACAGTCTTCGGTCATTGGGTGACTGATCGCGCTGATACTGCCGATAGAACCACGCCATGCCGCGCTCGACCTGCATCAGGTTGACATCCCGCCCGTTGACCAGCACCTTGCCGATTTGCCGCCCGTAGCGATCTCGCTTGCTTGTCTCGACAGTCACAGTCTTGTCGAAGGCAAGTTCAGACAATGATTCTTTGGAGCGATTGCCGAATGGCTGCTTTTTCTCGGGCGCATCAATACCGGACAGTCGAATCTTGTGCTGCACCTTGTTGGCATCCAGCACGGTGATGGTGTCGCCGTCAGCAACCCCCACAACCCGGCCCGTGATGGTCTCGGCGTTGACAGCGAGGGCTAGCGTTAGCAGGACGGCTGCGTACCACTTCACTTGAGCTTCCAGTTGCGCGCGGAGGCTTGGGCGGCGGCGCGTTGCTCTGGTGACAAGTCCCGCTCCACAATATCACGGTTTTTTACCGCATCTTGATCCCCCTGTGCACTGGCCAGCAGCCACCAGAAATAAGCCGATTGTTCATCCTTGGGTACGCCTTGGCCGTTGGCATACATCACGCCCAGGAAGAACTGCGCATCTGCATCCCCCTGCTCAGCGGCTTTCCTGTACCACACCACCGCCTGCTGCTCGTCCTTGGGTACTACGCCCCGGCCGTGCTCATATATTCCGCCCAGGTTGTACTGCGCGCTGGCATCTCCCTGCTTGGCGGCTTTGCGGAACCACGCCACGGCCTGCTGTTCATCCTTGGGTACGCCTTGGCCGTTGGCATACATCAGGCCCAAGTGGAACTGCGCGCTGGCATTCCCCTGCTCGGCCAGCTTTTTATACCCCGCAAAAGCCGTGCGGTAATCAAAGCGCTCATAGGCCGCAAGCGACTGCTCTAACGTCTGCGCCTGCACCCACCCGCCCGTGGTGAGCGCCAGCGCCAGCAACAAAGAACGGGTTAAACTTTTCATGGATGAATTCTCCTTGGGGTGAGTGCCATCAAAGTAATGGCGCTGCATCAATCTTGTGGGCTTGCACGCACGTTCACGGTCTACTGTTACCGGCAGCATCAGGTGCGAGGGCGATGTCGGTAGGGGCACTATAGGGCGTGGTTCAAAAAGTAACGTTTTTGGTTGACACGGACAATGTGAATTTTGGATGGCTCAACCGATGGCTACCTGAAAAAACCGATTTTGAACCACGCCTGGTGGCCACCAAAAAGATATTTGCAGAAGTCCCGCGCTCATGAGCACCGAAAAGGACGTCTCGATTTTTCTGTTCTTGCCCACGAGGCACTTGAGCGCATTCCGATACATGGCTAAATGCGGTGTTAACTGGTCTTGAAGCGGTCTCGCCAGATCGGCGAAGCGCCCAGCGCAACGAGCAGCGAAAGTTTTGCGCTTCGCCACCACTGCCAATCAATTACTGACAGACGTACCGCCCATTCCTGGCTACGCCGCAGCGCGGCTGTGGCTGGGCACCTGTTCAGTTGCTTCAATTTCTGCACACAACTCGCGAAGGCGGTTTTCCTGCGCAGCCCGTGCCGCAGCATGTGCTACCTTTCCTGGCGCAGCACATGATGCGAATGATGCAGTGTCTTCCGCAGCAGACCATGCCGTATCCAATGTCACAGTCCATGCCGCTTTCCGTGCCGACTCCCGCTCTAATGCCGGTGTCGCTATCGACCCTGCCCGTGCCGCAGTCCATGCCTCTGCCTCTGCCCTTACCCCTTCCTTATCCCCGACCGCATCCCATGCCTCAGGCCCACCAAATGCCTCAGGCCCGCCAAATTGCCCACCCCATGCAGCCGCAGCCCCTTCAGCTGACTCCCGTGCTGCCTCCCGTTCCTGTACCTTATCCCGTACCGCCGCCGCTGCCGTGAATGCCTCGTTCAGCTCCAATTTGCTGACTAGACCGTTTGCAAACCTCTCAGCTACGTCGAGCGCGTTAAGGCTTCTCTGATCTGTCATCAGGTGTTGCACTTGCCTTGCGCACCATACCGCATACAGCCTGATTTCGCGGTCGTGGCCCTTGACAGCGCGCAGGCAAGCCAAGGCGGCATTCAGTTCGTTACTGTCGAGTAAGGTAATGATGTGCTGCACGTCTTGACGCGGGTTGTAGAGCTGTGTTGGCGGGTTGCTCATACGGCCACCCGTAGCGGCATCGACCTCAGCGCACACTTGACGCAGTCGAGCCGCTTGCGCAGCCTCAGCCGCAGCATATCCGGCATTCCAGGCCGTCGAATGTGCATCATGTTGTGCCGCACTCCATGGATGACCCAGCAGCGCAGCCAATGACACTTCCTCTTCGTCATACTTTGCTTCTTCCACAGCCCAAGCCGCAGCCGTCCCCGCAGCCGATGCCAATACCGAAGCCGCATCCCTTGCAGTAACCCTTGCAGTAACCGCTGCTGCCGCCGCCCAGTCCGCACCCCATGACGGGGATGCATACATTGAAGCCTTAATTGAAACCTCCCCCGCCTCATCCGTTTCCCCAGTACAGCCCTCACCCCATTCCCCATCGCTGACCTCATTCCAGCCTGCATCCCGTGCCGCAACCCGTGCCGCAACAAGTTCCTCTTCGGTAACCAAGCCATTAATAAATCGCTCTGTTACATCAAGCAAATCTATGCTTCGCGGGTTCCGCATCAGGTATTGCACTTGTCTTGCGCACCATCCAGCGTACAGTCTGATCTCACGGTCGTGACCATCAACAGCTCGCAGACACAATAGTGCGTCATCTAGGCCGTTGCTATCCAAGATCGTGGCGATGCTCAGTGGCTCATCGTCCCCTTGTGTTTTTCCAAGGTGAGCCAGCAGCTTCTCCCAGCAGTCCGCGGTGGCTGACCTAGCGTGGATTTTATTCAGAGTTGTTTTCATGGGTTGCTTCTACTGGATGAATGGGGGGAGAACAAGCTGCTTGATGCGGCAATGAAAATCAGCTTTTTTATGACCGATCCTTAGTGTGCAGCTTGTAGTCGTCACCGGTCCAATAGCAAGAGTAGGAATGATAGTAGCTAGAAATATACTCCCCAAACCGGTTTTTCAATCTGTTTTTGTTTTTATATCGAATATCAACGGCAACCTTAGTATCTGATCCATACCTTGACTTCCAGTCGTTACCAAAAGCAGCCTCCAACCTTTCGATTTCGTTGGACTGAGGAGTATAGAAATTAAACTCATCGGCATTGCCCAATTTGTGAGCGGTTTCGCACTCTTTCAGCAACACCTGCTGCTTTGTACTTTTTGTTTTGCGGTCGTATAAGTCCGGAAGAGGAATCATCGTTTTACTAGGCGGTTGGGCGAAAGCAGTTGATATGCCGAGAGTGGCAATGAGAATAAGTTTTTTCATGGTGCTGCTCCTACCGGTTTAATGGGGTAACCCATTTGTAGTCTTGACCACACATAATAGCTCAGCTGCTTATGCAATCACCGACTGTAACGTGCAAATAAGTGACATTATCCTCAGTTTGAAGATTCAGAAAGCCTGTCTGATAAGTTCCGATTTTAATTCTAAATGGCCATAAACCGTCATTCGATTTTAGCACTCCTTCGCTTATGGCTTTAGAAAACCATTGTTGCCGTTTGAGCCATGCTCTAGCTTCATCTGCATTATCAAAAAGTTTTTCACTCAATAGCTTAGCACCACTATTCTCTCTAAAGAGACGTTCTATTCCAATAAAATTAGTTGGATTGAACTCATTATCAGTAAACGCGGCATCAACCATCTTGCTTCTATCACGCCAATCTCTTTCTTTGAGTGGACGACCGGCGTTCTTTAGTAGTTTAAATTCGTTGTGCATAAGAAAATCTTCAAGTTTTACTTTCAATTCGAAGCTGGCTTGAGTTACCGGCGACCATTTAATTAAGTGTCGATGCAATTCTATTTTTTTATTTATGTACTCAACTAATTCATGATAGGTAATCTTAGGTTTAGAATTGCCAAAATTTGCCAATCTGGGATTAAGCCTCAACAGATTGAGACTCACATCAAGCGGCGGGGTAATATTGTATATTTCTTCGATATGCTTTACTTTTTCCTTTGGTAATTTTTGCTGAAGCTTTACATATCGTTTTTCAATCCTATTCTTTAGCCTTAAATAATAGCTCTCACCCTGAATTGAGTGCCATCTTGTCAGTACTCTTGCGACTATATTATTTTGAACAAAAATAACTTGCTCACCCAATTCATTCTTGCGTTCAACCAAGTTAAATCTGTATCCTTCACCGCCAAATGTCAGATTTAAAATCGGTTTAATCATCTTTATTTGAATCACTTTCGCTAGTAAGGCCGTGACTTCGTTATTGTGCTCTGATACTACATTAAACTCGTGAACATAGCCAAATCGACGAAGAGTCTTGCTAAGCTCGGTTACTCCCCCATTTCTCGCATCAGATATATGGCCATCCATTGCGACATGCGGCTTGAGCGACGTATGGCCAATATATTCGTCGCCACCGACAGCAATCTTATACACAAAGAACCGTTGAGTTGGCAACTCAGACCTTAAAGCATCCTCTACTGAAACTTCACCCCCCGCTGAATTCCAGATAGATGAATACTCGATGTCCAATCTTATTTTTAGCAGCTCCTGTAAGCGGCTTTCTCTTGATAATTCAGCTTTACGGTATAAGTTGATTTCCTCATTTAGCCTAGTCTTCTCCGCCTCTTCTTTTCTAATCTGCTCTGCTTCCCTCATCAGATAGAGTTTCAATTTATCAGAAATTGATCTCTTGAATTCTGTTTTCTCAGACTCGCTGATTCTTGGGTTTTTTGATGCATCTTCAATTAGTATTCGTTGCATTTCACTTATATCGTCTATCCTTCCCAGCATCCCGCTGGAAGTTCTTTTCGGATAATTCTTACCCCATATTCGAGAGGAAGAGGAATCTTCTTCAACTGCCCTAAGGTAGTTAATATAACCATTCAATTTACTTTCGTGCCTACTTATGGGTATCTTCTCAAAATCTTGTTCCATTTTCTCTGTATACTTTTTGTATTTACGACGGTTTACACTGTCCTTTATGGACCTCACAATTAGCAACAACACAACCCAAAATGCTGCAAATCCCAGTAGCATTTCCATAATTCACCTCTCTATTACTATATGTATGTATAATTATCGGCATGGTTCAAAAAGTTTTTAGGTAACACGGGTAATGTGAATTTTTTATGGTTTTCCTATGACCGATGGCAACCCGAAAAAACCGATTTTGAACCACGCCTGATTTAATTTTAGAGTTGCTTGAATTTTTCAACGCTTGGCCAAAGATTGACCGGCATTTGATCCAGAACTTTCGCTCGTGCTATTAATTTTTACTTAGACACGCATGGCCAAACTAAATCATTTTCATGTTCATCGCACGTTGGTCCCAAGTATCTAAGTCACCATCACACTCAAAGCGATACAAAAAATAAATTTTAAAAAAATGACCTTCGTCCAAGATGTTCTCAAATCCAACTTTTCTTGCCTCCTCAATTACCACATCCCGAAATTTCAGCTGAATTGACTGAACATCAACACCGCCCTCCAACATTACGTTAATGGGTAAATTTTTTCGAGTGTCAACAGCGAGTACGTATTTGACGCCATGGCCCACTTTGTCCTTCAGCCTTTGGTTCAAAGTGGTTAGATTAAATTTGGGCGCGACGTCATCAAAAATGAATTCAAATAAAACTTGAGGAGTTTTGTTGTTAAGGTCAGCAATGGCACGTTCCACAAAGGTGTCTAGCTTATTTTTCAATAAGGCTCCTGTGTCTTGGTCATAAACATTTGGCATCTCATATGTCCGATAGCCACTGTGATTGAAGCTGTAAAGCGCATCCCAAACTTTGTCTTGTTCGTCACGATTGACAAAATTAAGAGAGAATGTATCGCCTTCGCCTTCATGAAGCTGAACATTTGCCCCAGTCGCATCGATGACCTCTTTGTAGATGGACAGCAAGGCCTTAGGAAGAGTTAACTTTGTCGCATTCGCGTTGTCCACGCCTATGAGTTGAAGCATGAACAAATCAGCAGCCACTGACATCTTTGTGTATTTATCCATGAATTCGCCAATTCTTAAGCAAAACTGATTTTCAACCACGCCCTATTGCGTGATCACGCCCGAATCGAAATGACGCTGAAGCGCTTCGCATAAAGCGTCTCAACCCCCAAAAAGATATTTGCAGCATTTCGCGAGTTGACGGACCGGGCTCGTCCAACAACCGGTTGTTAGGGAACAAGTGTCCTAGCGGCATTGTCAAGAACCGTTAGCGTCTTCTTCATGACCACTACACCGCCCCACTGATGAGCGGAGATGAATCGTCCTGGCGTCACACCACGGCACTGTTTGCCAGTGAGATTGAATGGTGTTCCTCGAATAAGTGAGAAAAAGTTGTCCCATGCTTTATCTGATTTGTGTGCTATCGCATTTCTGATTTTCTTTATCTTCGCTAAATCCTGCTTCTCGACAGCTGTTAGGGCGTAACGATGCCCAGTGCCTAGAAATTCATTTGCTCTCGAAACAATGGATTCAAAGCTTGACCACTCCACAAATTTGTCTGGGTGATCTGGATGGTTGAGCATCCTCTCAGCTAGGCGATAAGGAGCATTCTTTGTTCTGAACTTTTTGATTTCTGACAGGAGAGTACCGGCACTAACAGTGGCCAAGTCCGTGACCATCAGGTCACGGCATAGCGCTTCCCAATACGTCAGTGCGCTCAGAAATAACCCCTCAGACAATTTGTGGATGTCTGGAAAGGAAAGCAAGCGCCCTCGGCCAACTTGACCGCATATTTTCCCGTAAGCGGAATCGATGTGATTCAGTGAATCAATGTATTCGTCACGGATCTCGGCTGGGGTACGCACGGACGCTCCTTGTTCACTAACAATCAGCGTTTATCAGCCGCGCCACAAAGCCAGCACAAAGCGAGGAATTGATTCGCGTCGGATAAACCATGTTGAACCGCCTGTGGGTCGTGTTGCGGTAGTTGAACTATAGGGGATTCAACCGCATGAGGCCAAGTATGGCACCGAAAAGCGTCCTCAAGAGTCGTGCTTTCCCTGATGTGGCGATCTGAATTCCCAAGGTTTTTCCGCCCACCGGCACAAATGACATGGAAAGCTGGGCTGCGGGCACAACCACCCAAGTTCGCCGAACTCCGGCCGAACCCCGTAGGTTCTATGCCGCCAGCGCTCCACTAGTCGCTCTGCCAACCGCTCCGCTATCCGGAGATGAAAAAAAGCCCCACTCTCGAAAAAAAGTGAGGCTTCAATCTGGTGGCCTGGGGCGGAATCGAACCACCGACACAAGGATTTTTAATCGCGATGCGCACGCTGGGTGTGATAGGCCCGATGCGTAGGCGCTGTCGGTAATCCGTGGCAAGGATGGCACCCTTGGGGGGTGAATACATCGCTTGTCTTCGATCTTCCCAGCGTACTGCCGTTTGTGCAGCGCCATTGCCCCGGCCTGCATGAAACCGGGGACATGGTGGCGATCGGGCTGGCGGTGGACGAGAAATTAGTGGCTGGGGTTTTGTTCGACGGTTTCAATGGTGCCAATGTCTGGATGCATGTGGCGGCCTTGCCCGGCGCGCGCTGGATGACGCGGGCTTACCTGCTCGCTTGCTTTGCTTACCCGTTCAACATCTGCCGGGTCAACCGGATCAGCGGCTACGTGAATGCCAGCAACCTTGCAGCCCAGCGCTTTGATGAGCACCTGGGGTTCAAGGAAGAGACACGACTCAAGGGTGCGGCACCCGATGGCGGGGACGTGATTATTTACGCGATGTGGCGAAAAGACTGCCGGTTTATCGGCGACAAGGAAAAATCATGTTGATCAGTTTTTTTGAACCACTGCACCGCTGGCTCACTGCCTACATGGGGGCGGTCGGCCTGATTCTTTACGGCAGCAAAGGCGGTAGCTCCGCTCCACCCCCAGACCCGCGCCTGGTCGAGGGGCAGCTCAAGTCGATGGGCATTCAGGATGACATGATCAAGTCGATCATGGCGAATGCTGCCGAGATGGCGCCGCTGCAAAAAGAGCAAATGCAGTTTGGCCTGGACAGCGCCAAGACCGCCTACGGCCAAGCGCAGGATGACCGCAGCTGGTCGATAGGGCGGCGCGGTGCGCTGCAGGGGTTGCAAGACACCCAGATCGCAGAGGCCAAGAGCTTCAATACGGAAGGTCGCGCCAATGAATTAGCGGCTCAGGCGGGCGCCGATGTGAATCAGGGCTTTGCCAGTGTGCGTGAGCAAAGTGGCCGGGCCATGGCGCGCATGGGCATCACCCCGAACAGTGGTCGGGCTCTGGCCATGGGCAACCAGACTTCCATGGCGCAAGCCGCGGCTCTGGCTGGCGCGTCAACCAATGCTAGAGTCGGCGCCCGACTGGAAGGGCGTGCGCTGACAGACCGGGCCAGCAACTCGCTGGCAGGCTACCCGGCGATGGGGATGGCAGCCAGCGGCGCGGGCGCGGGGTTTGGCGCCAGCGGCATCAGCATTGCCAATACCGGCCTGGCTGGCTTGAACTCGGGCGCTGGGGGTGCGGCTCAGGTGGCGGGGCAAATGGGGGCCAATGCGGGCGGCATGTACGGCACGCAGGGCAATCTGTACGCCAATACCCAAAAGCAGGACAACACCGGGGCCTTCCTTGGTGCAGGGGCCGGCATTGCGGCGGCGTTTATATGACAACTGACCCGGTGGCTTCGGCGTTTGCGCGGCACAAACGCATCGCCTTCCAGTTCTCGGGCGGGCGAGATTCAACGGCGGCGCTGTACCTGTTGCGGCCTTACTGGTACTTTATGACGGTCATCCACCTGGATACCGGCGACCAGTTCCCGGAAACGCGCGCCGTGGTGGCCGCCGTAGGTCGAGACCTGTTAGCCGCCGGGGTTGACTTGGTGGTGATTCGCTCAGATGTCAGCGGCTACCGGGAGCAGGTAGGGCTGGCCAGCGATCTGGTGCCGGTTGACAACAGCCAGTTCGGGCGCTTGGTTTCGGGCCGAGAGGTCAAGGTCGTCGGCCGCTACGAGTGCTGCGTGCAAAACTTGATGTTGCCCATGAACCGGGCCATGCTGGAGCGCGGCATCACGCTACTGGTGCGTGGCCAACGCGATGACGAATACGCCAAGCAACCGATGCGCTCGGGTGACGTGAGCGATGGGTTTGAGGTGCTGTACCCGATTCAGTCGTGGACCGGCGAGCAGGTATCGAAGTACCTGAGCGACAACGCACTGCCGTTGGCCAAGTTTTATGAGCGCGGCGCAAAGCGTGCGCCTGAGTGCATGGGCTGCACCGCCTGGTGGGATGAGGGCCGGGCTGAGTACCTCAAGCAGTACCACCCCGCCAAGTTCGAGGACTATCGCAAAAACATGAAGGTCATCCGTATCGAGATTGATCGGCAGTACGCATTTTTGAACGATTGAGAAACCGGAGTCAACAACATGGCACGAAACCGCAACAACAACACAGCCGATTTCCTCAAAACGTTCCAGACGACCTATGGCCTGGCGAGAGGCGCGATGAAGGACTACGACATGGCCGGCATTGCCAAGGCAACACCGGAGGAGTCGCAGGGCTTTACGGCTGAGGACGGCCAGCAGCTTGAAGCTATCGCCAATGCCAAAAAAGAAGACGGCACGCCGTATTACTCGGTGACAGCGGATGACAAGGGCGGCTACCAGGTGGGTAGCAACTTTGAGATACAGAATGCCGATGTTGTGACGCCTGCGCCAGCCGCCCTTGGGCAGCGCGGCGTGGCCAACTTATCGATTGGGGCAATGCAGACGCCAGCACCATTCACGATAGCGCAGCGCGGCGTGACCGACTTCTTGGGTAAGCGCCAGAGCGGGAGCATGACAGAGGCTCAAGTGTTGGGTGCGCGTCAGAATGCCATGGCCGGGGTGATGGAGAAATATGGCGACGCCACGGGCGCGATGCAGTACCGCCAGCAGGCGCAGCAGGGCGTGCGGCAGGTGGCGCAGGATGCTCGGCAGGTGGTGATAGATCAGCAAGCTGCAACCCGTTTCGCGCGGGAAGAACAGGCGCAGCCAGGTATTGAAGAGCGGGACTCATTGCTTCTGGAGCAGGCGCGGCGGGCAAATGAGCAAGGTAAGCAGACGCAGCAAGAGTCCAATGCCAAACGCGCGCTGGGCGGCTTCTATGCCGCTGGCGATATGGATGGACTTGGCAAGTTCATGACGACGAACTACAACGATGGCATGAACTACCAGATCGTCAAGAACGAGGACGGCACGCTGACCGGCATACAGTCAGACCAGAACACAAAACAGGAGGCGGGCCGCGTCACGTTCAAGAGTAAGGAAGACATGTTTTACCAGTTGGTGAACCGGATGGACCCGGCCAAGCTAATCGACCGGACGCGCGACGACGAGAAGGCTGCTATTGCGCGCGGCGATGTCGATCGCAGGTTCAAGAATGAAGAAGACGCGGCCGCGAGACTGGCGACCTACCAAACCGGCACGCTTGGCCTGTCGCAAGCCGCAGGCGGGCGTGCGAAAGCAGAGTTTGATTCTCAGGCGTCAGTGCGCCAGTTGGCCGCCACGGTGGGTACGTTGCAACTGGGCTTGGCAAACACCGATGACCCGGTGCAACAGCAGGCGATCCAGGCCAAGCTGGCCGCGATACAGAACGGCCTGGGTGGCGACAAGAATGCGCCCTCTGAGGTCAAGCTGGCCAGCGCCTTGGTCAAAGCGGGGCTGGCGCCCGATATGCGCTCGGCGTTGGGAATGGCGTTGAACCGAAAATCTGACTCGCCCGATGAACGCCATCAGGATTATGTGGCGACAGGCCTGAAAAACATGAATTCCGCAGCGCAGGCGGTGAAGGCCGCTGATGAGGTCATGACCCAGATGGGCTTTGCCAAGAAAAACGGACGCTGGACGCAGGGGCAGGGTGGTGGAGCGAGCAGCGCGCCAGCCGGTCCAGTCAAGGGCACCACGCTCAACGGCTTTGAGTTCCAGGGCGGCGACCCGAACGATAAAAAGAACTGGCGCTCCGTGGCCGTGGGCAAAGTGAGGTGAACGGATAGGAAATTCAACCGCATGAGCCCAAGTATCGCACCGTAAACCGTCGTGAAAAACCAGGTTTCCCCTGAATTGCCCGTCTGAATCCGCAAGAATCTGCGCCCCATCATCCCAAACCACGCATCG
>Ga0209702_10006829_pt1 | contig 14349 bp, 9 predicted proteins | sample FRY01_FD_187210 | JGI IMG/M metagenome (GOLD analysis project Ga0209702, IMG submission 187210) | Freshwater microbial communities from Lake Fryxell liftoff mats and glacier meltwater in Antarctica - FRY-01 (SPAdes) (version 2) | ecosystem: Environmental > Aquatic > Freshwater > Ice > Glacier... | reverse complement strand
GTGGGAGATGCTGCGTAATTCCGCACACAGCATCTGGATGCCGACCATCGACAAGGTGGTAGACATCAACCCGAAAAGCGGACAATTCACGTGCTACTAAACCGGACAGTTCTACTTGCTACTAACAGTCAGTTGTTACGCAGCGGTTGATGCTCACCCCGAGCTGTCATTTTAGGTGCGATAGTCTGGTAGAGTGGAAATTCCTCAGTTAATTCCGGATGCTTGGCAGGCAACAGGCGGTCGTACTCGCGTCTAACAACCCGATAACATTCGCAGGCGGCTGCTTCCAATCGCGGTCGATCCACCACGGTGATATGACCACGGCTGTATTTAATCATGCCACTGCGCTGTAATTTTCCTGCTGCTTCAGTAACACCTTCACGCCGTACACCAAGCATGTTAGCGATAAGCTCCTGGGTCATTAATAATTCATTGCCGGGAAGACGATCGAGGCTAACCAACAGCCAGCGACACAACTGTTGTTGCACGGTGTGATGCCGATTGCAAACTGCAGTTTGTGCCATTTGCGTCAGTAACGATTGTGTATATCGTAATAGCAATCGTTCCATGGAACCAAAACGATTAAATTCATTTTTGAGTAACTGTGAACGCAATCGGTAGGCATAGCCTTCACTTTGCACGACTGCCCGGTTGGGCATGGTCTCGCCACCCATGAACAGTGCGACACCGAGCATGCCATCATTTCCGACCACAGCTATTTCCGCTGAAGCACCATCTTCCAGAACATACAACAACGATACTATTGAGGATGTTGGGAAATAGGCGTACGAGAGTTTGCCACCACATTCATAGACAACATCGCCTAATCGTAGTCTTACCAACTCCAGATGAGGGACTAATCGCTGCCATGCATCGGACGGGAGCATGTCAAGTAGCAGGTTTTCGCGTGGACTGCTTGGACTCTGACGAACGTACATAATTACCTTCCTTCCTGTTCAGCAATTGCTCCGGCCTAAGTTCGATATTGCACATAATGCCAGCGGTTCGTAACGGAGTATTACTATAAGATTGAGAAAATTGTTGCCTTTTGACAGTAAAAGATTTTTTATTCCTAAACCGAGATCCTTTTGTCTGCCCTTATGTTGCCTGATCCCCATATAAAATAACTGAGGGGAAACACCTAAGTTTCATTAAGCAACGGTCGATTTGAGCATTTGACCGCGTGATTTACTGCTCTGAGCGAGTGCCGTATGGCTTGAGTTAACCCGCTGATATACACTCAAGCCCGATTTTTTCCTTACTTACTCTATTTGAGGCATGACATGAGAATAATAAATTCATCCAGGAAAATTTGGGGATTCGCGCTGATTTTAGCCTTGTCTGCAATGTTCTCTGTGCAGGCGGCTGAGCGGGACCTGGCAACCGTTACGCCAGAACAGGTGGGGCTCAGCACTGAAGGCCTTGGCAAATTAACTGAAGCAATGAACAAGGCTGTTGATGATGGAAATCTTGCCGGCATTGTCACGATGGTGGCACGCAAAGGTCAGATCGCTCATTACGAATCCTATGGCTACCAGGATCTTGAAAATCAGGTTCCGATGCAAAAAGACACCATCTTTCGCATTTTCTCCATGACCAAGCCGGTTACTGGTGTTGCGCTGATGATGCTGCATGAAGAAGGCAAATTCAGTCTGGATGATGCGGTTGAAAATCATATTCCCGAATTCGCTGATCTGCAGGTCGCTAAAGAAGACGGTCCGGATGGCATGCCGATTACAGAGCCACAGAATCACAAAATGACTGTGCGTGAACTGATGAGTCATACCGGCGGTTTAACTTATGGATTGTTCTCCCGCTCACAGGTAGACACGCTGTATGTGCAGGCAAATGTGCTGGACAGCAATTCTACGCTGAAGCAGATGATCGACAAACTCGCCAAAATTCCATTGCGTCAGCAGCCTGGAAGCGCCTGGCATTACAGCCTGTCGGTGGATGTGCAGGGTTATCTGGTTGAAGTGCTGTCCGGCCAGACTTTTGACCAATTTCTGCAGGAGCGTATTTTTACACCACTGAACATGAAGGACACCGGCTTCCATGTTGCTGCCGATAAACATCATCGTTTCTCGCGCGAATACACTTCTGGCCCGAATGGTTTAAGCAGCCCGGTAAATGCTGAATTTCTGCAACCGCCCGCTTTCCATGGCGGCGGTGGCGGGCTGACTTCCACTATGGATGACTACATTCGCTTTGCGCAGATGGTTGCCAATGGCGGCGAACTGAATGGCGTCAGAATCCTGAAACCTGAAAGTGTTGCGCTGATGAGTCAGAATCAATTGCCGGCCGGAATGGCAGAAATTGGTGGCTATCCGGGCAATCAATTTGGTTTGGACTTTGCTGTGGTTGTTGATTCCGAGCGTAATGATGGGATGTCGCCGGGCAGCTTCTGGTGGTGGGGAATTGCTGGTACCTGGTTCTGGATTGATCCGGTAGAAGATCTGGTTTTCATCGGCATGATCCAGAATCGTAATCTGGGTTATGCTCGACAACTGCAAGGATTAAGTAAGCGACTGGTTTACGGTGCTGTTACAGAATCGTATAAGTAACAAGGGCAAAACACTGGCTTCTGACAATTAATTTCGTCAGAGGCCAGATTCGTCGCTTTAAGCTCGATATAACGTAAATGCACCGATCAGAATGAACCCGATACCGGCAATATAAGACAGCTGCTTCTCACTGATGTAAGCCGACAAAAAACTGCCTGCCAGTACGCCAATACCCGCTGCAGTTACCAAAGCCGCAGACGCCGCAAAAAACACCAGCCATTTACTGACCTCCTTATCAGAAGCAAAAAGCATTGTTGCCAGCTGAGTCTTGTCACCCAGTTCCGCGATAAAAACTACTGAAAAAATCGTGAAAAAAAGTTTAATAAGCACTGCATATCCTCATTCTGAAATCAAAATCCGTTCAATGTTGCATAACGGTCACGATGAAAGGCCGCATCGCCAAGGCACTGCTGCACCACGCGCGCACGCTTCAGATAAAAACCTATGTCAAACTCATCAGTCATACCAATACCACCGTGCAATTGCACAGCCTCATTGCTGACCAGTTCAAATACTTCGGATAATTTCGACTTGGCAATACTGGCCAGGTCCGGGATATTTTCCTGTGTCCCATCAAGTTCACTGAAGGCTTTTCGCACTGCCGATCTACACAATTCTATCTCGCTGTACATCAGCGCTGCGCGATGCTGCAAGGCCTGAAACGATCCCAGAACCACACCGAACTGCTGACGCTGTTTTAGATATTCCATGGTGCGCTCAAAGACTTCCTTGATACTGCCGAGCATTTCTGCCGCCAGACCAATGCGACCGATATCCAGGGTTTTTTCCAGTATTTCATAGCCCTTATCAATTTCACCGAGAACGTCAGCTGCAGTAACCTCAACATCAACGCAGCGAATATTGGCAGTATTGCGACTGTCCGCCATCCATGTTCTATCAATGTGCAAACCGGCACTGTTGTTATCAACGATGAATAAGCTGATGCCGTCTTTGCTGTCCGTTTCACCGGATGTACGCGCAACCAGAATCAATTTATCGGCGATATGCCCATCGAGCACAAAAGTCTTATTGCCGTTAATCTTGAAACCAGCGCTGCTTTTCTCGGCACGGCAGACTATACGTGCAGGATTGTGAAACGCAGTTTCCTCCAGGGCCAGAGCCAGCAGCAATTCACCACTGGCAACTGCTGGCAGAAAGTGCTGCCTCTGAGCTTCGCTGCCCCCCAGGTTTATTGCAGTAGCACCGAGTAATACCGTTGCGACCAAGGGTGAAGGAAAAAGTGTGCGACCGGTCTCCTCCAACACAATCCCGAGTCCGCCATAACCAAATCCAAAACCACCACAATCTTCGGGAATGGCCATGCCAGCCCAGCCCAGAGCACACATTTCACTCCAGAGATTTTTTGAATAGCCGAGTGGATCGCGGGTATCACGCAGATGACGCAGTACCTTCACCGAGGCCTGGTCACGGCAAAAACCGCGCACCGTATCCTTGAGCATTTCCTGATCTTCGTTCAACACTAATGACATTGATCAGTTCTCCTGTTTTGCCAGCATGCTGGTCATATCCGGCAAGCCCAGTACCCGTTTCGCGATCACATTAAGCTGTATTTCATAAGTGCCGCCTTCAATTGAATTCCCCTTCGAGCGCAACCAGTCGCGTGCAGCTGCCAGTTCCTGCGGCCCGAAATCTTCCGGGTTTACTGACTCCCAGCCAAGCGCCTGCGTACCCATCGCGCGCAGTAAGAGCTCGTAGCGGCGCTTATTAAGCTCACAGCCATAGTTCTTCAGCATTGAAGAAGTAGCATTTGGCCCCCTGCTCTGTTTTGCTTCCTGAGCAGAGCGCTGAGAAGTGAATGCAAATGCTTCGCTGTCGATTCTGTGCTGAGCAATCTGATCGCGCAACACCGGATCAGAGAGCCTGCCTTGGTCACCCCGGTAAGCCATTGCCACGGCTTCCAGACCGGTATTCTGACTGCCTCTGGCAGCGCGCCCACCACCCAGGCCGAAGCCGGAAATCATCGTGCGCTCATGCTGCAGCAGACGTTTTGCAATGGCCCAGCCATCATTCAGCTTGCCAATCAGATTGCTTGCAGGAACCCGCACATCATCGAAGAAGGTTTCGCAGAATACCGAGTTACCACTGATCAGTTTTATTGGTTTGGTGGTGACGCCTTTGCTGCGCATATCAAACAGAATAAAACTGATACCGCTGTGTTTAGGCACCTCAAAATCTGTACGCACCAGACAGAAAATCCAATCGGCTTTATCGGCATAGGAGGTCCAGATTTTGGCGCCATTGATAATGTAATCATCGCCGTCCAGCACAGCTTTGGTCGCCAGTGAGGCCAGATCCGATCCTGCGCCTGGCTCACTGTAGCCCTGGCACCAGCGAATTTCGCCGCGCACAATCGCCGGAATATGCTCCATCTTCTGCTCGTGCGTACCCGTCTCCAGCAACACGGGTCCGAGCATACTGATACCAAAACTGTTCAAAGGATTACGCGCTCTGATGCGCTGCATTTCTTCGGCAAGAATTACGCTCTGCGCTTTATTCAGTCCGCCACCACCGTATTCGCCAGGCCACGTCGGACAGGTCCAGCCTTGCGCCGCCATGCGCTCCAGCCATACTTTGCTGTCTGGATTTTTGAACACTGGATTACGCCCACCCCAGACAATCTCATCTTCGGGCATCGGTGTGCGCATAGCCGGTGGGCAGTTTTCCTCCAGCCAGGCGCGCGTGCTTTTTCTAAAATCGTCTTGCCTGAATTCTTCGTGTCTTGAATCTTCCATCCCGGATCCTCTTGAATGACTTGATCAGTCAATAATGGCCTGATTGACTACATTGTGGAAATTCTCACGCAGCCCCAGGTGCGTATAAGGCCGAATCTGCGTGAGCATGATCGCAATCAACTCCTCTTCCGGATCAATCCAGAAAATGGTGCCGAATGCCCCACCCCAGCTGACCGAGCCTTCGGTGTCTGAGGTATTGGCAACGGCGCTATCGAGCACCACCGAATAGCCCAGACCAAAACCTACGCCTGGGCCACTCAACCACAAAGGCAGGTTCCCGGTGTAATTCTTAAATATCTGCTCGACTGTTTTCGGACCGAGCAGACGCACGCCATCAAGCTCGCCACCATTGAGCATCATCTGCTGGAAGCGGATGTAATCATGTGCTGTTGAAACCAGCCCACCGGAACCCGAATAGAAATTGCGTGGGCCTTTGAAGTAATTACTGTTGCTGTCGCCAACCTCAGTGAGTATCAATCTGTTCTCATTGCTGGCATCAGGACCGTACAAACTCGCAAAGCGGCTGAGCTTGTCTTCCGGCAGGTAGAAAAACGTATCGTTCATCTGCAGCGGCGTAAAAATGCGCTGATGCAGATATTCATCAAGTGACAAACCGGAAATGACCTCGACAAGTCGGCCGACCACACTGGTCGCCGCCGAATATTCCCAGCGCGTACCCGGCTCGTAACGCAGCGGCAGTGTCGCCAGCCGATCAGTCCAGGTATCCAGCAATTCATTTTCCTGCACTGCCATGGTCGATTGGTAAGCGGGTATGTCACCCCGGTAGCTGTTCTGGAACCCGGCGGTATGAGTCAGCACATGCGCAAAGGTGATCGCCGTTTTTGCCGGCTCCAGTGTTAGCACATCGCTGCCCGGACTCTGCACCTCAATATTCATGTTTTTGAATGCCGGCAGCCAGTTGGAAATTGGATCGTCAAGCTGAAACCAGCCTTCTTCATACAGCATCATCAACGCGACTGAAGCGATTGGCTTGGTCATTGAGGCCATCCGGAAGATCGTATCTGCACTCATCGGTTCGCCCGATGCGACATCTTTTTCGCCCTGGGCATTGAAATGGACTACTTTGCCTTTGCGCGCCACCAGTGTGACTGTGCCGGCAACCAGCTCATTATCGATATAACGCTGCATCAGCGTATCAATGCGTTTGAGGCGCTCGGAAGACATGCCCACACTCTCGGGACTGACCATTGGCAGACCCGATGACGGCGGCGCAGCAAAGACGGAAGCAGTGAATATCAGTGAAACGAAAGTAAGCGAGCGGATCAGCATGGTGGGACCCCAGATGGTTATTTTTGTAGACCAGCAGTATACACGAAGCTGAACGGGCATTAATCGACTGCCCGTGTGCTGATTTGCAGGTAATTTTTCCCAAGCCGGGCGGCAATGCTGTAGACCGCCGTCCCGTATCAATCAGGTACCAAAACGATAGCGCAATTTCATCACCAACTGGCTGGCCAGCGGCTCATCCCAGGCATTGTTGAACTGCTGATTAAAATTGATCAGCTCGCTGCGCTGATTACCGTTCCTGGTATAAACGATAAAAATGTCGGACAACGGTGCAATCTCCCAGCGATAACGTACCTGGAAATTCATCTGCGACAGGGAAAAGTCATTGCCTGACCCATCCGGTCTGGCGACTTCTACCAGATCACGATTGCGGGTTGGGGCATCAGCAGGCAGCACATAGAATCTGTCGCCAACAGCACTGATACCAACCCATTGCAATCCTGCAGTGATTTGCTGACGTGCCGTCAAATAATACTCAACACGAAAACTGGCATTCCACTGCTCACTCTCAAATGCGGTGAAATTCTGGCTGCGCTGGTGCAACAGCCAACCATCCCGGTTCTCATAACCCAGATTTGCTGCCAGACTGAGATTTGCCATCGGACGCCAGTTGATACCACCACCCAGTTTATGCGCATAACCGGCTACTGATTCCTGCGACAATTCATAATCAACACCCACACTGAAAGCTCTGGCCGGGTTGGTCATATAACCGGCCAGATAATTGGTTCGCGTACGGTTTGCAAAACTGCCGTTGCCAAAACTGTTTCTGTCATCATAGCGCTTGCCAAAATTCTGCAGCGTAAATGAAATCCGATCCAGGTTATTTCGGGTGACATTGACGCTCGTAGCCGTGCCGGCAAGAGTGCGGTCACCATTAAGATTTTCTTCGTAACGAACAAAGGAATTAACGCGCAGATCCCGCACGCGGGTAAGACCCGTCTTGGTCCACTCAAAGCGGTACCAGGTTTCCCAGGAATCATTACGCTCCTGAAAACCGAAATTATTGACATCAACAGTGTCATCCATATAAGTAAGATGCAGCGTATGCTTGAAACCCTGCGACGGTGAATAAACGATGTCAGCGTAAGCGCCGTAACCGTCGCCTTTATCATCCACGCTGGATGCAAGCACCTGACCATCAATATTCCAGATGCCGCCCTGCGTCAGATAATGGAAGTCAACGGCATGCACCTGCGCATCGGAGTCCGGGTGGGCTACCCGCGTGCCTATATACCCCAGACCACGATACGCCGCCCCACCTTTGCTATCTTCGTACAACAGACGGAAGGCGCTGAAATCCCGGCCATCCTGCTCAATTCGCTGACCGCCGGCACGATACAGCGTTTCATCTTCAGCTGCGGCCAACAGGCCATAGCGGAAACTGCCAGCCTGGCCGGTCACTTTCGCTGCGCCGATTAAATCGGCTGTCTGAATACGCTCGCGTGCCGGTAGTACCACGCCAGCAGGTAAGTCAGGCGAACGAGGTCGCCCACCAATGCGGCGGGTATTGATAATGTTGAAGCGTTTATTGGCATTATTACCAGCGCGCGGGGTGGTGTTAAAAATTTCCTGACCCTCCTGAAAAAACAGGCGCTTTTCAGGAAAAAAGGTTTCATTGGCAGTCAGGTTCACCACCACATCGTCGGCTTCAGCGGCACCAAAATCCGGGTTCAGCGTAGCGGTTAATTGAAAATTGCTGGAAGGGCGCCAGAATACGTCCACTCCGCTGCGATGTTCCCAGCTGGCGTCGATATCATCATAGGTGGAGGCGAAAGAGGGAAACAGACTCCACTGCTGTCTTGGGTTTACTCCCTCCAGTTGCAGCCGCGGATACTGGCTGAGGAATACCGGATCGCTTCTCGCAATAGCTGGCCAGCCCCAGTTCTCATTCAGGTGGGCAACCACCCGCTCCGAATAAAAACCGATATAACGGATGCCTTCACGCGCTGGCATCGCAAGCTGCCCCCAGGGCAGAAAGAATTCGGCAGACCAGCCCCTGTCAGTTTCCGCAGTAGCGCCATACCAGGCACCGTCCCACTGACTGTTGTACTGCCGCTCCGGCAGAATGGTGCCATCAAGCTGATTGTCGCCCAGCGCCATACTGACCCAGTAACCGAAGTTGCCTTCACCGGAGGTATCCAGCGTAAAGGTGATGCGGTCTCGGCTCTCATTGCGGTTATCTCTTCCAGTAATTCGACGGATCAGCGTATCGGTCGGCTGCTCCATATCGATGCCGACATAAATACCTCTGTCGTTATAGAAAATGCGTATCCGATTATTGTATCTGGCCGGTTCCAGGGTCTCCGGTTCAACCACCCACATGCCTTCCATTGCAGGAATCTGTGCCCAGACTGCATCAGTAAGCTGACCATCCAGGTCCAGTTCGACATCGTCCGGAAAGCGCTGCAAAGCCAGCACCAGCTCGCGGCCAGAGCGCGGTTGCAGCTCCATGTCCTGATCAGAAGTGACAGGCTGCGCCTGCAATACCTGGGTGACTATCAAGGACACAAATGCAAAGTGCGGAAAAACTGACGATAATCTCACAACTGATTCCCCGGGCTGTATTTATTCGACCGATGATCACATCATCTCTGCAAAACCGGTGAGGATATAGAAAAAATGGATAAAGTCCACCGGGTATGACTCATGGCGAGCTGTTCCGCGAGCACACAATAAGCCCCTGCACGCCCCATAAAAAAGGCCTCCGGTCCCATTTACTGCAGTAAACCGTTGTCTCAAGCGATTAAATCAGTACAATCCCACGCTTTCAAACTGAAGGCCTGCAACGAAAGCGGGTCGCGAACAACAGGCTGTACTAATGATGTTTTCTACTGCTTCACTGTCCCGTGCAATATCAGGGCTCACTAAGATTTTTTTACTGACGACGTTACCCGTATTTGCCACTGCGCAGACAGCCAGTCCGGAAGACTCTACAGTTGTCTACCCTGCTGAATATTTCACTGAATACGCTCCTATCACCGCACAGGATATGTTGAATCGCATCCCTGGCCAGGGTACATCAGGGAGTAATATTAGTCCTGGCGGAGGTTCCGGAGGAGGTCCAGGAGGAGGTCCAGGCAGAGGCAATCCCTCTTCCGGCGGCCGTGGTTTCGGTGGAGGCAGTGGCGGCAGCGAAATCCTCATTAATGGCAAGCGCACTGCCGGTAAAAGCAATCAGGCAAGCGACCAGTTGTCCCGCATAACTGCTTCCCAGGTGCGTGAAATACATATTATTCGTGGCACCTCTGGCGGTCTGGATGTGCGTGGCAGCGACCAGGTGGTCAATATCATTCTGTTTGAGGAACTCTCTACCACCAGCCTGGCCTATGAAGCTAATCTGAGCCACTATCAGGACTCTGAGCTTAAAGCTGGCGGCTCGCTGGCACTGAGCGGTAAAGCAGGCGAGCTGGCCTACCTGTTTAACGCGAGCATCAATCCACGTTACAGCAATTCCATCACTCGCGAGACCAGCGTGCTGGGCGACTTCTCGCCCAACGATGCCGTGCGGGAAGTGCGAGTGCGCGATCAAACCACTGAAGAGCTCAGTATGAATCTGAGTTATGAGCTGTCCCCGGCCAGCAGTGCGCGACTGAATGCCCTGTACGGCGTCAATGATAGCGCGACTGATATTGACCGTCTGATCACCAACCTCAGAGTACAGCCCAATGCTCTGACCACAGAGCGTGAAGACATTCCAGGCAAGAGAGACAACTGGGAAGTGGGAGGGGATTACCAGTTCAATCTTGCCAATGGCAACCGATTCAAATTACTGGCCATCGCCAACCGCGATAATAACTCAGCTGCACGTGAGCGCTTCAAGCTGTTAAGTGACAGCAGTGAACAGAGGAACCTGTTTCTGGCCACAGATGCAGTGACTGAGGAGCGAATTGTACGCGGCTCTTACACGATGGATTTATTTGAATCTCAGGATATTGAATTTGGGCTGGAGCGTGCGCAGACATCTCTGGATTCAAGTCTGGCGCTGGGCCTGCTCTCATCCACGGGCACGCCATCTGCCGCAACCGGCGTCCTGGTGCCTCAGCAAGTAGCAAATGCTAATTCAACAGTGGAAGAAATCCGCTACGAGCCGTTTGTTATTCACAACTGGGTTCTTAATCCACGCATGTCAGTGGAAACTACATTGCTTTATGAGACTTCAACGATCAGTCAGTCCGGCGATGTATCCAATGAGCGGGATTTCAGTTTTGTAAAACCCAAGATCGATTTCCGGTTCGATGTCACCCCCGGTTTGCAGTTACGCGGCACTATTGAAAAAGTCGTCAATCAGCTCAGCTTCTCTGATTTTGTGGCGTCCAATGACGACCAGGATAATGATGCGGCCACTCAGGCAGGTAATGCCCAGCTGCGTCAGCAGTGGCAGTGGAAATATAACTTTAAAACCGAATATCGCCTGCCCAACGATACCGGTGTACTGAGCGCAGATCTTTTCTATTTTGATCATCACGACGTAATTGACCGACTGGATGTTTCGACATCCGAATCAAATCTTTTGTCGGCAAACGGCAATATTGGTGATGGCTTTGAATACGGCATCAACCTCAATGCCAGCATCCGTATGGGTATGATCAATCTGCCCAACCTACTGGTCACCGGTTCACTGAACGTGCAGGATTCAGAAATAAAGGATCCCTTCCTGGGCATCGACCGCCGTTTTCAGTTTTATCAGCGCGGCCGCTTTGCACTCAGTTTTCGCCACGACCTGCCGGCCCTGCGGATGAACTGGGGTATGCAGCGCTTTGATCGCATTGACGGCGGAATGAAACGATTCGATATTGATGATATTGAGTTTTCCGTCGGCGAACCACGCGTGAATCTGTTTGTGGAATACGTGGATACCCGCGGTCTGACCTACCGACTGGATGTGGGTGCTCTTACGGATGGCGCGCAGTGCCGGACCCGTACTCGCTTTACCGGCAGAATATCTGCCGGCATCATTGAAGAGATCGAAGATCAGTGTACAACTGATGGTGTGTTATACACCCTCAAGGTGAATGGGACGTTCTGATCGTCACGAGGGGCACTGCAGCAGTGCCCCGGACCTTCGAGCCGGTCGGCAAAATAAAAATTCCACCGGCTTATTGTGTTGCTGTTTTTACTCTGGCTGTAAAACCAATCGTTCATGCAGCACTGACTCAATTTTCTCCCGCGAATAAAATGCCGGGAATACTTTGTCGTTGGCCCACAGTTCAAACAGATTACTGTAAAACGGGCTGTCCGGATCACCCACCTGGCCGGGCGTGTTCATGCCAAGGGTGTTATCCCAGTCGCGGGTATCTACAAAGATGCGGAACGAGGCACCGGTGGTCTGGTTATCACCGCCACCGGTATTACCAAGCGTGTAACCATTGCCGCCACGGGGCGCAGGTCCCACATTCAGACGCTGCTGCATTTCCTGATTGACGGCGGTGGCCAGCGGATGCCGGATCAGTGCGTGATGGTATTTTTCCTGGCCATACTGCCAGTTCTGCATATCGGGACCCAGCTTCTTCTGCAGCGTTGCCACCGCAAGTTCCAATGTCTGCAACAGAAACTGGTCGCGGCCGGCGATCGGATCAGGACCAAACACACCATCAGGCGCCAGCAGGAAATCGATCGTCGTCTTCATACCGACATTAATAAATCGTTGCGCTTGCGCAGGGACTTTTAAGACATCAATGCTGTCCAGCAATTGCCGCTCAAAGGCAACGTAGATTCCTGCGGCAATGGAGTTTTTATCGAGCACATAGTCCCAATTCAGCAGTAACTGCCGAGCCCGCTCCACGTCAGCATCGGCCGCTGGCCGATCAGTCAACAGTGGCACCAGAGTGCGCGCAGGAACGGAAAGATAATCGTGCTGCAGCCGGATCATATCCATCATATTGAATTTTCGTCCGGAACCCAGCACCTCACTGCCCCTGACCCAGCGAAACGGGTCAGTCCACGTATAACCTATGGCCTCCATAAACGGATAATCCGGCCGTGTGTAATTGCTGTTCGAGGTTTCGATAAAACCGCGTGCCGGATTGAATTCGTGGGGCAGATCTTTAATGGGCAGATAACCGTCCCATTCAAAGCGGCCATCGCCAGGCACCGGCACCATGCCGCTGAAGTTGCGCCGTATCGGCGCAATGCCCACTGCCTGCCAGCCGATATTGCCGGCGCGGTCTGCCCAGATCATATTTTCACCGGGGATATGACTGTAGCTGGCGGCGTCGCGAAACTCCTCCCAATTGCTGGCCTGGTTCATCCGCAGTGAGGCCAGATAAGGAGCGCCACCTGTCTCCATCCAGGCCGGCCTGACCGCGTAGACCAGATTGCGATCGGTATCTTCGAAGGTCACCGGACCGTGCCGGGTGTATTTCAACTGCACAGTTACTGCGTCTGCGTCTTTAACTTCAAGAGTTTCCTCGATAATCTGCATCTCTTCCCAGCGGCCCTGATAGCGGTACTGATTCGGGTTGGCAGGATTGGTTTCATAAACCAGCAGGTCCTCGCCATCGATGGAGAATATCGTCAGGCCCCAGGCACCGACACCATTGTGACCGATAGAAATTCCTGGAATCTCCGGCTCCCCGCCACCAATCACATTCCAGCCCGGGCCGATCAAGTGCACCCAGTAACGCAGCGACGGCACTGCCTGAGCGCGATGCGGATCGTTGATCATCATCGGATAACCATCCTGAGTCAGCTCGCCGCTCACCACCCAGTTGTTGCTGCCGATATCATCCTTGCTGCGTCCGGCCAGTTCCTGCTCCTGCGTATCGAGCAGCGCAGCCAGTTGCTGAAAGCTGGATTGATCGCTGCGCTGCGCTGCCAGCGCAATATCCTCGGGCTCAAAGCGCAGAGTGGCGCGGTAGGCATTGTATAAATGCAGGATATCGTTATCCGTGAGCGAGTCACAGTTGATCAGTGGATCAAGCGTCAAATCCGGTTCATGGGGATGAAAGTAAGTCAGCTCTTTCACCTTATCCGCACCGACGGCACAGACCGCGCGTCCAGTGGCGAGCTCGTTGGTGATATTGCCCAGCAACCCCTGATGACGGGAAATAACCACCTCCGGCGTCCAGTGCTGCGGCTTGATACCCATCAGCTTAAAGGTGACCGGCAGTTGCTCCGGGTTTGCCAGCATCTCATCAATACGGGCATTCACGCCGGCCACGAAGGCGGGAATAATCTGTGCACCACGCGGGTGATAGTGATTCATCTCCTGGGTCATATCGCCGCGAAATTTAAACAGACGCGTGCCATGGTCACGCTCAATGGCCCGGGGTCCTAACAGGGCGGCGGTAGTGCCGGTGGCCTGAGCACGCCAGATCTCAAACTGGAACAGGCGGTCACGTGCGGCGTTGTAGCCCTGAGCGAAGAACAGATCATGTTCGGTCTGTGCATAGATGTGGGAGATTCCCCAGCGGTCTTTCAGAATTTCCACGCTTTGCTCAAGGCCCGGAATGCGGAGATCTTCCGTCTGCTGCGCGCTTAAAGGCAAACCTGTTAAAACCGTAATTGTAAGCAAGGTATTTAACAGCAGGCTCGGAGATAATGAGAACCTTAATTTTCTTTTTGGACTTGGCACAGGAAACTCCCTCTTTAATTTTGGGTCTTCAGGAAAATTAGTGGGCGAAAATCAGCCTAAATCGGCACGACAATGAAGGAACCAGGTTAACAATGAGGGGTGCATCCTGCCCCCTGACTCTGTAATGATGTGAGTGCGAACAAACGTC
>Ga0209702_10006826_pt1 | contig 14356 bp, 11 predicted proteins | sample FRY01_FD_187210 | JGI IMG/M metagenome (GOLD analysis project Ga0209702, IMG submission 187210) | Freshwater microbial communities from Lake Fryxell liftoff mats and glacier meltwater in Antarctica - FRY-01 (SPAdes) (version 2) | ecosystem: Environmental > Aquatic > Freshwater > Ice > Glacier... | reverse complement strand
ATCCGTGAAATCAGTCGCGATCAGACAACAGCCAGGTCTGACCTTATTTTTAAAATTATGTGCCTGTTTCGATGGGTAAGAAAGCAACTATCTCATTATCAGAACCTAAAAATAGTAGGGTAGAGTACTCATTGCTTTATTATTTACTCAACCTTCACAAAAACACATCATGAGGCAATTCTTACCAATACAATCAATGACCGTGGGTGGTATTTCTACGAAGCTAACCGCCGTAATTGCGCTGACATTACTCCTGTCCATTTCCGGCGTTCACGCTCAAAATCTCGGTATTTCAAGTACCGGTGCTACACCAAATGCCTCGGCGGTATTAGACCTATCAGCCACCAATAAGGGGCTACTCATTCCACGCATTGCCCTCACGGCCACAAACGTAGCCTCTCCCGTTACTAGTCCTGCGGTATCTTTATTGATTTACAACACTGCCACCACGGGCCCCACCCCGGAAACGTTAGTTTCTCCCGGTTACTATTACTGGAACGGTAGCATTTGGGTACGCCTAGCCGCGCCGAGCGCCTTATTGGCCGTACCATCCCTCACGACCGCCCAATTAAGGGGCGGGGTGGCTGGTGATGCCGAAGCCGTCATTCTCATAGAGTCGGGCAGGGAAGGGTTATTTGTGTATAATCCCACGAGCACCGCCGCCGATGACTCGGCGCTTGTGATTAAGGCAGGCACAAAAGCCTTTCACCGGGTGTACGACGGGACGGTTAAACCGGAGTGGTACGGGGCCAAAGGCGATGGGATAACCAATGATTCGGATGCCTTCCAAAAATCGCTTCGAAACTCCCGAGTGCAGGCGGATCGCAATTATAGAATTACTGAAAACCTCACTTTGCCTAAGGGGGGGAGTCTGTCAGGGAAAGGTACCATCAACTTTGCGTTCACTTCCCTCAAAAACGGCTTGGTGATGGCTGATCACTCATCCCTCGATGGACTCACCATCAACATGAATAGTAGTGTAGGTGGGGGCTCTGGTCAGAATAATGTAAGCATATTAATAGGAAAAAAAATTAGGAGTGAATTTGTTACGCATGTAATGATTAGCAACGTTACAGTCTCTAATAATAAACCTGATGGAGTTCGGATTTTAATTCTTGGCGGTAGTAATCATATACAGCTTGATAATATTACCTTAAACGGAAACGGCGTTGATGGTCGAGGGATTCAGATTGAATGGGGAATGATTGATGATACCCCCGAGGAAGGAATCGTATTTCCCCATAATATAGTCGTTGAGAATGTAGTAGCAACCAATTTTGGTGGGAGTTCTTCTATTTCTACCAACGATATTATTTTTTTATCAGGGGTGTATGATGTTACTCTCCGAAATATATTTACGGACACTAGTGCATACGCCTCCGTGTTTATTTTTCCGGGAGACTACGGTCCTTACTACTCCACGGAAGAGGAAAAAACTAAAGCCAACACTGGGATAGTTTTAGATAATATAACGGCATTAAATTGCAATAGGCACGGCTTAGCCGTTTCAGGACTCGCCGCCTTTGCGCCGGGAGCTCCCACCTATTCTATCCCAATGATTTGCCGGAATAGTTATTTCAGAAACAAAGGTGGTGGAATAGTGGGCGGCTTAATCTTTAGCAATGTTACGGCGTGTCTTATAGAAAGTAGCATCGTATCGGGATTTTATATTAATACGTTTTGTCAAAATAATAGCCAGAATATCACATTTCGAGATGTAATTCACAGAAACTCACTTTGGCATGGGGCTTATATTCATGATAATTCAAGCCCACCAGAAGATATTAAATACCTTAATTGTCTTTTTGAAAATACCGGAACGGGTACTCCAGCCGGGGCCGGTATCTTGGTAGGAAACGCAAGAAGACCAACCATTTCAAATTGTATGTTTGGTGCCATCGGCACGGAGGTTATGAGGTACGGTATTCAAATAAGTTCACAGGCAAACCCGGTAGCAGCGGATTTGGTTGACAACTACGTCAGAAATGTACTGAGCGGGGGAATCGGCTACAGCCTTGGAGCATCCACAGATACCGGTCTTGTTTATAAAATGTTTGGAAATCGGGCAACTTCAGGAATTACCTTCCGAAATGGATCAACCTCAATTATGATTGATCAAAATTAATCTCATACATTTACGAAGTACTCGGCTTACGGTGGTTTTATATGAAATTTCTAATCCTAATTAATAGCGCACCAAACTATCAACCATTTTTTAAAACCATCGGTGATAAATTAGTAGCTCAGGGACATACAGTTGTGTATGCTCTTGAAAGCCCTTTAGGCTATTATGACTATCCAACTAACAAGATTGAGGGTGATCCCTATATTTTTTCTAATTACCTTACAAATAACCCAGGAACTAAATATCTACCAGCAGGGTACGAAGAGGTAAATATTTGGGAAACTTTTTTTTCTGATTATGACCGATTTGAGGAGTTTAGGATTAATCGGCATAAAACAAATGAATGGTATCAGTTAGTAGCAGTCGGCCTATTTAGCTTCTTTGATGAATTAATGAAAGAGGAAAAGATTGATTTGATTATTTACGAAAATATTTCAAACAGTTTTTCCCACGTTGCATTCGAGGTCGGCAAAAAACATAAAGTCCCCTATCTAGGATGGACTAGTTCGCGCCTACCGGGAAGGAATGAAAGCCATACCTCGATTTATAGTCAACGTGAAGCAGTTGCCAAAACTTACAAATCCCTCACTGCTAATGAACGGAGGCTAGACCGCGACTCGATCCAGTGGTGCCAAAAATACCTTGACAAATTCATGGATATTGCACCTGACTATATGGCGCACAACGGATTAAACCTGCAAAACCCTGTTTCCAAATACGCTAGGATGGATAAATTGAAACTAGTTTCAAATCGTTTTAGATTCATAATGAATGAGCCTAGGTCTAGCTTCCCCTATCACTTAGGAAACCCTTTATTATTTTCTTACAAAATGTTTAGGCGAAATACTTTGCGATTTTTCAAAACGCTACATTTGAAAAAAATATTTTCTGAACCTATTTCTTCAGAAAAATATTTCTTGTATCCACTACATTTTCATCCAGAAAGTTCAACCTCGGTTTGGGCTAAGCATTTTGTTAACGAATATGTGGTCCTGAAAAATATTTCGTTCAATCTGCCGGTTGGGCATTTACTCTACATCAAAGACCACAAGAGTGCATTCGGGTACCCAATGTTAGATTTTTACCGAAAAATTAGTACGCTGCCAAATGTAAGATTAATTCAACCCGAGGCAAATACCAAAAAACTAATTCAAGATTCTGCGGGAGTTATCACGCTGACGAGCACCGTTGGATATGAAGCGATTATTTTGGGCAAACCTGTCGTGGTCATTGGAGATGTGTTTTATGACTTTCATCCAATGTGTATCAAAATGACGGAATGGAAGAACTTATTCCAAATACTGCAAGACGCGAAGGACATAGTGAAATCACCAAACAACACTGATAAACTAAACTTTATTGCCTCTTACTATTTGAATACCAAAGAAGGGACACTACTCATTGGAAAACAAAATTCTGACGAACTGCTTAACCTGTTAGTAGCTGAGGCAATTAACCATGCGTTTACTAAAAAACAATTAGAAGCTGATGCTTAATAAACAAAGCAATGCAGCAAAGCTAGTAGCTACCTTAGTGTTTTTGCTAATTATCGTATTGGTACAAACCGCAATGAGCTATGTATATGGTCCATCATTATTTCATGCTATTGTATCTGTTGTAATAATAACTATTGCTCTATATTTAATACTAACACTTGACACCCAGTACTTTCTGATTTCCTTTCTTCTCTTATTTGGTTCCTTGAGTGTTACTGTGTCTTGCTTAATTATTGAAGCAGGTGCTTACATGATTGAAGTTCAGGAACAAGGATACATAACTGGCGCAACGACAAGATATGCGCTATATGCGTTGATCTTCCACCTAGGGGCATACATACTTTATGCCCTGTTCAGAAGAGGCAATAACTTATTAAGCCCGTCAATCGAATTTAAACCCAATCCTAAAATTATCATTGGGTTTTATATACTTCTCTTATCAATAGTAGTTGTGTTGCTTGGGATAATAATAGTTTATGGCTCGCCCCTCACGCTCGGGATGAACAGAACGAGATACTGGAAATCCGTCGCTCCACCCGGTACCATGTATTTAAACTCTTTTTTACCGCAGCTAAGCTTAGTTAGCGGGATATTTCTAACTCAGATTCGTCAAATACCATACAGGAAGGTAGTGTACTATATATTTTCTTTAACATTGCTAACTCAAATATTGCAAGGAGAGAAATTCTCCGGGCTTGTACTAAGTTCTTATTTTTTCTTACTACCCACACTCTTTTTTAGATACCGGCTTTCTAATCTAATTGTTACAACGTCGCTACTGTTCAAATCGTTACTGCTCATCACAGTAGCTATGATTATTGTACTCATCAACTATGCCTTACTACTAGGTGATCCACTACTTGCACTTATTTTAATAGGTAATAGAATAAGCTTGCAAGGACAGGTGTGGTGGGCCACAGATAGACTTATAGGGATAGATTTCACTAGTATTAACTTTATTGTTCATCAAACACTAGGCTTTGGAGCATCTGAGTATAATCGTGGCCTAAATTATCTAACAAATCTAATCGCACCTTCAATTTCTCATTTCTACTTCGATTCAGGGAGCAGGTTTACCGCAGGCTATCCATCTATTCTATTACTTGGAACTGGCTATTTATATGGGGTACCCTTGGTTTTACTAAGTGGTGGTTTAATGGGCGGAGTCTTCTACATTTTGAATTTAGTGATAGCAAGAAAGAAAGTACTTTTCACCATAATAGGCTTGAAACTATTCTTTGCAATGTATCTAGCATTTAGCATGGGAGACTTGTACTTAATCTTCTCATTGAAATTTATTATATTTATCATTTTTAGTGTCTTGTTTTTCTACTTAGACATAATTATAATCCGGAATAAAAAAACGAATATAACATTATAATGAAGTGTATATTACATGTAATTGAAGGAGTTGACAATCGTTTGGGAGGGTTTCCGACTCTACTCGCAAGTATAACTTCAATGGAAAGGGTACTCAATATCAAAAATGAAATACTTGCTACCGAATGCCCACCCGAGTACATCAACAAGGACTTAGAGCCCAAACTAAATTTATTTCCTGCTTCTTTCCCAAAAAGATTAAAAAACTCACAGGCAGGAATAGAGTGGTTGAGAGCAAACATTCAGAATTATGATCTGATCGTTATTCACAGTACCTGGAATATGCTTTGTCAACGCGCCGCCGCAGAGGCAAGAGCTTACAACGTACCCTATATTATATGGCCGCACAACTCTCTGGATCCGTTTGACCTTGAAAAGAAGAAAATCCTAAAAAAAATACTTGGTAAAACCTATTTACAGCCCTTTTTAAAAGGGGCAAAGGCCATATGCAGTGCTTCAAAGCTCGAATCAGAAAGACTAAATTTATATGATGTTGAGATTTCAAGAGTTGTTTTACCGTATCCTGTAAGGTATAGCTCACCTAATAGTAGCCGCAACGAGTTTAGAAAAAAGTATGATTTAAAAGATAATCAATTCGTATTTCTATTTCTTTCAAGAGTAGATTATAAGAAAGGACTTGATTTGGCATTACAAGCATTTTCGAAAATTATAACTACATATCCCCAAAGTCAATTCATCATAGCAGGTCCCGACACTAAAGGATATTCTCTGTATATAAAAAAATTAATTAACGAACTGTCAATCAGCAACAATGTAAAAATGATAGGCCTCGTCACTGGAAGTGATAAATCAAATTGCTTTAAGGGAGCAGATTGCTTTGTATTAACTTCATTAAATGAGAGCTTTGGAATTGCCGTGGTTGAGGCGCTTCAATCAGGGACGCCTGTATTAATTTCCGATAATGTCTATATTGCAGCGGACATTAAAAATCTCGATGGAGGCTGGGTTTGTAAATCTGAGATTCAGGACATTGCAACACACATGGAAAATATACTTTCAAACAAAGAAGATTACGATAACAAAAAAACTAACTCAACAAAAAATGGAATGTTCTTCAGTGATTTAGAGCGATTAAAAGGTATTTATATGAATTTTTACAAAGAAATGAAAATCTTAAACAACTAATTTCAATGAATTTACCCTTACAGTTTTACCGGCTATGCTCTGTATTCTTTGATTCTTCATCTATAAAACAGCTAATTAGCTTGAAGCATCTATCGCTCTCGTCCTTTATGTTAAACAGAGATCTAAGTAAGATAACGAAAAACATAAAGACAATTTTTGACATTGGCGCTAACCAAGGTCAATTTGCCATCGCTGCCAAATATAGATTTCCTGACTCTACAATTTACTCGTTCGAGCCTGTACCTGAAACCTATGAGACGTTAAGTCGTAATGTTTCTGCCATTAAAGGTATCCATACCTTTAATTTTGGTTTAGGAAGTAAAAATCAAGAAATTATCTTCTATAAGAACGCCCACTCCCATGCTAGTTCAGCCCTACCGATATCTGATTTTCAAAAAACAGAGATACCTGAAACAGCCATTACTGAAGAAATAAAAGTACCTGTTCGGGTGTTAGATAGTGTTGTGAAAGATTTAAAAAGTTTGGATACACCCATTTTAATAAAACTTGACGTACAAGGTTATGAAAAAGAAGTCCTAAAAGGGGCTATTAGTTTTATTGATCAAGTTGAATATCTATTATTCGAGACCTCATTTGAACAAATGTATGAAGGAGAGCCTCTTTTTGATGAAATGCACTCGTATGTATGCAAACTTGGCTTTTCACTAATCGGTCCAATCGGCCTGCAGTATACGGACTCTGGCAGAATTGTTCAAATGGACGTGTTGTATCACAAGAGAAAATAATTCCAATTTATTATAGACTTTTTATGCGCTTTCTGGTGTACAGTATAAGCTTTGCCCCAGAAAAAATAGGATCTGGGAAATACAATGGTGAATTAGTTAATTGGTTAATTACTAACGGTCATGCTGTTGATGTGATAACTACTTACCCATATTACCCCGAATGGAGAGTTTCATCAGCTGATAAATTTAAGGGATGGACTGTTTCAAAAAATGGTAAATTAAATATATATCGGGTCCCTTGTTGGGTACCTCAAAAACCAACAACACATGGAAGAATTATTCAAGAATTAACATTTTTTCTCTCTTCCTCAATCATATTTCTTAAATTCTTATTCTCAAATAGGATTGATATCATCTTTTGTATGTCTCCACCTCTACTAATTGGGGTGCCTGGAATCCTACTTGGAAAGATTAAGTCAATTCCAGTTTGGTATCATATTCAAGATTTACAACTTGATGCAGCGAAGGATCTTGGTATGCTAAATAAAGGATTGATGGTGCAAATTCTTGAAAGGGTAGAATTGTGGATTCTTAAGAAATCAACAATAGTATCAAGTATCAGTAATAACATGAAATCGCTAATACTAAAAAAAGGGGTACATGAAAGCAAATACAGAGACCTATCAAATTGGGTAGATACCGATAAACTCAAACCACTCGAGGGTACTACTATTAGAGATACGAAAAAAAGGTATAATCTACCATTAGATCAAAAAATAATACTGTATTCTGGAAATATTGGAGAGAAACAAGGACTAGATTTAATAGTTGATACAGCTAGATTGAGTACCGATAAAAATTGGCTTTTTGTAATCGCTGGCGAGGGTGCCATTAAAGCGAAACTAGTTGCTTTAATAGAAGAATATAACCTTGAAAATATTTTAATTAAACCCCTAGTACCTTACGATGAATTTTCGGATTTTCTTAATTGTGCTGATGTTCACCTAATCATTCAAAAAAAACTCGGTGGCGATAACGCACTGCCCTCCAAATTAGGAAGTATTTCAGCAGTAGGGGGCCTAATAATCGCTGCAACTAATGTGGATTCTTCCCTTGCACAAATAATCCTAGAACACAGTTCAGGTAGAGTTATTGAGCCAGAAAATCCTAATAAGTTAAATGAGGAGTTAATTGAGTTATTATCAGAGGAAGCATTACAAAGTAGATTGAGTTTGAAAAAAAATGCTCGCAATTATGCTTCAGAGAAACTAGGGATAGATTCAACTCTCAATAAATTCATCAAGGATACTAGTCTTATAGTTGGACACTCATAGTCAAGTCCTATTATCGCTCAATTATTGCAAAAATATGAAATTCATAATATTCGGAAGTGATGGTTTTATTGGCACTCATTTGTGTGATTATTTGGAAGCTAAAAATGAATCCATTAATCATATTTACAAGTTAGATCTGAGGCACGAAAAGAAAGGTTCCAAATTCTGTGATATTAGAATTCCAATCCATTTCGATATCGAATTTCCTAGCAATTCTGTGATTTTCAACCTAGCTGCCATTCATACGACTCCAGGTCATCCAGACAACGATTATTTTGAAACCAACATCAAAGGAGCACAAAATATAACTAATTTTGCTAGAGAGAATAATATTAATACAATCGTATTTACGAGTTCAATTGCTCCATACGGAGCTTCGGAGGACTTGAAATCAGAAGACACTTTACCAACTCCAAATACTCCCTATGGAATATCTAAATTGGTAGCGGAGCATATTCATCGAACTTGGCAAGCAGAGGATGTAGAAAACCGCAAGCTGATTATAGTTAGACCAGGAGTGGTTTTTGGTAAAAATGAAGGAGGTAATTTTTCTAGGCTTTATTCTGCTATGAATAAAGGGTACTTTTTTTATCCTGGCCGAGAAGATACGCAGAAGGCCTGTGTTTATGTAAAAGATGTAGTTAGAATACTTTATGAGACAGCTCTAAATGAACCTCATGGGGTCAGTACATATAATTTAACATACGACCCAGCACCGACGATAAAAAACATTTGCACAACTATTGCCGAAGTAACAAATCTATCCCCACCAAAGATTGTTATTCCAAGTAGCATACTAAAGATAGGAGCCACTGTTATTTCTATCCTAGGCCCCTTTCTTGGAAAAAGGTTTGCCGGTATTCATCCCGCTCGAGTAAAGAAGTTAATGATTTCTACTAATATCAATGGACACAAATTATCTCAGAGTAGCTATAAACTTCGGTATACTCTCGAAGAAGCTGTCAGGGATTGGCACCAAGACACTGATAAAACTGGTCTTGTTTAGAGTTAAAACTTAACTCCGTATTTAACTCTTAAGCCCAAAGTTGGATTGAATAGACCTCCAAGATCAACTGCTAAATCAACACCACAATATTTATTCTGATTTAACTCTTTACTAGCTGAAAAGTTCGTTGAGAATTGCTTAACACTTCCAAACTTTTCAGACTCCTCAGGTTCTGCTATCCTACCGAAGGGTATCCTGTAAGGTACTCCACTTGTGCTATACGTACCATAATTCCATGAATAGGTAGACCTGGTGATAATGTGCCAATTCTTCACCGATCCAACAAAACCTGCATGGATTGCAACCACTCGATTATTAATAAAATATCCTCCCGGTAGATCTGAATACTTTTGTTTCACATCTTCTTGATTTGAAATGAGAGGGTTACCTAGGCCAGTATTTAAATAAGACCATCCCCTTTCATATATGTAGCTATTATAATAATTTTCAGCCCCGGAAGGCGTAAACCTATTCCAAACTTGTCCTCCTTGATTTTTGGTAGCTAACACTTCGAGTAAAACTTTATCCCAATGAACTAATTTATCAGTTTTGGCTCCCCTGTTTGTGATGCTTATCCCATTTAGTCCGTCTCGAATATTTGCTAAATAATATAGTGCTCCAGTATCATAAAAATTTTGTCTATAAACTAAGAGCTTAAAATTATTTATTAATTTCTCGAATGCTACATCAATCGACCCTAAATGATTCCCCACCTTACTACCTGCCCAATTTCTTCCTTGGACAACAAAATTATAGGATTCTATATTGGACATTGTATAGCTATTTCCAAATATATTATTGTCATTTCCCCAAAAAGCTTGATGACTAAACCCTCCTATAAATTGCAAACTTCCACCTGGCTTCCCAAAACGCCCGTAAAGTGACTTTTGATGAAAATAAGTTATTGCACTTACATTATTAACTCCGGTGGGTAACTCACCTAACCACCCATGAGACCAATTCCCTTTGAATGAAATCCAACGCCCTAGAATTGGGAGAGTATAAAATTCTGGAATTGAAAGTTGGATTTTAGGAATGCCTAAGGCATTACCCGATACAGCAAAGGAGCCTGAACTTAACAATGTGTCACAAAGTCCCATAATATCTTTCGATCGTCCGGCCTTCACCTCAAACATCGCCAAGCGAATTTTACCGTACGCCTCCACAGGGATAAAATTCGAACCGCTTCCAAGATTAGCGCGCCCTTCAAAGCCCGCGCCCCAATCAAAAAGCCGGCGTCGGGTAGAATCAACTGAGTATTCTTTCGAAGCTCTCCCAATCAGACTCATGGATGCCCCAGAAATAGGAACACTACCATATTGATTCGACCTCATCCAGAAGGGTACTTGTTGCCCGGTTAGCAACGTTTGTCCTTCCAAACTCGAGCGGATAGATGAGGTTTGGGCATGCAATACTTGCACAAAAGGAAAAAATAGAAATAAACAGGTAGAGTAAACTAGTACGCGCATTACACTAAATGATTTTGGGGGTGAAGCAAGGGCTACCTTCCCTTCCCCCCCACCATTACACTTAAAGTCTTGAATATAATTCGAATATCATCCGAAAAAGAATTTTTCTTTAGATACACCAAGTCGAAATTCAAACGCTCCACCGATTCCTCTACGTTGCGGGCATGACCGTAATTAACCTGCCCGAATGAGGTAATACCGGGGCGAAGGCTCAATAGAAAGCGGTATTCGGGAGCAACCTCCATAATACCTTCGGCATCAAAAAAAGTTAGGGGACGCGGACCAACAATGGACATATCGCCGCGTAATACATTAAAAAATTGGGGTAGTTCATCAAGTCGAGTTTTTCGCATAAATCTTCCCCAAGGGGTTACTCTTGGATCTTCTGACCCTTGCGATGGGATCGGTACCTCTTCGAGATTGAAGTACATACTCCGGAACTTGTAAATGGTAAAAGACTTCCCAAACTGTCCGATTCTTTTCTGCTTAAAAAATACTGGCCCACTCGAACTGTACTTAGTAAGGAGGGAAATCAATAATAGTAGCGGCGAAAGTAACAGTAAGGCGGTCAGGGAAAATGCCAAGTCAAAAGAGCGTTTGAGTAGATAGACTCGAATATCACTGAATGGCTTATCCGATACGTTAATGATGGGAAGGAAATCATGGTACTCCACGGAGACCTCTTTATTCACGAAGGAGCGGTAGTCAAAAAATAGCTTGACATCGCAGGAGTGATTCTGGGCAAATTCAATAATATCCCGCAAATCATCCTCGTGTAAATAGGGGACGCAGCAATAGACCGTATCCACTTCGTACTGGGCAATCATAATTTTCAAATCACTAAAATCACCGTCGGCGCGCTTGACGGAGTTGGTATCAAAATACCCTTTAAAATGGTAGCCCATTTCGGGGTAAGAGTTAAAATAGTGAACAATTATGGGTGTAATCTCCCCGTAACCGGCGATTACGTAGTTACGGATATTCCAACCGGTTGCCCGGTAGCGCTTCAAAAATATGAGCAAAGCTACGCGCCAAGCTCCCCCAAACGCGATAAATATAACATAGCTCAGGGCCAAATGGAGCCTTGAGAAATTACCACCCTTCATGAACACCCAAAGAATGGCGGTAAAGCCCCCATGAAGTGCAACTACTTGGAGAAATTTTAGTAGCTGAGACGATAAATTATAAGAAATCCGGGAGCGCTCGTAGGGATATTTCGTAATGGAGAAAGCAAACCAAAGGGCATTAAATACAATAAAGAATCCCAAATAAGATTGGTCAATAATAATATCTTTCTCTATGCCAAATTTTAGATAATAGGCAGATAAAAAAGAAAGATTAAGTAATAACCCATCAATGATGATGTTGGCAGCGGGCAAAAGCTGAGAGTAACGATGATGACGTACCATGGATATAAATTACTGATAGTAACGCTAAGATACTACATTCTTTTCAACAACATACCTACCCTTATTTGCTTTTTTACTGAACGGTCAATTTGCACTTTATCTTGAAAGCCAAACAACAAACAGTCCGTTCGTTTCGTGGTTAGTTGAGTATCTTGTATTCGAAATTATCTATATTTGGAAATTATCAACGAACCCTAGACCCTTTCCCCTTTGCGAAAGCTCATTATTCTTATTCTTGCGTTTGCTCTATTCGTTCGGCCTTTTGGCTTTGCTGGTACATCCAAGGCCGATTCTACTACCAGTTCGGTCGAGCTAGCTGGCCTGATAAATACTTCGGGCCGTAACCCATTCTGGCTAACCACTAACCAATGGGGTGTGGTTCCTGCTGGTAATGCGGGAAGTTTTCGGGTGGGTATGCATCAGTATTGGACACTCCTAAAAAATAAAAATCAGAACCCCGCGCTCAGAGCCGAGTTAGCCATCGATGCGGTTGGAAACCTTGGCGAAAATAGCCAACTATTCCTACCCCAAGCGTTTGGATCCATTCGCTACGGTAACTGGGGATTATCCGTTGGGCGGTGGCAACAGACCGTTGGCTTGGCAGATTCTACATTAGGAACAGGCTCTTATAGTGTTTCCGGAAATTCTGTTCCGCTACCAAAAGTTCAGTTGGGTTTGGTGGATTATACTTCGGTACCCTTCACAAAAAACTGGTTTGCCATTAAAGGGTTCTACTCCGAAGGCTGGTTTGAAAGCGGCAGACCCATTACGAGCGAGCTAAGACTCCACCAAAAGCAGCTCTACGGTCGGCTTGCCAAGCCGGGAGGAAAAATATTACTCTATGCCGGGTTCAATCATCAAGTCCAGTGGGGGGGCAAGTCTCCCTACGAAACTACTGCTGGTCAGATGCCCAAAAGCTTTAATGACTATTTGCGAGTGATTACGGGAACAAGGGGAACAAGCCATAGTTCAGCCAATTTTTTTGATCGATCCAATAGGGTTGGTAATCATTTGGGCACCATTGATTTTGCCATTGAAATAGACAGTAAGAAAGCCAACTATTTCTTCTACCGGCAAAATATTTATGAGGATGGCTCACTTTACTTCTTAGCTAGCATTGCCGACGGGCTTAATGGAGTCCGTATCCGCAGAAAGGGAAATTCGAAATCCCGTTTTTCAATCCGGGAGGTAGTTTTCGAAGGACTTTATACCAAAAGCCAAGGGGGACCAAGTTTTATCATTAATAGAGATCGAAAGCGTGGCAAGGATAACTACTTCAACCACGCCCAAGTCCGGGATGGTTGGTCCTACAATGGTCGCACGATTGGTACTCCCTTCATTACACCGACCTCCGAAACCATTTGGAAGTACCCAAAATATGCGGACGCCTTCACCAGTAACAATCGAGTATGGGTACTGCATACCGGCCTGAGGGGGACGTTCCTAAATCGTTACGAATGGAGTACCAAGTTGTCCTATTCCAGCAACGCGGGTGTGTATGATCTTCCTTTCCCGAAGACTATTTACCAATTCTCAGGACTACTCACCGTCCAAACCAAAATGTATTGGCTGGGCGGTACCATTTTGAAAGGATCGGTTGCGACGGATATTGGTGAGTTGTACCCTAACTCAACGGGACTCACGATTAGTTTGCGAAAAGAAGGCTTATTCAATTCCAAAAAGCAAGAATCAAAGTCAACAGTAAATGAAATGAAGAAATTCTAACTACCTAATTCAGCTCTAATCGCTTCTGCAAGAACCGCTAACTCCGCTGACCCCATCTTAATTTTAGTACCAAAGTCCATATCCGCCATGGAACTAATCGGAATCAGATGTACATGGGCGTGGGGTACTTCCAGGCCAATAACACTTACGCCAATCCGTTTACAAGGCACTACCTTCTCAATTGCCGGAGCAATTGTTTTAGCAAACTTCATGAGCCCCAGGTAAAGATCGTCGTCCAAATCGAAAATGTAGTCGACTTCCTTTTTAGGGATTACCAGGGTATGTCCGGCTACTACGGGGAATACATCCAGAAACGCAAGGTAATCGTCTGTTTCTGCCACTTTATGACAAGGGATCTCGCCCGATACAATTTTTGAAAAGATGGATGCCATTGAATTTTAAGTTGAGTTTGAGATTTGGGTACTGGGCATTTAATCTATGGTAAACATTAAGGGCTTCATTAACAGGAGGTCCTCCAAGGGGTAGATTTGGTTCACGAGCCCCTGTTTCATAGCCGGGGATACCTTTTTGTACTTGGTTTGAAACCGTTTGGCATCTGGATTCAGCAATATTCTGAACT
>Ga0209702_10006823_pt1 | contig 14359 bp, 9 predicted proteins | sample FRY01_FD_187210 | JGI IMG/M metagenome (GOLD analysis project Ga0209702, IMG submission 187210) | Freshwater microbial communities from Lake Fryxell liftoff mats and glacier meltwater in Antarctica - FRY-01 (SPAdes) (version 2) | ecosystem: Environmental > Aquatic > Freshwater > Ice > Glacier... | reverse complement strand
CACCAGTTGCTCCGTCTAAACCATTTGTTCCGTCAGTTCCTGCTGCGCCTGTAGCACCAGTTGATCCGTCTAAACCATTTGTTCCGTCAGTTCCTGCTGCACCTGTGGCTCCAGTTGCTCCGTCTAATCCATCCGTTCCGTTTGTTCCGTCAGTTCCTGCTGCGCCTGTAGCACCAGTTGATCCGTCTAAACCATTTGTTCCGTCAGTTCCGTCAGTCCCTGCTGCGCCAGTTAATCCGTCAACACCATCTGTTCCGTCAGTTCCTGCCGCGCCTGTGGCACCAGTTGCTCCCACCAAACCTTGCAAACCCTGAGTACCAGTTGCGCCAGTTGCTCCAGCCAAACCTTGCAAACCCTGAGTACCAGTTGCGCCAGTTGCTCCCGCCAAACCTTGTAAACCCTGTGCACCAGTTGCACCGGTAGCCCCGGCCAAACCTTGTAGACCCTGAGCACCAGTTGCGCCAGTAGCTCCAGCCAAACCTTGTAAACCCTGTGCGCCAGTTGCTCCTTGAGTACCTGCCGAACCTGAAAGCCCTTGAGCTCCAGCTGGGCCTTGTGGGCCTATAGCTTGAACCCAAATAGTTCCGTTAAAATACCAGAATTGATTGCTATTAGTCTCATAAACCATCAGTCCCGTTGCTGGGGAGGCAATGGCTGTCCGTTGGGCTGTTGTTAATCTGGGAACAAGGAATCCTTTGTCCGTTGCATTCAAATCTAACACCGCTGAAGGCGCTGGAGTTGATGTGCCAATTCCCATGTTATCCTGGGCGAAAGTCTTCGTAGTTGTTAAGGAAACAAGAAAGACTGCTACAAGTAATATTCTTTTCATATTCAGATGTTTGATAATATATCGCTCAATAAAACCTTTTGCTTGACTAACTTAAGTATTTTATCGATGAGTCAAAAGTACGTACAATTAAGACATAAATCGAAACTTGTGGAGCCGCTTTTAGACAAACGACCAAATTACAAGAGTGCTTTTAAGAAATTTGTTCTAAAAATAAAGTTTGAGCCGAACAGAAAATATTTTGAAGTGTTTACCTAAGATTATCTAACAATGATGTTTCGACTCCTAATTCCTCTTGGTCTCCTGCTTTTGGTTGACTTCTACTTTTTTCAAATAATCAGAACGGCTGGGAATGACCTTGCATCAAAATGGAGAATCATCCTGTTTGCAGTGTACTGGTTCATCAGCCTTTTGACCATAGTCATTATCGTTTTGAGTTCGTTTCGCGAATCGTGGCCAAATCACCTCAGATATTATATGTTTAGCTTCATGTTGGTGTTGTTCATTCCCAAACTTATTGGGGTTCTATTTTTACTTGGTGAGGATGTATTCCGATTAGGGCATGGTGTGGTTGGAATATTCGGGACTTCGGATGACAGTTTTCTGAGTGACAGACGGAAGTTCATTTCCCAAGCTGGGTTGATTGCGGCAGCAATTCCTTTCGCCACCATGCTTTATGGTATGGCGAGAACGGCTTTCAATCTTCAAGTGAAGAAGAAAACAGTTTACTATGATGATTTGCCAGCAGCCTTTGAGGGTTTGAAAATTGCTCAGATTTCTGATTTACATTCTGGGAGTTTTTCTTCATCAGCATTTTTTGCAGAAGCTGTTGATAGAATTCTTGAGATGAAACCAGACCTTATCTTCTTTACTGGCGACTTGGTCAATAATGAGGCGTCTGAAGCCGAGCCTCATATAAATGAATTCAAACGACTGAAGGCGCGACTTGGGGTTCATTCCATCTTAGGAAACCACGATTATGGCGATTACGGCCCTTGGGCAAATCAAGCGGCAAAAGATGCAAACTTGGTGCGATTGAAAGAAGTTCATCAAGAATCTGGTTGGAATCTTCTCTTAAACAACAACCATGTTTTGGAGGCCGATGGCGAAAAGCTGGCAATCGTTGGCGTAGAAAATTGGGGCGCATCACGTCACTTTCCGAAGTATGGAGATCTAGACAAAGCTGTTGCAGGAGTTGAGGACATTCCTTTTAAAATTCTGTTGTCTCACGACCCGAGCCATTGGGATGCTAAGATTAAAGAACATCCACAGAAATTTCAATTGACGCTTTCGGGGCATACGCACGGAGCGCAATTCGGCATCGAAATCCCAGGAATCAAATGGAGTCCGGTTCAATACCTATATAAGCAATGGGCTGGACTGTATGAAGATGGTGGGCAGAACATCTACGTAAATCGTGGGCTTGGTTTCATTGGATATATGGGAAGAATAGGAATTCAGCCAGAAATCACACTTTTAGAACTGAAATCTTCGAAGAATGCCTAACTTAGTTGACTAGTTCAATCCCTCTCATTTTTAATTGCTTATGAAGAAAATTACTGCTTGCCTAGCTATCATGGCTTGGCTTATTACCCCTGTGTCTGCCGATGACAGATACGAGTATTCCATTACCGTAAATCCTGAAGATGTAACCATTGTCCGTGATAAGTGGGGCGTGCCGCACATTTTCGGTAAAACCGATGCTGATGCTGCTTATGGTTTGGCTTGGGCTAATGCCGAAGATGATTTTTTCACCATGCAAGAACTGGTGATAAGTGCAAAAGGCTATGCAGGAAGATTGATGGGCGTTGAGGGCGCTGAACGCGATTTCTTCTCGCATACACTAGGCTACCGAGATCGGGTTGAACAAGACTTTCACCTGCTTTCTCCTGAATATCTGCGTTACGTAGAAGGTTATTGCCAAGGCATCAATGCCTATGCCGCAGCTCATAAGAAGGAAATTCGGGTGAAAGGCGTTTTTCCCATAAACCCGAAAGACGTAGTGGGTGGTTACATGTTTGCACTTAGCGCACTTATTGGAACACCTGGTTATGTGAGCAGGATTGTTGATGGAACATATGACGAGGATCAACCATCCGACCTTCCGTACGGATCGAATGCTTTTGCGTTTAACAGTAATAAGACAACAGATGGAAGTTCGATGCTTTGTATCAATCCACATCAGCCGGTTACTGGTCCGTTTTCGTGGTATGAGGCGCATATCGTAAGCGAAGAAGGGCTGAATATTCACGGAGCGATGTTCCCAGGAAGTTCGTCAGTCTTCCTTGGAAACAACGAGAATCTTGGATGGGCACACACATTCAATCACTTAGATCTTGTTGATGTTTTTCAATTGGAAATGCATCCAAAGAAAAAGCGGATGTATAAGTTCAATGGCGAGTGGAAAAAACTAGAGAAACGACCTGTTTGGCTCAAAGTGAAATTGGCTAAAGGCATTGTATTTCCTGTAAAAAGAATGACCTATTGGAGTGAACTTGGAGCAACTCTCAAATCTCCCGATGGAAACTTCTATGCGGTGAAACTGCCTGCAAACGAAAAAGTAGGTGTAGGACAGCAATGGTATAGCATGAATAAAGCTTCAAATTATGAAGAATTTTATGACGCGCTGAGAATGGAATCCATCTCTATGTTCAATATTGTTTATTCGGATAAGGATGATAATGTGTTGTTCATTAACAATTGCGTGATGCCAAAGCGGCATGAAGGTGTTGATTACTCCAAGGTTGTACGCAGCAATTCGGACAAAACGCTTTGGTCTGAATTTCACGATGTCCAAGATTTGATTCAAACCCGAAATCCAAAAAGTGGTTGGGTTTTCAATACGAACAACAATCCCGCACATGCAACAGAAAAGAGCGAATGGCAAAGTTTGGATGATTATCCTTCCTATTTCGGAGTGACCGACAACGGGGAAAACAACCGAGCCGAACGTTTTTTAGAGCTAATGCGTGAACCTGCCTCAGAAAAAATGTCATTTGAAAGAATGAAGAAAATGAAGTTCGATTATGAATTTCCTGCGTGTGGAGCGTTTCAAAATTCCATTGAGAATCTTTTTCACGTAAACCCAAACGATTATCCCGAATTGGCACCCTTGATTACGGTCATAAACGAATGGGACAAACGAGGCAACAAGGACAATCCCAATGCGGGAGCTTGGATGATAACATTCCAGAAGGTGTTTAGTATGATGGGATTTTCTGACGGTGAATTCAAGCGAGCTGTTACCATTCCTGACACTACTTATATAAAAGCTTTGCGTTGGGCAAAAAACCAAATTGATACACATTACGGTGGAAAAATTCCAAAACTTGGAGAAGTTCAGCGGCATGTTAGAGGCGATGTCAATCTTCCTTTGGCTGGATTCCCAGATGCGTTGGCAGCCAACTATAACGAAGAATGGAAAGATGGCCGCTATAAGCCTTGGGTAGCGGACTCTTACGTTCATTTTGTAAAATGGAAAGATGGAAAATTGGTGCGAATGGAAACTTTGCACCCCTTTGGTGCATCCAACCGCCCAGACTCTCCGCACTACACCGATCAGATGCAACTTTATGCTAATCAGTATACAAAAACAATGACATTAGACAAAGCCAAAATCATGGCAGAAGCCAAGTCGGTTTATCATCCGCACTAACTTCGTAAGTACTTGATACATAGTTGATAGGGATTGGCATACTAAGGTTCTATTTTTACGTTCTTACATCTAACCCCTTAATTTCATTCAAGTTAATGTCCAAACAATTTCTAATATTGGTCGCCTTTTTGAGCGTAGCCAATTGCCTTTTCGCTGGCAAACCAAAGTGCAACAAAGAAACCCTTAGCAGCACTGGTTCTCATTTTGAGAAGATTGACATCGCCAAGATTCAAATCGTGCGCGATAAATGGGGTGTACCCCACATTTTTGCCGATCAAGATCATGAAGTTGCATACGGATTGGCTTGGGCCAATGCCGAAGATGATTTTGCAACTATGCAGGAATTACTCGTTGCAGGGCAAGGTCGTTCTGGTCAGTTGCTCGGAAAGGAAGGCGCAAAGCGCGATTTTCTACTCCACGTATTTGCCGTAAGAGATATTGTGGATGCAAAGTTTGATGAATCCTTTTCCGAAGAATACAAAGAGTATTTAGACGGTTATGCACAAGGAATCAACGCTTATGCAGCATCTTACCCAGAAGAGGTACTTCTCAATGGCTTATTTCCTATTGCAGGAAAAGACCTCGTTTACGGAAATGTATTTGCAGCCTGCATCGTCTCTGGCGGACATTTGGAAGTTGCAAAGATTCTGAAAGGAGAATACGATGGTAGCACAACCTTGTTGGGATCCAATGCCATGGCTTTCAGCCCTAAGAAAACTGCCGATGGAAGCACAATTCTGGTTGTAAACCCCCATCAACCGATGGAAGGACCTTTCTCTTGGTATGAAGCACATTTGTGTAGCAATGAAGGACTGAACATTCTAGGTGGATTGTTTCCGGGAGGAACATCTGTCTTTCTAGGAACGAATGAAAATCTAGGCTGGGCACACACAGTCAACAAGCTTGATTTGGTTGATGTGTATAAACTCAAAATGAGCGAGGACAAAAAGCGGACGTACAAGTTTGATGGTGAGTGGTTTGAACTTGATAGAAGACTCACTTTTCTGAAGGTAAAATTGAGCAACATTCTCACCGTTCCGATTCCTAAAATGACGTACTGGAGCAAGCACGGAGCAACCATCAAATCAAAGGATGGAGATTTTTACTCGGTAAGGCTGGCTGCAAATCAAAAAATCAACACGATTGAGGAAATCTATCGCATGAACAAGGCCAAAAACTTTGATGAGTTTTATGAGGCTTTGAGCATGGAGGCGCACCCGCGTTACAACGTAATTTATGCAGATAGAGAAGGCAATATCATGTATTTGAACAATGGCTTGGTGCCAATACGGAACGAAGATTACAACTGGGCTTCGGTACTTCCGGGTGATACAAGTTCTACACTTTGGGCCGAGTTCCATCCTATCTCAGAACGACCACAAGTAATCAATCCTAACTGTGGATATGTGTTTAATACGAACAATACGCCTTTCAATGCCACGTGTCAGACCGAAAACCTGAATCCGATGGATTACCCCGCTTATTTTGGTTTTGAGGCTGGCGACAACAATAGAAGTACCCGTTTAGTACAGTTACTCAATGAGCTTGAAAAGGTGAGTTTGGACGATGCGAAACGCATGAAATTCGATTATCAACTTCCAGATTCGAGCGCATTTTTTGCTTCAACCGAAAACTTCATGCAAATAGATGCCAACTGCTTTCCTGATGTGACCGAAAGCATTGTAAAAATGCAGAACTGGGATAAGCGAGCTACAAAAGACAGTGAAGCGGCAGGAATGTACCTTCTCACTTACAACTACATTTTCAAAAAACTCGGCCTCGGAACAGAAGCTTTTATTGATGGCATGGATGTAGAAGACAACATGTTTGTAGAGGCTGTGGCTTACGCCAACGACCACTTGATGGAGTATTTCAAAACCCTTGATGTGACTTTAGGAGAGTTGCAAGTTCATGTGCGTGGAGATAAAGAATATGGCGTGAACGGTTTTGCCGATGTTTTGGCGGCCACTTACAACATGCCTTACACCAACGGAAGGTTTAAAACATTTGTAGCTGATTCTTATGTGCAGTTTGCACAATGGAAGGCTGGCGAAGAAGTTTCGCTCCAGACGCTTCATCCGTATGGCGCATCAAACCATGAATGGTCTAAACACTACAACGATCAGATGGAACTCTACGTGAATCAGCAGACCAAGAGAATGACGCTGAACAAGCAAGAGATTTACGCGACTGCAGAAAAAATCTATCATCCGAAGTAATTCCTGAACTGAAACTTTGATTGTCAAAAAAGGCCCTTTCGGGCCTTTTCTTTTCTCTGTTTAGTTCTTAATCGCCCGAACAGTAGTTTGCTGTCCGTCTTCCGTTCTTACGTTGATAAAATACATTCCAGCAGGTTGATTGATTTCTACATTCACATTGGTTGAATTGAAGAAATTGAATGTTCCAACGGTTTGTCCCATTACGTTGAATACGGTTGCATTTCCAGTTCTGAAATCAGCACCAAGAGAAACGGTTATACGACCATCGTTTGTTGGGTTTGGATAAACCGCGACCTCGTTAGCAATTTCTTGAACCGAAGTTGGATCAATTGGATTGTAGATGAATTCAAAGTCATCAACCCAAAGTTTAGCTGTGCTATTTCCAGCTCCTGGTTCGTAACTAGCAGTAAACGTCATCAAAGCGTAAGCAATGGCATTAGTTGACATGCCATCGTAAACAAACGGAACTGAAATTCTTACCCAGTTAGCTGTACCTCCTGTTTGGAATCGCTTTTTGGCCGTGGCAATCACTTGTGCAGCGTTACCACCTGGCTCACGATAATCGTTGTCATCATGCAGAACAACAGAAATTGATGCAGAATCAGTAGCATCAGTTAGGTTATACTTGGCGTAGAACAACAAGCTGTCTGGCATCTCCGTAAACGGATGGTTAAACAAAGCATCAGCTCGCTTAGTGAATGAATATCCATTAAGAGGATTCGTATCGGGTGCCTTAATCTGTCCTGTGGTCATGGTGCCGTTAATTGTATTCCCGGCAGCTGCGGTGCTTTCAATCCGGGCACTAGACAGGCCACTACGGAATTCCGTAACGTCTTTAAATACACGTTGAGTAGACCCGAAAACACACAGTAAACAGAGGTCTCCCGATGTCATGTTGTTCCAATTAGTTGGTTCACCACCAGTGGCATCCCAAATTTCAAAACCACCGTTGTTTGGTTGTTGCTGAGCTGATACTGTGAGCAGTGCTCCTGCGGTTAAAATCGTTAAAAAAGTAGAGTAGATTTTTTTCATGTGATCAAGATTATATTCTTTTGAATGTTCGTTACTCGTTTCGATTAGCGCAGCAAAATAAACCAATTTGGTGGCTACCGAAATTCGATTCGGTCAATTGTAATCAACAGAAAACTCAAAGTAACTGAGAAATGATTGTTGGATGGTTATTTTTTCTCCTACCGATTTCTATCCCTGCAATTCCATAGGAATATGGGCACAATAAATTTAACCCTAAAGTTCAACAATCACTATCAGATGTTAATCCTATCTGCGTGTGAGTGCGGCTCAGAAACGATGAGCAATTCGAGGTTCTCGTTTGTTGGATTGGTGATGCAATGAACCTGATTTGGTTTCACGTGCATACCTTCATTTGCTTTGATGGTAAACCGTTCGCCATTCAACTCAAAGAGAGCCTCGCCTTTTATAATGAAGAAGAACTGTTGCGACTTTGAGTGTTTGTGCAATGACTCGGATGATTTTGGCGGCATTGTCTCACGAATAACGCTCATGGATGGTGTGTTCACAAACTGCCAAGCGGTGCAGCCATCGCCCCAATTATAGGATTTGGAATTCTTGGTCGTCTTTTTCATACAACCTCAAACGACATTGGTTTTCAGAAGGTTGCGTTTTTCAAAAGGCTACTTAGACCTTCCCAATGCCTGTTCAATATCAGATATGATGTCAGAGATGTTTTCCAATCCAACAGAAACACGTACCAGACCTTCAGAAATACTGACCGCCTTTCGTTCTTCCTCTGTGAGTTTTGCGTGCGTGGTTGAAGCGGGATGCGTAACAATCGTTCGTGAATCGCCCAAGTTGGCCGTGACCGAACACATCTGCAACGCATCCAAGAATTTCTTGCCGCGCTCTACTCCACCTTTCAACTCAAAGGTGATGAGGCCACCGCCTTTTTTCATTTGCTTTTGCGCCACTTTGTATTGCGGATGCGACATCAACCCAGGGTAACGTACGTTGTCCAATTCAGGATGATGTTCCAAGCAATTGGCAAGCTTCACGGCATTCTCGCAATGGCGGTCCATGCGCACGGCCAGTGTTTCCAAACTTTTAGAAAGTATCCACGCGTTGAAAGGTGAAATGGCCGGGCCTGTGGATCGGCAGAACGTATACACATCATCGATTAGCTTCTTATCGCCCACCAAAATTCCGCCCATCACGCGGCCTTGACCGTCAATCCATTTTGTGCCAGAATGACTCACCAAATGTGCTCCAAAATCAATTGGGCGTTGCAGATAAGGCGTGGCAAAGCAATTGTCAACGTGAAAGATTACGCCATGCTTTTCGGCCAGTTTCCCAACAAATTCCATGTCAATCACATCCAAACCTGGGTTTGAGGGCGTCTCCACAAAAATCATCTTGGTATTTGGCTGAATGGCCTTCTCCCAACCTTCCAAATCATCCACATCAACGTATGTTGTGGTGATTCCAAATCGTGGAAGAATTTTGGTAAGAACCGTGTGGGTTGAACCAAAAACCGAACGGCAACTCACAATATGATCTCCGCTGCTGAGCAAAGCGGCAAATCCTGCATACACAGCCGCCATACCTGTGGCCGTGGCATAACCCGCTTCCGCTCCTTCCAACTTGCACATCTTATCAATGAACTCCGTTGCATTCGGATTGGTGAAACGGCTGTAGATGTTCCCTCCAACCTCATCGGCAAACATGGCGCGCATGTGCTCCGCGTCATCAAACGTAAAACTGGATGTCAGATACAACGGAACGCTATGCTCCAAATGGGGCGATTTCTCAACCTGCGTTCGTATTGCATCTGTCTCAAATTGGTTTTCTTTCATTTCGGAAAGTTGATAAAGTAAATAGGTTTACAAAGTTGATAAAGTTGGCGTAGATAGAAATTAGTTGACGAAGTTTTAGGGTTTACAGAGTTGATTGGGCAGAGGATGGTGATTTTGGAATATGCCTGCATCAACTGCATAAACTCAGTCAACTCTATAAACTTCATCAACTTAGTCAACTAATAACGCAATTCCAACTGATCTCAGCCGTAGGTTCAAGGATCTTAGAGACCGAACAATACTTTTCTGCCGAAAGCTGAACAGCACGCTTCACTTTGTCTTCCTCCAAATTATTTCCTTTTACAAGAAATTTCATGTGAATTTTGGTGAAGATGGATGGCACTTCGTCTCTACGCTCTGCCGTCACTTCCACATCATATTCGGTCACTTCCTGCTTCATTTTCTTGAGAATGGAAATCACATCTATGCTGCTGCAACCCGCCAATGACATCAGCACAATTTCCATCGGGCGGGCGCCCAAATTCTGCCCACCTATACTTGGCGAACCGTCCATCTGAATGGAGTTTCCCGTTTCATTGGTGGCTTCCATGTGGTAAGCATTATTTAAACGTTTGAGGGTAATTTTCATTTTTAAAGAGTTAAATACGAAATACTAAAACCTCAAATTCGAAAATGTTTCGTCCTGCTTCATTTCACTCAGTAGATTCGAGTTTCTTAGTTAAAATTCTCGGTGAGATTCCTCGTTCCTCGGAATGACAGAATCCGTCTGTCGCCCTGAGGAACGAAGGGTCTCTATTCTTTTGTACCAGTATTAAACAAGAGAATCATTCTTTTTTCTGTGTAAATCTGTGCTTCTGTGGCTATCAAAATGTCTTTTTAGTCAATCGGTTTTGCGTTGCGATATTTACCGCAGCAAATATGAGATTTCAAAAGTACATTCATAACCAACCTTTTCCGCTAGAAAGCGGTGCGATTTTGCCGAAAGTGGAGATTGCGTATCACACGTACGGCTCACTGAATGCCGCTGGCGATAACGGTATTTGGGTTTGCCATGCGCTTACCTCAAATTCGGATGTGGCCGATTGGTGGAGTGGGCTTTTTGGCGAAGGAAAACCATTCGACCCCCACAAGTATTTCATTGTTTGTGCCAATATTCTCGGGTCATGCTACGGAAGTTCTGGCCCGTTGAACGAAAATCCCGAAACGGAAAAACCGTATTTCCATTCGTTTCCGATGATTACTATTCGCGATATGGTGAAAGCGCATCAATTGCTGCAAACGCATTTGGGCGTAAAGCAAATTGTATTGGGAATGGGCGGAAGCATGGGCGGCTATCAACTGATGGAGTGGGCTATTTCAGACAAAAATCTTTTCAAAAACCTGTGTCTGTTGGTAACGAGTGCCAAAGCTTCTGCTTGGGAAATTGCCATTCATGAAGCACAGCGATTGGCCATTGAAGCCGATTCAACTTGGGAAAATGATAACCCAAACGCTGGTGCTAATGGACTGAAAACCGCACGCGCAATTGGTATGGTGACATATCGAAATTACGAAGCTTTCAAGCAAACACAGGAAGACAACGAAGAGAAACTAGAGAGCTTCAAGGCTTCGTCCTACATCCGCTATCAAGGCGAGAAACTGGTAAAACGTTTCAATGCACAGAGCTATCATTTGCTCACCAAAAGCATGGATAGTCACAACTTGGGTCGTGGAAGAAATTCGCTCGAAAGCGCCTTGAATGCAATAACCGCAAACACGCTTATTATAGGTATTGATAGTGATATTCTTTGTCCAACGGCCGAACAGGAATTCATCGTGAAGCACATTCCAAATGCTCGATTGGAGATTATTTCATCGCCCTTTGGGCACGATGGTTTTTTGGTAGAGATTGAAAAGATTTCGCAATTACTTTCCGAGATAAAATAACCACAAAAACACGCCTGCCCGTCCATTCATGCGGGGATTTCCACAGGAGAAAAGAAAAATATTCTGTAAAAACCTCTGTGCATTCTGTGTTTCTGTGGCTAAAAAAAATATCATTACTGTTGCATCCAAAACATTCCTGACTTACATTTGGCCGCTCGAATGAAAACCATCAATACTCACATCGAAAAAATGAACTGCTGCATGTGTTGCTGCTGTCCATATTTTTCGTGAGGCCATGAAGTATTCGATATAAACGATATAAAACATTTCAAAGCCTCTCGAAAATTCGAGAGGCTTTTTTATTACTCAAATAACCCCAATAAATGCAAAGTTTTAGAACAGAATTAGAAAATCCAGTTGTTGAAAAGGACATTCTCGACCTCGAGAAAAAGATTCACCTATTTAAAGAGGGGAAGGTGGACGATGACAAGTTCCGCAGTCTGCGTTTGGCACGTGGAATCTATGGTCAACGGCAGCAGGGCGTGCAGATGATTCGCATCAAAATTCCTTATGGAAGAATGACAAGCGAGCAGATGATTAAGATTGCAGACATTTCTGACGAATACGCGAGCAGCACGCTACACGCCACCACGCGACAGGATATTCAAATTCATTACGTGAGTTTGGACAGAACGCCAGAATTGTGGCACAAACTGGAACAATCGAAGATTACCATTCGCGAAGCTTGCGGAAACACGGTTCGCAACATCACCGCTTCCGACAAGGCGGGAATTGACCCCGAAGAACCGTTTGATGTATCGCCTTACGCGCATCAGATGTTCGAGTATTTTCTGCGCAATCCAATTTGTCAGGAAATGGGGCGTAAGTTCAAAGTTGCCTTCGCTTCAAGCGCTAAAGACACTTCGTTCACGCTGATTCACGACCTCGGTTTCATTCCTATTCTGAAAGGCGAAAAACGTGGTTTCAAGGTGATGATTGGTGGTGGACTGGGCTCGCAGCCGCATTTAGCATTGGTCGCTTTTGAGTTCCTCGAAGAAGAAAAGATTATTCCTTTTATGGAAGCTACGCTGCGCATTTTTGACCGTTACGGAGAACGAAATCGAAGGAACAAAGCACGGTTTAAATACCTGCTTCAGGATGTTGGTCTGGAGGAATTGATGAAGCAGATTGAAGGCGAATATCCTGCCCTGAAAAACCAAGAAGTTTGGGTTGACCGCAATGCAGTTCTCACTGCTGAACCACCGAAATTGAACTCGGTTCTCACTGCGCGAATCAAAGACCGTGAGCATTACGACAACTGGCTAAAAACGAATGTTTTCAATCAGAAGCAAGAAGGTTTCTATGGCGTTTTTGTGCGTGTTCCGCTGGGAAATATTTCTTCAGATACGGCACGGGCATTTGCGGCTGTTGTCAAGGAATTTGCTGCCGATGACATTCGCGTGACCATCAATCAGGGTTATCTTCTGCGCTACGTGACACAGGAAGCACTTTCGCCTCTATATGAAGGTTTGAATGCGCTCGGATTGGCCGAACCAGGTTTCGATAGCGTGGCTGATATTACTGCTTGTCCAGGCACGGATACCTGCAACTTGGGAATATCAAACAGCACGGGAACTGCATTGGAATTAGAAAAAGTTATCCGTTCAGAATTCCCAGACCTCATTCATAATCATGACATCAAAATCAAGATTAGCGGATGTATGAATTCTTGCGGACAACACGGCATTGCGAACATCGGTTTTCATGGAAGTTCGATGAAGCATGATGGTAAAGTTGTGCCAGCGATGCAGGTTTTGCTTGGTGGTGGAGTGCTCGGAAACGGCAACGGAACGGTGGCTGATAAGGTCATCAAACTTCCATCAAAACGAACACCAGATATGCTTCGACTGGTGCTGAAGGACTACGAAGAAAATGGTTTGGATGGCGAATATTTCAATGATTATTATCTCCGTTTGACCACGGATTATTTCTACCAATTATTCAAGCCATTGGCAGAGCTGGAAAGTCTGACCGACAGCGATTATTACGATTGGGGCAAGGAAGATCTGTTCAAGCCTGAGATTGGAATGGGCGAATGCGCGGGTGTAATCATCGACCTTGTACAAACGCTATTCTATGATGCGGATGAGAAACTCGATTGGGCAGCACAGGCCATAGACCAAAGCCGTTTTGCAGATGGTATTTATCACACATACACATCTTACGTGAATGGTGCCAAAGGATTGCTTTTGGGTGAGAACGTTCGTTGCAACACGCAAGCTGGAATTCTACAGGATTTCGATAAGACGTTTGTAGAAACGGGCAAGCTTCCATTCGAAAGCTCATTTACCGAAATGGTTCTGAAAATGCGATCAAACAAGGCAACTTTAGAGTTTGCTAAAAGCTATTTCGCGGCAGCGGAAAGTTTCCTCAAAACCATCAAATCATTCAGAGAAGAGCAACTAAAAGGTGAAAAGTGAAAGGAGAAAAAGGAAAAACGGGAAAACGTATTCCTGCTCCCTACTCTCTGCGTGATAAAAACAAAATGAATTAGACACGGATTTACACTGATTTTTCACAGATTTTTTTTTCTCTGTGTCCTCCGTGAAATCTCCGTTCTCTGTGGTAAAAAAACGAAACATGAAAAACAACCCCAAATTGACACTCGTAGGCGCTGGCCCGGGCGATCCCGATTTAATAAGCGTTAAAGGCACCAAGGCCTTGGCAAATGCCGATGCTGTGCTATATGATGCCCTCACACATCCTGATCTCTTGAACTACGCACCCAAAGATGCTCCCAAAGTATTTGTTGGAAAGCGTGCTGGACAACATTCGTTCACGCAGGATGAGATCAATAAACTGATTGTGGAATACGCCTTAAACTACGGCCACGTGGTTCGACTGAAAGGTGGCGACCCGTTTGTTTTTGGTCGCGGACAAGAGGAAATTGAATATGTAGAAGCATTCAACATTCCTACCGAAGTGGTACCAGGCATCAGCAGTTGCATCGGTGTTCCTGGGTTGCAGAAAATTCCTGTAACAC
>Ga0209702_10006822_pt1 | contig 14361 bp, 31 predicted proteins | sample FRY01_FD_187210 | JGI IMG/M metagenome (GOLD analysis project Ga0209702, IMG submission 187210) | Freshwater microbial communities from Lake Fryxell liftoff mats and glacier meltwater in Antarctica - FRY-01 (SPAdes) (version 2) | ecosystem: Environmental > Aquatic > Freshwater > Ice > Glacier... | reverse complement strand
TAATCGGATTGGTGATGGACTTAGTAAGTCTGGTTCTAAGACCTCCTATACAAATAGCGGCAACGGAGGACCAGGAGGCAACGGAGGACCGGGTGGAAATGGTGGTTTGCCATAGATCGGTATAAGTAATGGATAGCCCCGGCTCATTGGCGGTGTATGGAAGGAAATCCCATGAAACCCTATCTCCATGGACAAGTGAGCGTCAGAAAATTTGGGGGGAAAGTCGAAGACTACCAAGCCATCCACGATTTTTTTGATTCGTCAAAGGCGCACGTGCCCGACATGCGCCACAGAGCTATCCTTCATTCCTCATTCGGCATCTATCTGGCAGAGAGAGTTTTCGGTACGACCATCACGAACTCAGATGGTAAGGTTGTCCAAGTCAGAGATGTCGGCGAACAGCATGTCATTGACGATATGGGAAAAATCCCCACGGTAGCCGACTACCTTAATGGAATGCCTATGTATTCATGGCTGGGTGGACCCAAGATCACCAAGCGAACAATCACGATGGTGGACTAGAAGAGAAATAACCTTTTCATAATGGAGCGGTGCGTGGCGAAGAATATGGTGTATATTGTCAGCACGATTGGTTGGGAGTATAATGACGAGGTCTATTCCCGTTTCGGTCTAGCTGGCACCCCAGTGAGGGGATACACAACGCGGGCACGGGCACAGAAAGAAGTGGACAGACTCAATGCACCCTTGCTCAATAAGAAGGCTGCCGGCAAATACCGCCGCGAATGTCTCGGTGATGAAGAGGGGGATGAATATGGTACCGTAGCCATCACTGAAAATTATGAAGTTGTTGCAGTGGAGATGGGAGACTAATCATGACAAAGAAAAAGACCAACATCATCACAGGGGAATACTTTGCAGCCTTCATCGAAGCGAAGAAGGCACTCGATAAGAAGATTGAGGTAGAAGGAATAAAAGCGCTCACGGCATTCTTTCAAGAATTCTTTGAGAAGCGACCTGATGTATATGGAGTCAAGTGGACACAACATACTCCATACTTCAATGATGGGGAACCTTGTGTGTTTGGGCTCGATGATGTGTATCTATTCTTCACCAAGGAATCATTCGAATCGGAAGTGTTGAACTATGATAACGAGGATGCGGTGGAATCATCCCGCGACGAACAGCCTACCATATCACTCTTAGAGATCGAGAATATTCTTGAATCAGCATTCGGAGATCATGCAGCAGTGTCGGTGACTCGCACAGAGATCACCACGGAAGGCTACGAGTCCCACGAGTAACGAAAGGCAAACGGAGAGGTGTGGCTGAAGTACCCTTCTTGCGAGGGTAAGGCTGAGTACCTGCACCTGGGAAAGAACAAGTAGACTGTCATAACTTAGTGCCGATGTTCATGCAGACTCTGGTGTGGGATGCATGATTGTCGAATCATACGTACACTATACACTAGCAAGCGTATGTTGGAGGGAGGAATCCCCCTAGTTCATTGAAGCGCTGTTGCAACAGCGTGGAGAGCTATCGCATAACAAAGGCGTCACAGTCGAACGTCGTAGGGGTTGGCATCCCTACCACCTCTCCATTATATTATGAGGATGTAACCAGAAAGGAAATGGAATGTCACCGACAGAAACCCTACGAAAGCAATTGACCCATGTACACGAGTCCGCCAAAGAGTTTGTTGATAAGGTTTTTACTCGCAAGAAGCGAACGATGTTTCTCTATCCTCTCATGGATCTGAAGGGTGGATGGTCATTGGATGATGTCTATCAGCGAACTCTGGCCGCACAAGAACTTGGTTGGTGCGTCACTGTTCATGCTGATGCAGCGGGGTTACGCTTTGATTATGAAGAGAAGCTTCCCGCACGACCCTGGAATTTATAATTCAAGAAAAAGGTGACACATGAAAACTACGTATACACTTCTGGCATTGCTCGCTGCGCTCTTTATTTTCCTCATTGTCTCCAGCTCTCAGGGTGCTGAGAACTCTCAGGGTGCTGAGATGCTTCGATGCACCCAAGCTGATGGGACCACACTCTACACCAATAAGGACGTACAAGGCTGTGAAGCTGTCAGACTTCCTGAATTGTCTATAGTACCCTCAGTCTATGAGAAGGTTGAGGTGCTTGAGAATGCACCTGATATGACACCCTCTAACCAACCACAAAATTTATCTATCCATGCGCGGACCTGTTTACTCTATGGCGAATGGCTTGATGTTCAAGAGAAAACGCTCGGAGGATTCAATCACAACACCGTCTATGATACCCAGCGTAGAATGTTGCTCACACAAATTTTTGGTTCGGGATTTATGCCTGTAGGTTGCCAATGAGACCCACCGATCTTGAAATCATTTCACTCATACAGTCGCTTGCGGCGCAATGCCGTGAGCACAATAACGCATACCACCACATTACCCCGCTAGAATTGATTGGTGCTGCCTACCAACTCATTGAAAAGATAGAACAAAATCCTTCTTGACATTCAAACTTCATTGTGTTATCCTTATACTATCGCAGTACAACAGGAGAACATTATGATCCAATCGTCCATAAACCATAATACATTCAATTTCCCCGTTGGGGAAATGCAGGTGACTGTTGATCCTGAATACATGGGACCAGTCGATATTGAATTCATTTTTGAGAAGAATGCGGATATCATTGAATTGCTGATGTTTTGTGATGCTGTCCAGAGGGCAGGATGCAAACTTGGCGAGTTGGTGATGCGCTACGTACCGTTCAGTCGCCAGGATCGCTGCAATAACAAAGGGGAAGCGTTTAGCCTCAAGGTATTTTGCGATCTGATCAATGGATTGAACTTTAGGGTGGTCTACATTTCTGATCCTCACTCTGATGTCACGCCAGCTTTGCTCAAGAATTGTGTGACGATCTCTCAATGCGACTTGCTTGCACAACTAATCAACCGGCATGTTCATGCACCCTTCTATCTTGTGGCCCCTGATGCTGGTGCACTCAAGAAAACCCACACGTTAGCCAAAGAACTGTATTCACCTATGTTTCTGGGTATCATTGAGACTTCGAAGCTGCGTAACACTCAGACTGGCGAGATCACGGGCACCGTAGTTCATACCCCCATGCTTCCAACCTACACTGCCGTGGCTGGTGTGGTCACCACCTATGTGATGGTTGATGATATCATTGACGGTGGGCGCACATTTATTGAGTTGGCAAAGGAATTGAGGAAGAAGGGGGCACAACAAGTCTATCTGTTTGCCACACACGGGTTCTTTACAAAAGGAAAAGAAGTCTTTGATGGTTACATAGATCTTGTGCAAGTGGCGAATGATTATTCAGAGAGGTTCAAGTAACAGTCGAGCTAATCAACCAGAAGGAATTCATCATGCAAAAATCAGGCTCCATCATTCACGCAAGCGATTTCTATAAGACTGGACACCCGCCCCAATATCCAGAGGGCACGACCCAAGTCTATTCCAATTTCACTGCCAGAGGATCACGCCTCAAGGAAGTGAATAAGGTGGTTGTGTTTGGGTTGCAGTATTTTGTCCAAGAGTATCTGGTCAATCGCTTTCAGAATGAATTCTTCAAGGCTGATAAGGACGAGGTCTTGGCAAAATACAAAAGGCGCATGGATACCTCACTGGGTCCTGATGCGGTGCCCGTGGATCGTTGGGCTGCCTTACATGACCTGGGATATTTGCCGTTGTTGATCAAAGCGTTACCCGAAGGTTCGCGTGTGGATTTGCGTGTCCCGTTCATTACGATCAAGAATACCCATCCTGATTTCTTTTGGTTGACCAACTGGGTAGAATCCTTAATGAGTAATGTGATTTGGCACCCAATCACTGTGGCGACCATTGCCTATAGTTACTGGGAATTGTTGAATGCAGGAGCCGTCAAGTCCTCAGATCATGTTGATTTTGTGCAATGGCAGGGTCATGACTTTTCCTATCGTGGAATGGACGAGTCTGCGGCAATCTGTGGTGCCGCCCATCTCCTGAGTTTCACAGGGACGGATACGATCCCCGCTATCGATGTATGTGAGGATTACTATGGTGCGAATGCTGAGAAAGAGTTGATCGGGGGTTCAATCCCTGCAACAGAGCATTCCGTCATGTGCATGGGTGGGGAAGCATCTGAGTTTGAAACCTTCCGTCGATTGATCGAAGATGTATACCCAAGTGGACCTGTCAGTATTGTGAGCGATACCTGGGACTATTGGAAGATTTTGACTGAGACGCTGCCAGCACTCAAGGATACGATTATGAATCGCAATGGAAAGGTGGTCATTCGACCCGATTCAGGCGATCCAGTCAAGATCATTTGTGGTGACCGTGATGCAGATATCCTGTCACCTGAGTACCGCGGAACGATTCAAGTGCTGTGGGACGTATTCGGTGGAACAATCAATTCCAAAGGCTACAAGGAATTAGATACCCATATTGGTGCGATCTATGGGGACTCCATCACCTATGAGCGAGCGAATCAGATCACGGATCAATTGATGCAAGCAGGATTTGCGTCAACCAATATCGTGTTTGGTATTGGCTCATTCACCTATCAGTATGTGACCCGCGATACCTTTGGGATGGCGATGAAGGCCACCAGCGGGGTGATTAAGGGCCAGCGTGTGACCATTTCCAAGAACCCCAAGACTGATGATGGGTTGAAGAAATCTGCCAAGGGGTTGCTCGTGGTTCAATCGACTGAGACAGGGTTTAAACTTTTTGAGAATGTGTCGGAAGAAGAGGAAGCTGCCGGCGGCGACCTAGCCATGATCTATGAGAATGGTCTGACAGGTCGAACTCAGTCATTGGCAGAGATACGTGCCCGTTTGAAACAGAGAACATATTGTGGTGTTCTGGAGCATCCTTATGGTGGTCTTCTGCATGACGATGTGGTCATGGGTACTAGGACGGACAGAACACAGGATCACGGCGATCAGATTGATGCCCAGGAAACACAATCCACGATTAGCCAGTGGGCACAGGACACGTTTGGACCCTCCTCGTCCAATCTCCGCATTGCCATACGGGCGAATGAGGAAATGGCAGAATTACTCAAAGCGTTGATCGTCAAGGGTCTTGAGGACAAAGCTGCCGAAGAAGTCGCTGATGTGTTTATCGTCCTCTACAGACTCGCCACTGAGTTGGGTCGCGACCTCCATGAGGATATCAACAAGAAAATGAAGATCAACCGAGCACGGACATGGACGCTGGACGGCTCAGGATGCGCCCAACATGTGAAGGAGACACAGAATGTTGTCCCTCAAAGTTGAGTTAGCGAACGCCTTTTATGAGACTCAGTCGTTCAAGTGGGACACTGAGACAGGGTTCACCCTCGCGTCGGGATTGAAGAGCCCCTTCTACGTCGATTGCCGGTCTTTGATGGCCCACCCAGGATCACGCCGTCTTGTCGCGCACCTCGCATACGAATCGCTGCGACCGGTCGAACTCGACTGTCTTGGCGGGCTGGAAATCGGCGCGATTTCTATAGCGACCAGCATATCGGATTTTGCGTTTGTGGCCCAGCCGCCAAGAACATGGCGGACTTTCGTGGTGCGGAAGCAGGCGAAAGATCATGGACTCGGAAAACTTATTGAAGGATCGTTTCAACCAGAGGATCGAGCCGTGATCGTGGACGATGTGCTCACAAGCGGCGGCTCGCTTCTTAAAGCTGTCGCGGCTGCCAGGGGGGCAGGTTTGACTGTGACCCATGCCTTGGTGATCGTCGATCGGAGGGAGCAGGATGGGCGGCGCAAGGTTGAAGCTAAGGGACTCACCCTTATCAGCCTACTAACCATCGACGACTTGACGAGTGCGCCCAACATGTGAAGGAGACACAGAATGGAACAGCATGAAGACCGATACATTGCCTTCCTCGTCCTGGCAATCGTCATACTTGCAGGTGCTGTACACTGGATGCACCTATGAACACAGAGAAGAATCACGACAATCCACCCATCTGCCAACACACAGAGAGTTTGATCTATTTTGATCAAAGCTACGGGTCATTGACTCAATGGCAAGTCTGTGATACGTGCCACGAACGATTCAATAGTATCACGACAGAAGAAGGAACGAGATGACACGACGATTGACACGATCCTCAAAAGATGTGATGCTCGAAAGAATAGACAGACTGAGAACCGCAGTGACAAAGAGAGAAGACCAAGAGACAGTTTCGTGCCTGGCATTGCTCGTCGCACAATACACACTACTTTCAAGTAGTTATGAATCATCTGCCGATTAGCTAGGATGGAGGGGGCAGATGGGTGGACTATCGAGGTCACAGGGAACCTGAAGATACCGATTTGCTTGCCGGGTAAGTGAAATGGGCACTAAATAGAAGTATACCGAAATAGTGCCGAAAAACACAGAGTCCTTTGATGCACGGAGGTAACCGCGATGTCTATGCAGCTACCAGAGAATGATAAGCTAGTCCGACTGATCCTGGGGTGTCTATTGTTTCGCCTGGGTGGGGAACAAACATTTACCGCTGAGGAGATCGATTTTATCTGCGCCGATGTCCGCGGTATTCAATTGATCTTGACTGTGGATAACAAACTGTTACTGAGGACCCGGGGTGCCAATGCGGTCCTGGACGGCGCTGAGAAGGGGGTCATACTATGAGTGACTTAGAATATTTCCAAGATCTCCTTCGCGGCGCAATCGACCCCACGTTGAAAGCGTTCTATGCCGCAAAGATCCGCGAATGTAACAATGGGGTCTTCAATGAAGGCTCTTACAGTCAGGGCCCTGTCAGATCATGATCTATTGGCAGGATATTTGCATAGTCGTGGGTCTTGGGGTCTTCACTGCGCTTGTGATGGCTGGAACCCTATGGCTGTTTGTGTACCTGGATCGTAGAAAGAATATCCAATGATTGAATCCATCGTCATACTCGTGCTGCTTGTGTTTGTGGCGTTCCTTCTCAACATAGTACCAGGTCCATAACGCTAACTGACTGATTAGATACCCCTTTGTCGGTACTTGACAGACCGCGGGTAATGTCGTATACTTGAATCATGGTACGATATCGCTTACTAGAGTTTGTTCGTGCGGATCACAAGCAGCATCGAATCCGCTTGTATGGTGAAATCCTGGGTATGGCATTGAGCATTGGTGTTGCATCGATGCTTGCGATCACGACACCACATCCCCCGATGTTACTGGCATACAGCATTTGGTTGGTCGCGTCCGCGATCCTCATGACGACCTCATGGTCCCGCGGTTCTGTGGGTCTGACCTTACTCTATGGCGCGTTCCTTGTGATTGATTGCATTGGCTTTGTGAGGACGCTATGACACACGATGACATGAACGCTGTTCGTGGTCGTATTGCGAAGCTTCGATGCTGGACTATCGACCGTGGGGTGACTGCGAGCGAGGCGGTGTTTGCCCTGAAGAAAATCGGTGAGTTAGAAGCGAAGCTCGGTGCACTCACCGAGCCCCATACGAGTTTCACGGACGACATGTATGACACAGCGCCGAATGCCTGTCAAGGGAATTTAAATAGACACTCACCGAGCCGCAGTGTCTATACGCTCACAGGAACGCTGCGGTGCAAGTACTGTCAGGCATACTATGATCATGATAGGCAGTGTTGGAGGAAATCATGACCGACTGCAAACACGTTCGTTACCGTCGCACTCAGGCACACGATGTGGAGCGGCAGGCTGGGCAGGTTGGTTTTATTGCTTGGAAGACGGTCTTCCAGTGTCTAGACTGCCCTCAATCCTGGACTCCACCGATGCGGACTATCAACTTGGGGGAACACAGCGTCTAGAACCCCCACAAACGGCCCAGGACGGTCGATCCCCCTCTGTTCCACCCCTAGTAGCACCCTAGTTTTATGTGATCCCGAAGATCGTTTCGGGATCAAGCCTCTGTTTTCAATGAAATCAACCACTTACCATAGCCACATTCGAATTCTCTTGACTTCTTCCACCTGTATGCTATAATTAGTGTGCAGGGATTGAATGAACAGGGAGAATGTGATGAAACAAGTACAGTGCAGCACTTATGGTTGTGGGGGTTGTGGGGTACATGATGTTATCGCCGAAGCGGGGGACTACTACATTCTTGATAGTTGTCCTGTGGGTTGGAATCACGTGTGTCATGTCGCAGTACCCAAGACCGCAGTGACTGTGGTAAAGGAGGTGACATATAAAGTAGGCCAGAATTTTAAAATTGGGGACGATCTTGCTTTGTTAGCACAACTTAGCGCTAAGTTGTGTGTACTAATTATGTTTAAAAATGGTCTCAGGTATACCAAGCCTATTAAGGTTGGTAATTGTAAAAAGATTACTCAAGATGAACTCAATAGAATGTCGGGTACTCTCGCAGTCTTAGTTAACTAATCCGTAAAGGCATGTAGGAGGTGAGTTAAACAATGGAGGTATATGATGAAACAAGTACAGTTTAGAGCTAATGGTGTAGCATATAATGTCATTGCTGAAACAGAGGACTACTACATTATTGATCGTCGTCCTGATGATTGGGCTCAGGTATGTCGAGTTGCAGTACCCAAGACCGCAGTGACTGTAGTAAAAGAGGTGACATACAAAACAGGCCAGAGGTTTAAAATTGGGAACGATCTTGCTATTTTAGCGCAAACTAGCCATTCCTTGTATGCATTAATTAGTCTAGGAGATGGTAATAGATATACCGAACCTATTAGTGTGGGTAATTCTTATATAATTACCCAGGAAGAACTTAGCAGAATGTCGTATACTCTCGCAGTCTTAGTTAACTAAAACCGAAGATCGTTAGGGATTGGATGAACAAGGAGAATATGATGAAACAAGTACAGTTTAGAGCTAATGGTGTAGCATATAATGTCATTGCCGAAACAGAGGACTACTACATTCTTGATCGTCGTCCTGATCGTCCTGATCATTGGGCCCAGGTATGTCGAGTTGCAGTATGCAAGACCGCAGTGACTGTGGTAGAGGAGGTGACATATGAAATAGGCCAGAGATTTAAAGTTGAGGGCAATCTTGTTATTTTAGCACAAACTGTCGATTCCTCGTGTACCTTAATTAGTCTAGAATGTGGTAATAGATATACCGACCCTATTAAGGTTGGCAATTGTAAAAAGATTACTCAAGAAGAACTCAGTAAAATGTCGTATAACCCCGCGGTCTTGGTTACCGAAGATCGTTAGGGATTGGATGAACAAGGAGAATGTGATGAAACGAGTACAGTTCAAGACCACCGGTAGTGCGGTACATAATGTCATTGCTGAGGTGGGGGACTACTACATTCTTGATGGCCACCCCACGAATTGGGGTCAGTGCTACCAAGTCGCAATACCTAAGTCGGCAATGAACGTAGTGGTAGAGGTGACTGTAGTAGAAGAGGTGACATACAAAACAGGCCAGAGGTTTAAAATTGGGGACCAGCTTGTTATTTTAGCACAACATGGTTCTCTATTGTGCGCCTTGATTAAACTTGATGATGGCAATAAATATGCCAACACTGTTAAGGTTCATAATCCTGAAAGAATTACCCAAGATGAACTCAATAGAATGTCGTGTACTCCCCCAGTCTTAGTTACCTAAACCCTAAAGGCACACCATGACACCACAAGAAGCGCTTGATGCCCTCAAGCGATACACTGCGCGCACCAAAAACGTCGATCTTACTAAGAAACCCCTGTTGTTTGTGGACACGATGGCGACCATGAAACCCAAGAACAAGAAAAGGACATCATTATGATGCCATGACCCGCTAAGTACGCGAAAATCCTGGATTTATTCCCACTTGACATTTCCTACCCCTCTGCTATAATTAGAGTGTAGGGATTGAATGAACAAGGGGGACAGTATGAAAACGAAGAACAAGAAAATGATACCATGCGTCATTACCCGCAGTGGTTGGTTGCGCGGCGGCGGCTGGAAGACTTCGCGATTGTTGACACGTGAGGGGAAACGGTGCACTGTAGGCTTTCTTGCCCGGGTCCTAGGGGCCCCGGACTCCTGTATTTTGAACGAGTCTGTCATTCACAAGCTGTGGGGGTTGCCGCGGGCCGTTGAGGATCGTGTCAATGAGTTTGACGAGGAGAATTTCGTCGCCTTATACCATGCCTACAAGGTCAATGACGATGAAAGCTTGTCGGAATCGAAGCGCGAACGCGATTTGAAGGCACTTGGGCTCAAGATGGGCGTATGTTTCATCTTTCTGAACTAAAAGACCCGCTAAGTACGCGAAAATCCTGGATTTATTCCCACTTGACATTCCCCACCCTTCTGCTATAATTAGAGTGTAGGGATTGGATGAACGAGGAGAACTAGACCATGCAGAAGACATTCACAGCGACGAAAAGGAACCCAATGCAATTAGAGGCGACCGAACTACGACCTGGTCGGTGGGCAGTCAAGCCGCTCGACCAGTTGGGCACCTGCGGATTCTATCCAGTGGCGTGGACAGTGCATTATGTCAATGCGAAAACAGCTGGAGACGCGGTCAGAAAGACCATCACAGCTCACCTATGAGGGGTCGAACGTGCGATCAGGTGGGAATGAACCGTACAACTTCCAGTACGCGAAAATCCTGGATTTATTCCCACTTGACATTTCCTACCCCTCTGCTATAATTAGAGTGTAGGGATTGCGTGAACGAGGAGAATGTGATGAAACGAGTACAGTTTAGAGCTAATGGTGCAGCATATAATGTCATTGCTGAAACAGAGGACCACTACATTCTTGATGGCCACCCCACAAATTGGGGCGAGGTGTACCGAGTCGCATTACCCAAGGTAGCAATGACTGTAGTGGTAGAAACAGAGGAGAACTAGACCATGCAGAAGACATTCACAGCGACGAAGTGGAATACCGCAGAAGACAAAGAGAAGTTTTTCAAACACTTTCAGAAGTTCGTGTCCAGTGGGTATAAGTGGACCCTCTTTCCCAAGTGGTTTTACACTCGGCTCAGTATGACGTTCGGTCACATAGCGCACTATGACCGTGCGGGTTTCTATAGCACATTCTTTCAGGATGCAGCGGGTATTGAGCAATTCGCGCGAATGACGATGGGTGCGACATGTTATGGCGATCCCGATTGCACCTACTCAGACGTTGAGACCGCGATTCAGCAACACTACCGCGGGTACTCAGACATTCACTTTGTGGAGATGTTCCGCCAGACCCGCAACGTGTGCCTCACCGAGGGTCTATAGACCATGACTGTGCAGACAGATAACACACAGGGCAACCTTGCAGTCATGAGGCTCACCACAACACGACCGAGTCAAGCCGCGCCCCATTTCCCTGTGACCGTCCACACCCAAAGCTTCGGGTCACTGAGTGAGATGGAGTATGCCCTTCAAGTCCTCACGCATGAGTACCCGCTTGAGGCTTGGACCATAGAGGGGAAATAGAACATGAGTATGCGTGAGTAACAAGGGATGCATGATGGCGGAAAAGGAGCGCAAAGGTACATTGGTCTGGCCCGCGTTTATTCAACCGAAGCTCAACGGGGTGCGCTGTCTGGTTCGGCGAGTGGGGAATACGATTATTTTTACCTCACGAAAAGCCAAGGTCTATAAGAATTTCAATCTCTATATGGAACCAGAATTTTTGAACATCATGGACGATGGGGACATTCTCTATGGAGAAATGTACAACCATGGAGATATCACGTTCCAGGAATTGAAGAGTCTTATCAAAAACGAAAAGACGCCCGATCTGGTTGCACTGAAAAAGTACGTCAAGTTCTATTGCTATGACCGTCCTCATGTCACCCGTGGGTTTGAGGACCGCTTTGTGATGTGGATCCAATCCGATTGGGGTCTGACCTATTTCCGGCGTGTCCTGACCTATAAAATATATGGAGAGTCGGAGGTCATGGAGATCCATGGCCAGTTCATGGAGAAAGGGTATGAGGGGTCGAACGTGCGATCAGGTGGGAATGAACCGTACAACTTCCAGTACCGCGACAATCAGCTTCAAAAAAATAAGGATTTTCTGGATTATGAATAATCTGATAACAGGGGGTTGCATGATATCTGTCTTGATGCTCACTGGGTGTGCCAAGGTTGATGAACGCTGGTATGCACAGGACCATAAGACTGGTGTGCTTATGTGCCAAGAGGTCACACGAAACGCTGCGGGCGATGTCGTGAATCTACAGGATTGCCCAGGCTATGGGAAAGGGTATACACAATAACACCACAAGAAGACCTCAAGCTAAGTGCTTGATGTTCCAGGACTATTATTCCCACTTGACATTTCCCACCCTTCTGCTATAATTAAAGTGTAGGGATTGGATGAACAAGGGGGACAGTATGAAAACGAAGAACAAGAATATGATGGACCTGCAAGTCAGAACGCCGTATGCTATTTGGTTCCAGCGCAATGACTTCCTGGAAGCGTCAATTTCCGTGGTCAATGACCTTTATCGGTATGAGATCTTCGACAGAGTGACTGGGAAGCGGTTGTATATGGATTCGCGGTTGACGTTAGCAGATGCAAAGCTGGCAGTATTCGATCTTATCCAATACTTGGAGCCTGGGACATAAAAGACTTTCAAGACGCAGCCGAAATGCGTAGGGCTGCATCAGTCGATTTGGACACATTTTTATTAAATAAGGGGATTATCTAGATGGTCGAATTCGATAAGTACAAAGTGGGCGATTTGGTGGACGTTCATTGCTGTCATTCGTGTTTAAAGTTCGCTGGAATAACGCGGAAGTGGCTACCCGATAGCGGCGTCTTTTGGTCGCTGTGCGACGTGTGCGGCCACAAAGGCATCGGGTGTTTAACCCGCTGCAAGGTTGACAACTGGCTCAGGCTTACGCCATTGTATCTGACCGTCCAAGGTCGGTTCACTGTCCCGGCCCCATGTGTCAGTTCTCCTGTGCAAGCGATTAACACCAAGAAGGAGAACCTGAGCGTGGGAGATCACATTTATCATGTGGAAATCGACCATGAGGCAGGTGTGGCACACGTCAGAGTAGAAGAAGACACTATCTCTGCGGTATACACGGACTCTGTCGTGGTTGGCAACGATGGGGATGGTCGCCCTGGGCGTCGCGTTTTCGAAAACGCACACACCACACCCGAAGCGGCACTTGGAGCCTACCGCGCCGCGGCGATGGAGAACATCCGCATACGTATGCGAACAGTTGACAGGGAGACTGCGATCATCGACAGGAAGCTGGCTGTGCTAAAATCAATCGACACCCTCTTTGAGGCGCGCGAGAAGGGGCTTTAGCGCTAAGTACTTGATAAGATTGGGTTTCATAGTCGCTTGACTTCTTCCACCTGTATGCTATAATTAGAGTGTAGGGATTGGATGAAAACAAGGAGGATATGATGAAAAATCTTTGTGGAAAAACTGTGAAACGTGCTGCGGCCTATGAGGTATGGGAGGCCAAGGACGCGAACGCGCCGTCGGGTACTTGGACGTGGTATGTCCTGAAGAAGTGGCAAGCTGAGGACAATAAGCCCTTTGCTCGCTGGTTTTGTGAGGTAGTGACGCCGATGTGTCCTCATGGGGAAATGGGTGATGTGTATGTGACTGATATCAAAAAGAATGCCGTGAGGATCAAGTGACCACCCTCTTTGCATGGATCGGCTGGGCCTTGCTAGGGTTCGTCGTATACTACGAGTCGGGCTGTGTGTCCTCGTCCTTGGGTCGGGCGTTTCATATGATCCTGGCAGAAATTCAAAGAATCCTGAACTAATATGACATTCAAAGAAGGGAAATTTCTCGTCAAGACACTGGGTACCCAGGGTGAACTGGAGCAAGCATATCGTATCCGACATACGGTGTTTGCTGAACAGTTGGCATGGGTACCCAGGGTGCCGTTATGTCTTGATACCGACAAATATGATGCATGGAGCACCTCGATTGGTGTGTTCGATGATGCTTGCATGGTGGCGACAATGCGTATCACTCAGGCGCCTGCACAGTTTATGCTAGAAAGTGAATTTGGACAGGCCCTCCTAGGAGGACACGAGGTACGCAAGGTACCTGATACCTTTGAGATTAGTCGCTTTGCTGTTGACCCCACGATGAAAACCGCGGGTCTCTCCTTTTCCTTGTTCATGATCCTCTTGAAAGGAATTTATCAGTGGGGTAGGTTGCATGACAGCTTCATGGTCTACTTTGTCGTCGAACATCGTCTATTGCGCGCAATACAGAGGCTCAAGATACCCGCTCAAGCCATTGCTGAAGCTGTCCTCATTCCACCCGCGAATGTCAGGACCGTTGCCGCAGTGCTCGATCTGGACGAACTGAGAGAGAAGGCCGACGAGGTTCGCCCTGGCTTGGTTGCATGGTTCGATACGCTAAGTACTTGATAAGATTGGGTTTCATAGTCGCTTGACTTCTTCCACCTGTATGCTATAATTAGAGTGTAGGGATTGGATGAACATGGAGAATATGATGAAACAGACA
>Ga0209702_10006818_pt1 | contig 14370 bp, 17 predicted proteins | sample FRY01_FD_187210 | JGI IMG/M metagenome (GOLD analysis project Ga0209702, IMG submission 187210) | Freshwater microbial communities from Lake Fryxell liftoff mats and glacier meltwater in Antarctica - FRY-01 (SPAdes) (version 2) | ecosystem: Environmental > Aquatic > Freshwater > Ice > Glacier... | reverse complement strand
AGGAGGTGTAATATGAATAAAGGATCACGTGCAGCAGCATCATTAGCAAAGCCTAAAGAAGGCAAGATGGATCACTCGAAGCCAGCAGGCGGTAAAGTGATGCCCCCTATGACCACAGTAGGACGTACTGGAACAAAAGTTAAAAAGGGTTAATTACTTTTACGAAAGGTGTACTGGGTGCTAAATAATGATGATCGCGTTCCGCGCCCAGTACGTCTTTCTGATTTGGGAGTTATCTTTATAGGGTTGATCCATAACATAATGGGATCAATAGAAGCATTTACATCAGAACTTTACGAACTATCAATTTATCATTCCAACCAGCGCACTAGAACGCAACAGGTATGGGAAGAATTTAGCCAAGATTTAGAAACATTAAAGGAGGATACAGATGGCGCTTGAAGATGCTAAGAATCCTCTAGCAGGTGCAGCAGGTCCCGGTAAGTATTCTGTACGTACAGACAAAATGGAACTAGGTTCTATAGGTTATGGTGAAGGCGTTGATACACAGGCTATTAAGTCTGGCGCTCCGCTTGCTAATACACCTGACGTTAAAGGACAAGCACCAAGTAGCTTTCGTGAAGATTTAGCACAATCACCAGTAACAGGTTTATTTAGTATGTCAGATAACACTCGACCTATCACATCAGGTATTGATATGGGTGCAGGCCCTGGATCTAACGCCTTGATGATGGGAAAGTCTACAGTTAAACTATCTGATACCTTGGCAGCAATGCTTCCATTTGATACTAGCGGCGAGATAGCGGTTCTATACCAAGAAGCCCTAGCGCGAGGTAATTAATGGTTGATAACCTAAAAGCAGCCGCATACGCTGCTAAGTTAACGCCTGAACAAAAACGTGAAATTGATAACTTATCTAAGGGTTTATCTGTACATAAAGGCTTGATGAATCTTCCTACAGATTTAGCACAAAAGTCTTTTAAGCAAATGCCAGCAGATCAGCAAGATAATTTGGTAAAGACATTTGGCAAAAAAGATGATGTAGAAAAGCCAGGTCGTGGATGGCTAGGAAATGCTCTTCATTACAACCCTGTCACTTTAGCATTTAAGGGTCTTGTAGAAGTAGCCGATGCAACCACTCGTACTTACCGTGCCATTGCTATTCCAATGTCTCAAGGTGAAATTGGCTTTGCTTGGGATAAAGCAAATGACAAAGGCGACAAAGTTTACAACGAAGGTCGTATCGAAAAGGCTAAGGGCCTCTATGGTCAAGACGCAGTAGATATTGCTATGCGTATTAAGTCCAGGGAAAGTATTGCAGATATTATGGCATCTGCTACACCTGAACAACTTAAATATGTAATGCTTGCAGATCCAACCAATACCGCTATTCCCGGCGTTGAAGATATTGAAGAAGAGCGAGCGCTCTTTAATGAAACACTTGGCGTAGTAGATCGTGCCAAGTTCTCACCTGGTCGTCAACTTGCTAACGCAATTCTACCAGAAGCCCTTGAAAAGAATGGCCTTGTATATGGCCTTACATCGGGTATTGTAGATACAGCATTTAGATTCTTTGTAGATCCACTTGTAGTTGCATCTAAAGTCAGAGGGCTTTATGTAATAGGCAAGTATTCATTAGAGGCAGTCACAGGTGGCAAGAAAGTTGCAGAGACTTTTGCTAACCCACAGATTATTGGATTCTGGGATAAGTATGGAGCGACGCTAGATCGCTACACTAAAGCACAAAAATCAAATCCTAAAGAAGCAGCAGCTATCAAGCGTGAACTTGAGATCCTTGCACCAGAGTATGGACCAGTAGTAATTCGTGCTTTTCAAAAGAATGAGATTACTAACGCAGCATCTGCTAAAGCATTTTTTGAAAATACTGAAGAAGCTATAGCAGTTCTTGCAGGTTCTGCTGGTCGCAAAAGAGTTATTATTCCACGTCTAGATCCAGCACGTAAAGCACGCATTTCTATTATGACTACAGCAGATCGTGTAGTTGATATTGATAAGCAGGCACCTAGTTTTATTGGTGCAATGTTTGGGGATTTGCCTACAACAGATGGTTTAGCAAAAGCGATCATTGATGGTTCAGAGGTAATTGCACCGATTGTTCAAGGTGGAAAAGCCTTGCGTCTTTCTAGTGCATCTATTGGATATCGTCTAGATAAGTTTAAGTCTAAGTTTAACATTGCACCTTTATTTAGGAACGACTCGTTTGACTTACAGGCAAAAGATGCCTCATTGCAGATGTACCGTTTGGCACGTTTAGTATTTACTAAACAAGATGCCAAGATGATTGGTGAGACCTTTGATGCTGTCACCGATATTGGTAAGCGTAAGGAAATGTTTTATGGCCTTTGGACAAACATTGCAGAAATTCGTGGACTTAACACTACAGAAGCTGGACAGATTATTGTTCGTCGCCTTGTAGGTAAGGGTGATGCTAAGTTTGCTGTAAGTAGAGTTGGAAGCAAAGACGAAAGTGTCGGAGCAATTCTTTCTGACTTTAATACAAGCGTGTCTGCTCCTAGCATTGTAGATATTGATCGTGCAGCAGCACGCTCTGGGTTTATTAACTATGCTGTTGGCCAAGCCAATAAGCAATGGGTAGACACTATGACCGGAGCTTGGTCATTTCTTACCCTTGCTGGTCCTCGTTATGCTATTCGTAACGCTTCAGAAGATCTAATGGTGCATCTTGCTATTGGTGGATCTCCTTGGGGTCTAGCAAAAGGTCGTTATCTTTCAACACGCGTCAACACTGCATTTGAAGCAGCACGCACATCTGGTAACTTTACTGAAAGCCCACTTAGTACAATGCTACGTATCCTTAATAAAAAGGAATCAGGCAAGTACACAGCACAGATGGCTAAGATTGATACCGATATTGTGGCAGCACGTAATTCTCTTAAAGTAAAGGTAGAAGAACTCAAGGTAGCCACAGATGATGTAACTAAAGCACGCATCACCGATGAGATTGCAGAGTTACGTGCTATATCTTCACGCGATGTGGTTCAAGATACACGTAGAATTATGGCAACTGCCCTTACATCTGGTCGCATTAACCGCTATCGGGCTATGATGGGTCGCGGTCCTATGTTTGAAGATGAGGCAGAGATCCTTGCTGAGCACCTTATCTATGGAAACCTTGAAAATTCTGTTTCACTTGTAACAGAAGGCGCATTTAACTTTGCAACATCAGGTGCTGACTACCTAACAAGCGCTAAATTATTTACACAGTCTCACGGTGTTCGCAGCGAAGCACTTAAGGTCAACGATCCAAGAGCTACTAAGTACACAACAGACCGTAAAAAAGGTTTTGATAGTGTCCCTATTGGTCCTGAAAACGAAGAGTCAATGCTTACTTGGCTTTTGCGTATTGGCTACTATGCTAATGATGAAGTGGGCGGTATTGCTGTAGCAAACCTTGGTAAAAAAAATATTGCCATTCGTGAAATCCTTAATTATATGGATAACAACCCAGAATTTCGTAAACTGGCTCAACTTGAGGCTAGAGGCAAGACAGATGCAGAACACGCTGATATTATTTACGCACGAGCAAGTGAGATCTTTGAAACACGTCGTCTTGATAAAGACGGAAATAAGATTCTTAACACAGAACTAATAGATAAGATTCGTTACTTAGACGAAGCAACTGGAAGTTACCGTATCTCTGGTCAATTAACTCTAGATGATTTGCCTAAACTATCAGATGATGTTCCTGAGTATGTTCTCGGACCTAAACTGATACCAGTGGCAGAAGCCGGTAATATGACTGCATCATTAATGAACCAAGGTTGGAAATGGCTTGGTATGATGAACGCAAGTATGTCCCGCGAGCCTATGGTATTTAATGAAATCATTACTATCCGTAAGTCAATGAAGAAGTCCGGTATGGAAGATGCTTATATCCAATCAGTTGTAAGTAAGGTAAATCAGACAGATCCTAAGAAGATTGCAATAGCAACGCAAGCCGCTAAGCGCCAGTTTGCTGAGATTGTCGAAGAACGTGCTGTAGGTCAAATACTTAAATATGTAGATAACCCACTTGTGCGAACACAACTAGCATTTGGAGCACGTAACTTTTCACGTTTTTATCGTGCAACTGAAGACTTCTATCGCCGCGTTGGTAGAATAGTTCGCTATAACCCTGCAGCAATTCGTAAGATTGCACTTACATATGATGGCATTAGCCACAATGGTTTCATCCAAGAGGATGACCAAGGCGAAAAGTACTTTGTTTACCCAGGAGTAGCACCAGTCTACCGAGCAGTACAGACGGCTATGACTGCTCTAGGTGTACCAGCAGAGTTTAAGGTACCAATGCCTATTCAATTTGGGTCTAGGGTAAAGATGCTTACACCATCTCTTAATGAGGATTCTATTATCCCTACGCTAAGCGGTCCTTTATCGGGTGTCTCGATTAAGACTCTGACTAACCTAGTAGATATCTTTGGTGCTCCCGGAGCAGCAGATCGAATTACTCAGGTAGCACTTGGTAAGTACGCTGTAGATCGTTCATACCTATCTGCATTACTACCAGCACACGTTAATCGTTTATATGAAACTATGAATACTGACGATCGTGACTCACAGTATGCGAGCGCTTGGCGCAAGGCTGTTACATACCTTGAAGCAGGTGGACACGGACTGCCTTTGGAATATGATGCGCTAGGAACTGTTATTCCTCCATCAATTCAGGCTCAAGAAGAGTATCGCCAGAAAGTTAAGAACACTACCCTTAGTATTCTAGGAACACGCTTTGTATTAGGATTCTTTGTACCAGCATCACCACAGGTTCAACTCAAGGCTGATATGGCTGGTTGGATTAAGGACAATAACACTGCTAACTTTAAGCAAGCTTGGAATGATTTACTTGATAAGTATCCTGGCGATTACGACGCAGCTATGGCTAAGTGGGTAGAGACATTCCCTAACCAGATTCCATTTACTGTAACAGAATCTGACAGAAAGACAGTTGCCGTTATTCGTTATGCGGAAGAAGCAGGAACATTTGTAGATAAGAACGCTGACCTATTCAAGAGATACCCACAAGGTGCAGCCTTCCTTATTCCTCACAAGTCAGGTTTCTCTTGGGATGCCTACAAGAGTATGAAGGATATGGGACTTAAGTACAACAAGCGTGTAGATGATTACCTGCTTGATGTGCAGGCTGCAGCAGGTCTTCAAGAATACTATTCCAAGAAGAACGAATACGAAATGAAACTTGAGAATAGTTACTCAAATATAGAGCGTTCTATGGCTCGTAAAGAATTTCAAGATTGGGCAAAGATCTTTAAGGCTGGCCGTCCGTTGGTTACAGTAGAACTTGCATCAGGTGGCAAGAAGGCTGTAGCACGTATTGCTGCTATCAATGATCTACGCAAGATGATTTACGATAAGTCTGTAACCACTCGTGGACCATTACAGAAGCAACTCAAGGAGATGCTCGACCTATACGATTCATACCAATCTGATAAGGATCTATTCAGTAACGTCTCTGGTGGAACTAAGTTGGCAACTATTATTAAGGAAAATACAATAGTGAGAATGAGAGAAATTTCTCAGGCAAACGAAAACACCGCAAGCGCTTACAACACATTGTTTGCCTCATTGTTAGGAGATACAAATGGCTGAAAAAGATAAAGCAAAAGCAAGTGAAGCAGAAGAATTTGTAGATATAATGAGCAGGGCAACTGAGTCTACACGTATGACTATTGCCCAACAACTTAAAGACGCTGGATTTTACAAAGGTAAAATAACGGGTGAATTTAATACTAAGTTTTACACTGCGTTAATGTTATTAGGTTCGGAGTTTACTCTGGATCAAAATTTCAAGAAACAATACAACCAGCCAAAAGTTTTAATTGCAGACTTTTTGCAAAACCGTGCTGTAGAAGGACTAGACAGCGGAACAGGAACAGGAACAGGTCCTACAACTACTGTTCAAACTTATGTAACTAGCCCATCTCAGACTGCTAAGTTAATCAATGATGTGGCTAAGGATCTTTTAGGTCGAGAACTAACCAGTGCTGAACGCGCTAAATATACAAGACTTATTAATGCAGAACAGAAGAAGCAACCATCTGTGCAGACAAGTGGCAAAGGCTTTAGCACAACACGTGGTGGTATTGATGAGACTCAATTCATTACCGAGAAAATTGGGAACACTGCTGAGGCTAAGACCAATCGGGCTACTGATGCTTATGCAATTATGATGGAAGAACTTGGAGGTCTAGGCTAATGGCAGAACGTCCAAGTAATAGTAGAACCATAAATGTATTTAACCCAGGAATTGACAAGCGCCTACCTACTGGTTTTATTGACCAAGTAATTGACAAAGAAACCGGAAACCTAATTGGGTTTATGGAAGATGGTAAGTTCTATAACCTTGGTGAAAAGGTACTTAAAAAACCAAAGATAAAAGAACCAGATAATGCCAAAGATCTTAATAAAACAATCGCTCTAGTTAAGGACCTTTTATCTAAAAAAGAAGGCGAATTAAACAGATACGAGTTAGGTACTCCTGAGTATAAAAAACTTGTTGCGGCTGTAAACAAAGATAAGCAAGGACTTAAAGAATTAGAAGCACGTTTTGAAAAGGCTACAACTACAGAAACTACAAAACAAGAACAAGATACTTATAGTAGCAAAACAGATACTTGGAATAAAAAACTTGATGCTGCTAAAAAGAAAGTCCAAATTGCCAAAGATACAGATGGTGATGTTGTCGCAGCAGAAAAGGCTGTTAAAGATGTAGAAAGTACAAAGCCTACTGCTCTAGTTACTACTCCTTCTACTGCTACTGGCTCTGGAAGATATGAAGGTTCTACTTTTATCCCTGGTAAGCAGACAGTACCTACTCCTACAGCAACTAGCACACCTAGTACTCTGGCTAAGCCTGTTACAACAAAGGATAAAACTGGTGGCGGAGCTGGTGGTGGAGCAGGTGGCGGAGCAAAACTTACTGATGCTCAGCAACGTGAGCAGGCACTAGAGACAGCCGCTGAGGAAGATTTTGCTCTACCAGAAACTCTATTTAATAACATACCTAGCCTTAAACTATTACTTGAAAGATATGTTGAGAAAGACTGGACACCAGAAAGGTTACGTAAAGCAATTCGTGCTGATGTCTGGTATCAACAAAACTCAGAGGCAATCAGAGAGCGTTACATCCAACTCTACAACTTTAGAGATCTGGTTAAGACAGGACGGGCCCAAGGAACCACTAAATACGAACAAGACATTGTAAGTCTTGAACGTGAAATTGCTGACAAAGCTCGCAAGATAGGTTCAGGCATAGCTTCAGATCCTGATGCACTTCGTAAAGCCGCCGAAAATATGTACATTACAAACGCCGGTATTGACGATGCGATGACTACAGACTTTATCGCTGCTGCTATTCGACCTATTACATCTACTATCGGTGGAGTAAAAACAGAAGGCTACTCAGGCGAAGCACTAACAGATTACCAAGCAATTCAAAAGACTGCTCGATCTAATGGATTTACCGTTAAGGATATCATCCCCGGTGGAAAGACCGAACTGCAGATCCTACAAGGACTTGCTACTGGATCTATTGATGCCAACCGTCTTGCACAAGATGCACGTAAGTTAGCAGCGCAGGGACAGCCACAATACGTTCGTGACCTATTAGGACAAGGCTATGATTTAGATCAAATCTTTGCTCCTTACCGTCAGACTATGGCTAACCTACTTGAGATTAATGAAGATCAAATTGACCTTAACGATCCTATGCTGCGTAATGGTATTACCGAAAAGGGTGATATGAATATATTTGATTTCAAGAAGACACTCAAGAAAGATTCACGCTGGCAGTACACAGAAAACGCTAAGACAGAAATTTCAGATATAACACTAGAGGTTCTTCGTGACTTTGGATTCCAGGGGTAAAAATGGCTACAAAAGCAGAGTTAGCAAGAAGAGCGGCAGGCTTAAAAAAAGCAAAACAAAACCTTGAAAAGGCAACAGCAACAGCAACACAACAAACTGCTGAAAGAAAATCATTTGCTGCTCAAGTAGTAGCAGATAGAGAAGCATTATTTGATCCTGCAACTGATAAAAGTGGTGTTATTCCAGTTCCTGCTGGTGCTACACAACCAGTAAATCCATCTACTGGGCCAACTAAAAGAGTATACACGGCATCTGATGGCCAAACATTCACAGATCAAATGGCTTATGCTACTTACGAAGCAGCACTTAAAACAACAAAAGATCTAGCACTTGCAAGAAAAAGAGCAGCAGACGAAGCGCTAGCACAAACAGCAGCCGACAAAGTATCAGGATATGACTTTTTATACTCTGAATTAGATAAACTAGGTTTAGGTTATTTGGTATCAACTATTAAAGACACAATTATTAACAGTGATTCAAAGTCTGAAAGAATTATTAAACTTCGCGCTTCACAGGGTTATCAAAACCGATTTGCTGGTATGAAAGATAGAATTAAAAATGGCTTTAATGCTATTGACGAAGCAACCTACCTAGAACTTGAAGATCGTTACACATCTATAATGCAAAACTATGGACTTCCTTCTAACTACTATGCTCGTGATAACAACAGGGCTAACCAGAATTTTAACCTTGCTATTGCCAACAATATTGATCCTGTTACTTTTGAAGAACGTATTATTTTAGGACAAGATCGAGTACTTAAATCTAACCCAGAAGTACTTCAAGCCATTAAGCAGTTCTTCCCAGAAATTACTGATGGGGATATCTTGGCTTATACAATTAATCCTAAGAACGCTTTAGAAGATATCAAGCGCAAGGTATCTACCGCTGAAGTTGGTGGAGCAGCATTACAAGCCGGGCTTAAAACCAGCGCTGCTCGTGCTGGTGAACTTGTTGCAGGTGGCGTTGATAAGAAGACAGCACAAGGTGTATCTCAGCAAATCGCTGGTGGCCTAGAGCGTGGATCACAACTTGCTTCTATATATAACGAAGATCCTTATACACAAACAGGAGCAGAAAACGAATTGTACGGACTTGCTGGAGCAACAGAAGCCGGTAAGAAACGTAAGAAGATTACTGGTCTTGAGCAGGCTTCCTTTGGTGGCCAATCAGGAATTACCAGTTCAGCACTAAGCCGCGATAGAGCAGGCGCCTACTAACTAAACCTGCCGTTGGAACGACTGGACTAACGGAGTGACAAAAACGCCAGTAGTTAGAGCCATACCCATACCCCAATGGAATATGAGGCTAGCGAAAATCAAACAACTGATAAGGGAGAAGGACCACTATGTCCAATTACGACTACGAGGACGAAGATGATGATTTCACAACGGAATCAAATGATCTTGTCAAGCAACTGCGTAAGGCTAATAAAGCCAAAGATAAAGAACTAGCGGAATTAAAGTCGCAGTTTGAAAATATGAATAAAGCGCAGAGAACACGAGCAATCAAGGACGCCCTCGAAGCTCGCGGAGTGAATGGCAAAATTGCTAATTTCATTCCACAGGACATTGACCCAACTGATGAGTCTGTGTCTAAATGGCTAGACGAATACGGTGACGTATTTGGGCTAGACAATAATTCAAACCAGTCTGCTCCTGTAGTTAATTCTGCTGAGGCTGCAGCGTATAAGAGAATGAATAGTGCGGTTGACTCTGGTATGACACCTGATTCAAACGATGACATTATGCGTAAACTTTTAAGCGCTACAACTAAAGAAGAGTTAGATGCAGTAATTTCGCAGTCTGGACTCTAACTACGATTCGAAAGGTAAAACCTTAAATGGCAATTCCAGGTGGTAATTTAACTGGTACCTCGGCAATCAGCAACCTCGTACAGACAGCATACGATCAGTATGTAAGAATGGCACTTCGTTCCATTCCTGTAATGCGTGCGTTGGCTGATGTCAAGCCAGTACAACAGGCAATGCCAGGATCTTCAGTTGTTTTCTCTATCTACTCTGATTTAGCACAAGCTACTTCAAACTTGACAGAAACAACTGACGTATCCTCCATTGCTCTAGGCAATCCAAACAACATCTCTGTAACCCTACTTGAGTACGGTTCAGCGGTAACAACAACAAAGAAGTTGAACTTAACTTCTTTCAACGATGTAGATGCAGCACTTGCTGACATCATTGCATACAACTCAGCAGACTCAATAGACAATGTAGTAGCACAGGTTCTTGTCGGTGGTACAAACGTTCTCTATGCAAACGGTCCATCAGGAGCCGCTCCTACTTCATCAGCAGGAGTTCTTCCAGTAGACACAATTACAGTCGCTGACATCCGTAACGCAGTAGTTTCACTCCGTACAAACAAGGCTTTGCCTCGTATCGGAGAACTCTACGCTGCATACCTACACCCACGTCAGTCAGCCGATCTTCGCGCTGAAACTGGTACAGGTGGATTCCAAGAGCTATCAAAGTACGTAGACCGCACACCATTCGTGGCAGGCTCAGTCGGCGTTCTTGAAGGTGCTTTCATCATCGAGACACCACGTGTCATCAATGGTTTCAAGCTAGCAACAGGAATTTCTCCAACTGTTTCAATCACTAACACAGCAGTTGCTAGTAACGTAGCCACAATCACAACATCAGTTGCTCACGGTCTTGGCGTAGGTCAGGTCGTAACAGTTGCTGCGGTGACAAATACTACTGTTAACGGAACATTTACAGTTGCATCTGTTCCATCAACAACTACCTTCACATATGCAGTGACAACAGCAAACGTTTCATCTGCAGATACAGGTACTGTTACATTCACAAACAACTACCGAGCAATCGTAGCTGGACGTGAAGCACTTGCTGAGGCAATGGCACAAGACGTCTCGACGGTCATTGGACCCCAGATTGATGCTCTACGCCGTTTCCACACAATCGGTTGGTACTACTTTGGTGGCTTTAGTCGCCTTCGTGAAGCAGCTCTTTATCGTATTGAGTCTGCAGCAACAAACGGATAATAAACCGTTGTCGGGTAGGCGGGGCAGTGATGCCCCGTCTATCCCCCGATAAGGAGAACAATGTCATACGTACTTTCAGGACCTTGGGAGAATGAGACTTGGGGCGCAGGTAAGCCTTGGCCAGATAAGTATTCTCGCCTTGCCCAACTTCAACTAGAAGGTGGAACTAATACCGGTCCTATTCCATATGCTCAGACAGATATCGCACGCGGGGTAACTCTGATAGTTAATGGAACTAATGTCGAGGCAACACGTTATCCATATCAAGATGATTTATCAGATGCTAGCTACTACTTCCTCGGTGGCCACACATATACAATTTCAGATACGCAAGCCGAAGTCCTCACTAATGCAGGATACGGTGCGTACTTAACACTGGTGGAAGAATGAGTAATTGCACAACAGCCTGTAAGACCAAAGACCACGCATCATATGCTGAGTGTCTTAAAGATAATACTCCAATGTTTAATGGAGTTACACCAACCAAGAATGGTTGGGACCAGATGAAGGTTAAGTCTGATGAGAAGGAACTAAAAGATTATTGGGCAGCAACTAAGCAAGGTATAGAGCCACGCTCTACTAAACGTGCTGATATAGATGCAGCAGTCAAACTTTCCAACGAAGGTGGCAAAGCCTTTGATGGAATTAACCTAACCTACAAGGAGTAACAAATGGCAAAGTTCGCAGATATGGGAAGTGGCCCACAGTCCACTAAGCAGAGCACTGCTTCAAGCAGAAAAGGTATCCCCACATCTGCCAAGCCTGGTAGCTCTGTAACAAGAACTAAGGGATCACAAGCATCCTTTAAGGGTGGAAAGAAGTCGGTGAGCAAGAATGGATAAGATGACTAATAAGTCAGTCAAAAAGAAAGAATTAAAAAAGGGTAAGAAGGATGGATCACATATGATGCCAAATGGCAAAATGATGAAGGATTCGGCTATGAAGATGGCCAAGAAGAAGGCGGGTAAGTAATGTGCGCTAGTTGTGGTTGCGGATATGCAACATATGATGATATTGAAACTGGTGCTCCAGCAGCACAGCCAAAAGAATAATGGCAAAGACTCCAGCGTGGCAACGCAAAGAAGGTCAGAACCCAAAGGGTGGACTAAACGCTAAGGGTCGTGCTAGTGCTAAGGCAGCAGGAAGTAACTTGAAGCCACCTGTCAAAAAAGCAGAGGCTGCTAAGTCACCAAAGTCAGCAGCGCGCAGGAAGTCATATTGTGCTCGATCAGCAGGTCAAGCCAAGATGTTTCCAAAGGCTGCTAAAGATCCTAATAGTAGATTAAACAAAGCAAGAAGGGCGTGGGACTGTTAATGAAGAAGACAGCATTTTGGGATAAACCAAACCCAAACAAGACATCAAAGAAGTTAACGCCTAGCCAAAAAGCTTCGGCCAAGGCAAAAGCAAAAGCAGCAGGCAGACCCTATCCAAACTTGATAGACAACGCTGCTGCTAAAAAATCTAAGAAGAAGTGAGGTAGATAGGTGACGCTAGGAAAATACGGAACAACTCTCAATGATGAATTGAATCGTCTTGCAAATGGCGGCACCTATCGCCCTACCGGTGAAATGGTAGGGCAAGCCCTCGCTGCTAGACAGTGGGCTGCACAACGATCAGTAACAACAAACTTGACAGATACGGTAGGAGTACTTAATGCGATTGCAGGGACCACTAGCGAAAATCGCCTTGACTATAATGGGGTATGTAACCTTATCGCTGGTACTTTTCAACTACCTGCAGCACAAGCTCTCAGAGCGGTCTCATCTTGAGTGCTAAATTTAACCTTGTCTGTGAGCAGGCAACTACATTTCCTTTTCAATTCCAAATCAAGAATGGCAACACTCCTTGGGATATAACAAACTACACAGTCATTATGACTGTAAGGCCCTTTGTTGGTGCTACTACAACTATCTTCGTAGGTACTACCGCTAATAGTTATATTGTCCTTGATGGAGTTAATGGTCGAGTTACTGTGACAATCCCAGAGAACTTGACTGCAGCATTTATTCCAGGTCGCTACAATTACGATCTAGTCTTTGATTCAAGCGAGGTCACTCGTATTCTTGAAGGACAATTTATTGTGACAGGGGCGGTGACTACTACAGTATGAGCGATACAATCATTGTTATAGAATCCGTTACTCCACAAATAGGTGTAACTTTTTCAGCAAACCAAGGACCGCAAGGTACACCTGGTGTCACTGGACCTACTGGTCCTACTGGCCCAACAGGTGTAACTGGTCCACAAGGAGTAACTGGCGATACAGGTGCCACAGGTGCCACAGGTGCCACAGGAGCAACAGGTGTTACAGGTGATACTGGACCGACGGGTGCCACTGGTCCTATTGGAGTTACGGGCAACACAGGTCCGACAGGACCCACAGGCTCGACAGGATCAGTAGGGTCTACTGGTGTAACAGGTCCTATCGGGCCTACAGGGGTTACTGGACCCATTGGAGCGACAGGTCCTACGGGAGCTGATTCATTAGTTCCAGGGCCAACAGGTGCTACAGGATCTGTTGGTGCTACTGGTCCGACAGGACCAACGGGTGCTGCAAGTACAGCACCTGGTCCAACAGGACCAGCAGGAAGTACAGGTCCTACAGGCGCTACAGGCGCAGATTCTACAGTACCTGGGCCAACAGGTGCTACAGGTGCCACGGGCGCCGCTGGTCAAGATGCCAATGTTTTTATAGTTGATTACCTAGATGGCGGTCAGTCGGTACCAAACACTGACATCATTTACATAGCTGGGCTTTCGGACGCTACATCTTGGACTTACACCATTGATGCTGGAGCGTCAGTCGTTTCGTTTTAACCGAAGATAAAGAGGAGATACAATGACATCACGGATGCAGCAACGCCGAGATACGGCAGCAAACTGGACAACAAACAACCCGACACTTGCCGCCGGTGAGTTGGGGCTTGAAACGGACACTGGCTTGATCAAGATCGGCACAGGTTCTACTGCTTGGACTGCACTTGCTTATGCAGCAACTGGAACAGTTACCAGCGTGATCGCGGGAACTGGCTTGTCTGGTGGCACGATCACAAGCTCTGGGACTATCTCTATCAACACAGCCGTTACAGCCGACTTGACTACGGCGCAAACTTTAACCAATAAGACCCTGACCGCGCCGATAATCAATCTTACTTTAAACGCACAAGTAGACACTTACACGCTAGTGGCTGCGGATAGAAATAAACTGGTCACTATGTCAAAAGGAACCGCGGTCACAATCACAATTCCGACTGGTGTATTTGCAGCAGGTGAACAAATCAATGTGCAGTCAATCGGCGTAGGACTCACCACAATTTCAGGCGGCGCGGTAACTATTACCTCAACAGGTGCAGGAACTTTAGGAAATGCGCCAATACTTCGCGCAAGATTTTCTGCCGCAACTATTATCTGTACGGCGGCTGGAGTCTTTACAGTAATCGGAGACATTTCCTAATGCCGATACTTGG
>Ga0209702_10006816_pt1 | contig 14376 bp, 11 predicted proteins | sample FRY01_FD_187210 | JGI IMG/M metagenome (GOLD analysis project Ga0209702, IMG submission 187210) | Freshwater microbial communities from Lake Fryxell liftoff mats and glacier meltwater in Antarctica - FRY-01 (SPAdes) (version 2) | ecosystem: Environmental > Aquatic > Freshwater > Ice > Glacier... | reverse complement strand
GCGCTGGTAAGGCGCAGAGCACGCCGCCATTGGGGATGTCATCGGCGGACTCGAAGCGCAGTTCCGCACCATCGAGCAGACCCACCGCAGCAGCAAAGCGGTCCAGCTCCCGTGTCGTGCCGATGCCAAAGAGCGCACCGCCATCGGCCACAGACCGTTGACTTTGCGAAGTGGGTGCCTCTGCGCGCGCAATGCTGGCTTTGGAACTCGTTTTGAAACTCGTCTGCGACTGAGTGGATGCCGCGTCATCGGAGCCTTCGGAGCCTTCGACTACGAACGCACAGGCAGGTCTTTTTTTTGGAGCCTGCCATACGAGATGGCCTTGTGCAGCGTGTTGGGCAGCACGCCGAGTTGCGTACCGACAGCCGGGATGCCCAGCCCCTCATTGAGCAGGGCTTGGGCCTCAATGATCAGCTCCGGCGTGAGCTTATGGCCCTTCGCTGGCGGCGGCGGCGCAAAGAAGCCCTTGGCCCCCTGCTCGCGCAGCTTCCTGCACATACGTTTGACGGTGATCAGCGGCACCCCAAAAGCCCGCGAGACCTGCGCTTGAGAGGCAGAGCCGTTGACGATGAGCTGGGTGGTGAAGAGCCTGAAAGAAGCGACATCATTGGCGGCAGGTGAAAACACCGGCAGTTGACCATTGAAGTAAAACACCTGCCCATCGCGACACTCAAAGGCGAGATCCGCAGTGATGGAAGTGCATCCAGCAGGAAAGATGGGCAGTTGGATCTGGGGCATGCAGTGAAGATGCGCAAAAATCCAAATCGCGCGAGGTTCGACTCAAAGGTTTTCCAACAGCCTCCGCATCATCCCTGGTTCCTTCGGCCCGAGCTCAGGATGTCTGACGTTAGAAGTGAGATGCCGTCACTCCTTGGGGATGCTTTTTCCGGCGAACCCTTTTAGGGCCGGGAGGAAGACGGCGGAGGCGGCATAGCGTTGCGTCGGGCGCGCAGCATGCTAGCCTGAAACCGTCATGCTGAACCTGCTCCGAGAAATGCTGCGCTCGCCGGTGCTGGACATTGTCCAGCGCCTGAAGGGTTCTTTGGGCCTGCCGGTGAAGGAGCTGAGCACGGCGATGAAAATGAGCTACATGGGGGTGAAGCAGCATTGCGTGGAGCTGGAGAAGGCGGGCTTTTTGGACACTTGGCGCCGGCCGAAGGGGGCGGGCCGGCCGGAAAAGCTATACCGTCTCACCGCGAAAGCGGACGCGCTGTTTCCTGGCTCCGGCCCGACGCTGACGCTGGACCTGCTGACGACGGCGGAGCAAGTCTTTGGCGAAACCGCCGCGCCGAAGCTGCTGTTCACCTATTTTCAGGCCAAAACAGAGGTTTTCACGGCCAAACTGGCCAAGGCGACCACGCTGCCGGAGCGCGTGAAGCTGCTGGCCCGGCTGCGCAGCGCGGAGGGCTGTATCAGCGCTGGTGAAACGGACGAGAAGGGCCGTCTGCTGCTGGTGGAGCATCACCGGCCGCTGCGGGAGCTGGCCGCGCGGTATGCGATCATCGACGAGCTGGAGTGCGAGATGATCGAGCGCCTGCTGGGCTGCGAGGTGCGACGTTCGGTGGAAGAAGTCTCTGGCCTAGTGCGTGTTACTTTTCAAATCAAGACCACCGCGCAACACGAATGACAGCAGGGAAAGCAGGGCAGGGACTCAGAAGCATCAACATCGCACTTGGCGCAGGCATCAGCCTGCTGGCAGCCTGCGCGGGCAGTGTGGGGCCGCTCAAACCGGCCTGGCAGCAGGATGCGAACCTGTACCATCACGGCGTGCCAGCGCGGCCCTCCCAAACGGCCACGACGCCGCATCTCGTCGCCCGGGTGGTGTATGCCGCGCCGGATCACTTGCGGCGGCTGGTGGAGCGGCAGGGCGATGTGCCGGACACGCAGCGTGGCCCGGCCCGCATGGGTGATGGCACGGTGGAACTGGCCTTGCAGGATGTGGCGACGGGAAAATGGCTGGAGTCGCACCTCTGCGGCGGCATCCTGTTTGTCTCCGGCCTGCCGAACCAGGCTTACCGTATCGTGCTGAAAAATCGCACGCCGATGCCGCTGCAGCTGAGTGTGGGCGTGGATGGCAAGGATTTGCAAACCGGGGCCACCGCCGCGTTGCGCCGTGGCAGCCTGCGGTTGGAGCCGCATGGCACGCTGACTTTGGAGCAGGCCGCCCACGGGCCCCTGCTGTTCAAGACGGTGAGCGGGGATGCGGCGTTGTTTGACTCCAGCGCACACGGGCGCACTGGGTTGCTACAGATCGCGGTGTTTCTGGCCGCCGATGCGCCCAGCTTTGGACCGCAAAAACTGCGCGCGGGTCAGATTGCGCCGCTGGGATTGCTCCCGGTCGGAGCGCCGGAGCAGTATCGCTGAGGCTTGCTGCTTGTAGGATCGTCGTACTCGGTTAATTAGGCGGCGCTCATGTTTCGTTTCCTGCGCCGTCTGCTGCTGTTCCTGATTACCAGCTTTGTGCTGGCAGGCGGCGTTTATCTGAGCACAACGTCGTTTCGTGAGCGCTGGCATGGTTTTGTCATTGGCGAGCTGGCCCAGCATGGCGTGCTGCTGGATTTTGAGCACCTGACGGTGAATCCCTTTGGTGGACTGGTGGCACGCGGGGTGCGGGTGTACGTTGACGCGGACAAAACCCATCTCATCGCGGCGGTGGACCGGCTGAATTTGGATGTGGATTTCGGCAGCCTGATCGCAGGCCGGGTGAAAATCGACGCGCTGGAGCTGCTGCACGCCAGTGTGTCACTGCCGGTGGACCCGGAACGGCCGGAACTCACGGTGATCGAACTGAAGGACCTCAGCGCGCGGGCGTTTTTGGAGGGAAACCGCCTCGACATCCGGCAGGCGGAGGGGCTGCTGTCTGGCGGGCTGCACATCTCCATCAACGGCGTGCTGGAACTGCCGGAGCCGGGCAAGGAGCCGTCCCCAAGCCTGAGCGCCATGGAGCGGCTGAGCCTGCTGCGCGAGCACCGTGCGCAGATTCAAAAGGGGCTGGACTGGCTGGCACGGTTTCGCGCACCGCATGCGCCCAGCCTGCGCGTGGCGGTGTCTGGTTCTCTGGAGCGACCGCAGGAGCTTAAGGCGGAGCTGGTGTTCCAGGCCGCCGGCCTACAGTTTGAGGATTATGTCTGGCAGGAACTCGTCGCGGAGGCGGAATACGACGGCGGGTTCATCGACTTGAAGCGGCTGCATTTGCGCGATCACCTCGGCACGCTGGCCGCCACGGCCACTTGGCGCATGGGTGCGGAGCAGGTGCGCTTCCGTCTGACCTCCAGCGCGGATCTGCCGGCGCTGGCGCGGGCGTTTTTCGATAGCGAGCAACTGCGTGAGGTTGTCTTCTATGAAGCGCCACAACTGGCGCTGGAAGGCCGCCTGTTCGTCGGCAAGTCGCAGCCGGATGACTTCCTGCCCGCTGAAGTGACCGGGCGACTGGACTGTGGTCGTTTCGGCAGCCGTGGGGAGATTTTTAATGCGCTCAGCCTGAAGGTCGGCACCACGCGGGAGGGCATCTTTGTGCGCGACCTTCTGCTGAAGCATAAGTCCGGCAGCCTAGCGTTGAACCTGATGAACCACCGCGAGCAGGGCTTCAAATACGACCTCGTGTTGCGCATGGACCCGAATGTGTTCCTGCCCTTTGTGCCGCAGGCGAAGACGCGCGAGATCATCCAGCGCTTCGGCTTCGATGACAGCTCCCACATTGACTTTCATCTTGCCTGCGCCGGTCCTTCGACCAATCTGCGTGAGTGTCCCAGTTCCGGCCACGGGGAGCTGCGTCATTTCAGCTACAAAGGCGTGCCGTTTGAATCCGCCGAGCTGGACCTAGCTCTGCTCGGCGATATTCAAAACTACGCCAACGTGCGGGTGCGACGCGCAGACGGACCGGCGACGGCGGATCTCGTTTTCGTCAATGATGACGATGACGCCAAGTGGCTGCGGCTGGTGAACGTCCAGTCGGAGGCCGACGCGGCGGGCATCGTGCGCGCCTTCGCGCCGAAGCTGGCGGATAACTTGGCCCGTTACCGCTTTTCCGCCGGCACGGAGGTCAGCGTCAACGGCTCCATCAGCTATCGTGGCAATCCCAAGTTCAATGATTACAAGGCCGTCTTTCGCAATCCCGTCGGCGGTGCGCATTACGTTCTCTGGAACGAGGACTATCCGATCAACGCGCCTGATGGCGAGGTGCATGTGGTCGGTGACGTGCTGAACTTTGACATCAAAGGCCGCCTGTTTGGCGACACCCTGCGTGCCAAAGGCGCGGTGAATCTGGCCCCCGAGGTGACGAGCTATGATGTAAACGTGCAGGCGGGTCGCTTCCCCTACGAGGTGTTTGGCGAGAAACTGCCGTTTGAAGATGTACGCGCGGACGTACACAATCGCAGCGGTGCGATACGCTTCGACATCGCCGCCAAGGTGCTCGGCGGCGGCATGACCCTGAGGGGCGGCTTGAATGAAAACCGCGATCCCAATCCCTATGACGGTGAGCTGCGCATGAGCGCGATCAGCTACCAGCGTTTTGCCCAGGTGTACTCCCCTGGCAATGAAAGTGAGGGCGACATCACCGGACACTTCAAATTCACCGGCCGCATGGACGACTGGAAGGCGCTCAAAGGCGGCGGCGTGCTGTACATTCTCAATGGTAACCTCTTGGCCCTGCCGGTGCTGGGGCCGCTCACGCCCGTCATCGGTGCCATCCTGCCCTCGCCCATCAAGGGCTACAACGTCGCCAAGGAGGCCAAATGCACCTATGAGGTCTCGAACGGCTTCATCGTCACGAAGGACATTGAGGCGCTCACCGCCTCCTTCCGCATCAAATCGGCAGGTAACATCGACTTCATCCGTGACGACATCGACTTCAATGCCGAGGTCAGCGTGCGCGGCTTCACCGGGTTGGTGCTGTTTCCCGTCACCAAGCTGCTCGGCTACAAGGGGTCAGGCACCATCGGTGACGCCCAATGGTCGCCACGCATTTTTGGCGGCGGCAACAAGGACGACCGCAAACCGCCCACGGCTACGGAGTTGCGTGACGCCCAGCGCATCGGTGGCTCCCCTGCCCAACCTTCGACGACCCCTGCCGCCCCGCCCAAACGCAGAGCGTTGTTCGGGAACTGATGCCCGGCGCGGGCCAGGATGCCCAAACGCGTTGCAATCCCCCCCCATTTGGGCAATTCATGCTGCCTCCAAACGCCCATGACCCCCAAGCTCGACCCCGCCCTGCACCGTGACAAGAAACCGGACTGGATCCGTGTGACGCTGCCGCGTGACCCGAAGTTCTGGAGCACCAAGGGGATGATCACCGATTTGAAGCTGCACACGGTGTGCGAGGAAGCGCAATGCCCGAACCGCTGGGAGTGCTGGAGCCAGGGTACGGCCACGTTCATGATCGCCGGTGACCGCTGCACGCGGGCCTGCGGCTTTTGCGCGGTGAAAACGGCCAAACCTTTTGCCTTGGAGGCCGATGAGCCGCAGCGCGTGGCCGAAGCGACCAAGCGCATGGGTTTGAACCACATCGTCATCACCGCTGTGGCACGGGATGACATGAAGGACGGCGGCGCGGAGCATTTCGCCCGCACCATCGAGGCCGTGCGTGAAGCCGTGCCGACGATCACCATTGAAATCCTCGTGCCCGACTTCAACGGCAAGGACGACGCGCTCGAAGTGGTGATGAAAGCACAGCCACACATCTTCAATCACAACCTTGAAACCGTGGAACGCCTGACCCCGCTGGTGCGCAGCCGGGCGCAGTATCACCGCAGCCTGCATGTGCTGAAACGTGCGAAAGCGATGGCGGCGGAACTGGGCACGAATTGTGCCACCAAGAGCGGCCTCATGCTCGGTCTCGGCGAGACGGAGAAGGAGTTGTTCCAGGCCATGGACGACCTGCGCGAGCATGATGTGACCGTGCTGACCCTGGGCCAATACCTGCGCCCCTCCGCGCAGCATCTGCCCGTGATCGACTACATCCACCCGGACACGTTTGAGAACTACAAGCAGATCGCCCTGAAAAAAGGCTTCCGCCATGTCGCCAGCGCCCCGCTGGTGCGCAGCTCGTATCACGCCGCCGATTTCAAGCCGGAACTGGATTTGGAGTGAAGCGAAATAGCTGGTAAACAGGCGGGGTCGCATCTCCAGTTGAAACCTAGGCTGCCGACTGTTCTCCGCTAATTCGATGAAATCGCTACCTGAAGGAATCAGAGACTTACACCAGGCGCTCGTATGGTGGGAGTGGGGGCGGCTGGTTCACAATGCGCTGCTGTTGGTGCTGGGGTTGATTTGGTCCTGGGACCTTCGGGACACGATGATCGATCAAGCGTTGCTTGGCTACTGGGGCAGCGTGGCTGCCTTCGGTGTGACGGCCAATGTATTCTACACCCTCGGGCCTGCGGCAGAGAGTTATGTGCGGGCATTTTGGGGAAAGGCCTGGGGCAGCCCGGGACGTTGCCTGCTCTGGCTGGCAGGAACGCTTGTCGCAGTGGCGCTCACTTGGGCGTTTGTCTGGTCGATGGAGATCCTCTACCTCATCCTCTATCCGCACGTGCGATAAAATTTCGCGCATTCCCCTGTTTTGACTTCGTCTAGTTTCATCACCTTGCACTAGTGGAATCAAGCCGAGAAAAAAGCCAGGCAAATAGTGAAGGAGAGCTGTCTGCGATGGCCGTTGTTGGTGGAAAGCGGGTTGCGTGAGCGGTAATCCGCGTTCTCTTCGGTGACTTCCAACCCACCGCCATGTCCATTCGCCCTCCCGCTGAAGCTTACGAAAAGGTTCCGACCGCCATTTATCCCGATTCCGCGCAGGCGGCTAAAGCGCTAGCGCAGGAGGTGCGGGAACTGATCGAAGCGAAAAACAAGGCGGGCAAGCCTGCGGTGTTGGGGATGGCGACAGGATCGACGCCGGTGCCGTTTTACCGGGAGTTGATCCGGCTGCACCAGGAGGCCGGGCTGAGTTTCAAGAACGTCATCACCTTCAATCTCGACGAGTACTACGGCCTGGGTGCCGACCACCCGGAAAGCTACGCGATGTTCATGGCGGAGCAGCTTTTCGATCACATCGACATCCCGAAGGCGAACATCAATCTCCCGAGCGGCACGGTGCCGGGGGACCAGGTGTTTGCGCATTGCCGCCAGTATGAGGAGAAGATCGAGGCGGCGGGCGGCATTGATTTGCAAATTCTGGGCATTGGCCGGACTGGCCACATCGGCTTCAACGAACCGGGTTCCAGCCGGGACTCGCAAACCCGCCGCATCACCCTGGACCGCGTGACGCGCCAGGACGCGGCGAGCGACTTCCGTGGCGAGCAGAACGTGCCGCATTTTGCGATCACGATGGGGGTGGGCTCCATCCTGCGCGCGAAAAAGCTCGTACTGATGGCTTGGGGCGAAAACAAGGCTGTGATGGTGGCCAAAGCGGTCGAAGGACCGACGACGGAGGCGATTTCGGCCTCGTTCTTGCAGGATCACCCGGATGCGCGGTTTTTCATCGACCACGGTGCCTCCCGCGAACTGACGCGGATGAAGCTGCCGTGGCTCGTGGGGCCGGCGTCATGGACGCCGCGTGAGACGCGGCGGGCGATGGTGTGGCAGGCGTTCAAGATTCAGCGGCCTATTTTGAAGCTGGTGGACGAGCACTACAATGAGAACGGCCTTTCCGACCTGCTCTCCGAGCAAGGTCCGGCCTACCAGCTGAACATCCGCATCTTCAATCAGCTCCAGCACACGATCACCGGCTGGCCGGGCGGCAAACCTGACGAAGATGACACCTACCGCCCCGAGCGGGCGCGGCCGTACCCGAAGCGCTGCCTAGTGTTCAGCCCGGAGCCGCAGGATGCAGTGGTGGGCATGGGCGGCACGATCGACCGGCTTATCGAGCAGGGCCACGATGTGCGCTTGATTTCGCTCACTTCGGGCAGTCTGCGGGTGCCGGACAGCGAGGCGGACAAATTTGCCGAAACACTGCTGGAACTGGCCTCCAACGCGGCCAAACCGGATGCCTGGGGACCGCAGGTGGCCTATGCGCGTGAGGCGCTGGCCTTGCTGGAGGCGAAAGGGGAGTTTGGCGAAGACCCGCCACTGCTGCGGCAGCTCAAGGGACTCATTTTACGCGGTGAGCTGCGCGATGCCGCGCATACGGTGGGCCTGGCCAATGATCGTGTCACGTTTGTGGATTTGCCGTTCTACGAACAGGGGCGCTACCGCCGTTTCAAGAGCATGCAGGCGGATGTGGCTGCCCTGGTGCGTCTGTTGCAGGACCACAAGCCGCATCAAATCTACATCACCGGTGACGCAGCCGATCCTTCGAGCGTCTCCGGCATTTGTTTCAGACTGTTGGTGGCAGCATTGCAAGGCTGCGCGGGTGAGGAGTTCGCCGGTTCATGCAGTGTGTGGCTGTACCGTGGCAAGGAGCGCGCGCTGGAGCCGCACGAGATTGACATGGCCATTCCGATGAGCCCGCTCCAGATTGAGCGCAAGTCGAACGCCCTGTCCCGTTACGGGGCGCTATCTTCGCTGGAAAAAGAGGCTCCAGAGACGAATCGGGAAAATGCCCGACTCTATGATGCACTCGGACTGGCCGAGTATGAGGCGATCGAGACGTTCCAGCGCTGGCGCAGAGTGTGAGCGCCGCCGTTTTTTAACCTGCGGCTGCCAGTAGGGTGTCGCGAAAACGGCATTTGCCGAGACGGCTCAGCTCATCGCAATGGGCCTCAATGCGCATGCTTTTCATGCTGGGCTGGAAGCCGAGCCGCCGGGTGATGCAGTCGTGCAGCAACGCGGTGTGCTCATCCTCAAACTCGACTACCCGGTCACAGTCGAGACAGATCAGGTGGTTGTGCTGGGGTTTGTCGAGAAAATTGGGGTCGTAGTAAGTCTGGTCACGTCCCAGATCGACCTCGCGCAGCAGGCCGCACTCTACCAGCAGAGTCAGGGTGCGATAAACGGTGGCCCGTGACACGCTGCCGTCGAGCTTGCGGGCTTTATCCAGCAATTCTTCGGCTTTGAAGTGGTCGTCCGTGGCGAAAGCGGCCTCAACGATGACATCCCGCTGCTTGGTGCGACGCAGACCCTGGGCGGCCAGATGTTCATCCAAGCGTTGAGTGATGCGTTCGTCCATGTGGCGGCGAGGTTAGACACGGGTGCCACCGGACGCAAGGCGTCGCTGTCTGCGCAGGGATGAATTTAATCAGCCGCATTTTAAGGCACGGCACATGGACATTTTGCTCAAAATGCCACCGATTCAAGATTTATTAAAATATTGTAGATCAATGGGTTGAATCGGATTGGCCAGCCTGATGCAACAAGTGAAAATCCGAACTTATCTGATTCACAGCGAAGACGCGTGATCAAATTATTCAATAATAATTATGGAATTTATTGTTAATATTATGAATATTACCTGATTCCACACATACCTTTACCATTTTCATTCTCAACTCAACGCCAGAGTTTTGGAGGCGAAACGCCTGCCGGAACCGGTGACGGAGACGGCCCTTCGGTCGAGAAGGTCATGCAGTTTGCTCCTGGGCATGTCAGTATTGAGCCGCTGCTAGGGGTTTCGAGGCAGGCATTTACGCCGCCGATGATCGATGCAGCATTTCGAGGGGTGATAGATGAGCCACGCTTGGTTTCAGATCATCGTCCGTCCACGGCCTCGACGAATCCACATTCCACCGGTTCGTTTGAGATCGCACAACCGTTTGACACCCCCTCTGAAACACTGCGCTTTGCGGACAACGCCGCGCATTCGGCAGTCAGACGGCCTCTCCTGCCGACCCTGACTCGGCGGCGCAGACCGAGCAGATCCGTAACGATGTCTTTGGGATTGCCATGAGCGTCAGTGCCTTAAGTGACCGACTGGACCGGCTGGAGCAGCGGATTCCCCAGGGCGGGCAGTCGGCGCAGGCAGGACTCGCCACACTGCGCGGTGAAATCGAGGTCTGGCTGGAAAATCATCTCAATGCCGCTGTCGAGCACTGCATGCACCGCATCGCCAGCCGTTCGTCCGCACCTGCCACACTTCCTGAAAACTGATCTCGTACCCGAACCAACCGTACCTCCCACGCCATGAATTCCCTGCGACTACGCATTCTGTTCCCGCTCTGGCTTTTCGGCTTCTTGCCGGCCATAGGCGCCACTCGCATGATGGACCAGCCGCTCGACTGGTTCTTCGGCCTCACTGGGGTCCTGCTCGGCGGGGGGGTGTTCCTTGCCGCCTACCTGATTTCCGGCTGGCTGCTCAAACCAACCACCGCTGTCATGAAAGGCACCACCGCCGTCCTTCGTGGTGTGCCGCCGGACGCCCAATCCGCCGAATGGCTGCCCGCCGACTTCTGGAAGCTGCGCTGCGACATCAACATGATCTTTGCCAAGCAGCGCCAAGCGCTCAACTCGGCCGAACAGCACGCCTGCCAGACCGCCCAGCGCCTGCTCAATGCCGAGCGCTTGCTGCGCGAGGCGTTCACCGCCTTGCAGGGACTCTTCGCCGCCAGTGATGAGGGTGTTTTGGTGGTCGATGCCCAGGGTTCCATCATCGCGTCAAACTCCAAATTGGATGATGTGTTGGGCAAGCCGGTGGAGGAGCTCGCCGGACGCGACTCATCACGTCTGCTCCACGCGCTGAAGGAACGCTTCCAAGAACAGGCCATCATCTCAGCATGGATCGAGAAAACCTCCGCCAGCCTGGACGGCCAGGATGAAACCCCGCCGCTGATCGCCAACGACGGCCGCGTGTTCACCCTGCGCACCAGCCCGATGCGCACGGATGCCGGCGAGATCATCGGTCGCATCTACATCGTCAAAAACCGTTCGGAGATGCGGGTGCTGGAAAATCAGCTCCGTGAATCGCAAAAGATGGGCACCATTGGCATGCTGGCCGGTGGCATCGCCCACGACTTCAACAATCTCCTCACCGCCATCCGTGGCAATCTCACCCTCGCCGAACTCACTCCGGCGTCCAACCAGGCCGGCGTGCGTGACAAGCTGCAGAATGCCAACCACGCCACCACCCGTGCAGCGGAGCTCGTCAAATCGCTCCTCGGCTACTCACGCCGCAGCACGGGCACCTCCATCCGCAAGACCACCAACCTCAAGCGCCTGCTCGCCGACGTGCAGAACCTGCTCAAGCATAGCGTCGATCCGCGTGTCACCATTCAGATGCGTGGCGGCATGGATGCCTCCTACATCACAGCGGACGCCACCCAGGTCGAGCAGGTCATGCTCAATCTCTGCCTCAATGCTCGTGACGCCCTGCCTGCGGACAAAGGCGTCATCGAAATCGCCATCGAGAACGTCACTCATCGCATGCCCGCAAAGACGAGCCAAAGCAACGAAGCCTCCGACTTCGTCATGCTCGTCGTGCGTGACAATGGCCATGGCATCTCCGAAGAGGACCGGCTGCGCGTCTTTGAACCCTTCTTCACCACGAAAAGCGGCAGCATGGGCACCGGGCTCGGCCTTTCCACCGCCCAGGACATCGTGCGCGAGCATGGTGGCTGGATCGAGTTCGACAGCGAGGTCGGTCGTGGCAGCGAATTCCGCGTGTTCCTGCCCCGCGTGCTCAATCCTGAGCAGGAAGAAGAGGTTCCGGTGGACAGCGGTCCCGCCATCAACGCCCCCGTCGGTGGCCAGACCACCATCCTCGTCGTCGATGATGAGACCCCGGTGCGCTCCATCGCCATGAACATGCTCGGTTTCCTCGGCTACCGCGTGCTGGAGGCCAGCGACGGCCAGCAGGCGCTCGACATCATCCTGCAAGGCGGGGAAAAGATCGACGCCGTCCTGCTCGACATTTACATGCCCAAGCACTCCGGCCGCGACACCTTCAAGCAACTGCGTGCCGCTGGCAATCTGGTACCAGTCGTCGTGTGCAGCGGCTTCGTCATTGATCCTGATGAGTTCATGGTCCTCAGCCAGGGCCATGCTCCGCCGGTGGACATCATGCTGAAGCCCTACTCGCTCGACGGCCTCAGCAAGGCGCTCGCCAAGGCCGTGCAGAAGCCACAGGAGGCTGAACGTGGCTTCGATCTCAGCGCCAGCCGCTCATCCCAGCAGGTGCCCGAACTGGTGGCCTGATCGGCTTTGCGCTTCTTTCGGCGAACGATTAGTGAATCGCGTGACGGCGTGTCATGGGGGCAGTTGGGGCTTTGCCCGGCTTGCCGCTTGCCATCTTTCTCCTTTTCCATCGCCGCAAAGGCGCTAACATCCGCGCCCCATGATCAAAGTCGGCCTCGTCTCCCTCGGTTGCGCGAAAAACCTCATCGACTCGGAAATCATGATCGGCCACCTCCAGCAGGCGGGCATGGTCATGACGCCCGAGCCTGAACTTGCGGATGTCCTCATCGTGAACACCTGCTCGTTTATCGACATGGCCAAAAAGGAGAGCGTGGGCGCGGTGCATGATGCGGTGGACCAGCGTGCCGGCTCCAAAAAGCGGGCGCGGCAAAAAATCATCGTCGCCGGCTGCCTCTCGCAGCGTTTCTCACAGGAACTGCCCGGTTTGATGCCCGAAGTGGACGCCTTTATCGGTCTCGACCAGATCACCCAAGTCGCCCCGATCATCCAAAAGCTCATGGGCACCAAGACGCACGAGCAGGAAAACCACGTCACCCGCTCGCCGCAGTACATCCCCGATTACGACACGCCGCGCTTCCGCCTCACGCCGCAGCACATGGCCTACATCAAGATCGCCGAGGGCTGCAACCATCCCTGCTCCTTCTGCATCATCCCGCGCATTCGCGGCCGCCACCGCAGCCGCACGCAGGAGAGCATCATCAAAGAAGCCCAGCAACTCGTCGCCAGCGGCGTGAAGGAGATCAATCTCATCTCCCAGGACACTACTTATTTCGGCATGGACAAGTGGACCGAGGAACGGCCGAAACCCCGCAGCGGCGTGGATTCGAGCAAAGGCGAATCGCTATCCTCATTGATTCGCGAGCTGAACAAGATCGAAGGCGATTTCTGGATTCGCCTGCTCTACACGCATCCCGCGCATTGGAGCGATGATCTCATCCAGGCCATCGCCGAAAGCCCCAAGGTCGCCCGTTACATCGACATGCCGCTGCAGCACATCAGCGACAACATGCTCAGCCTCATGAAGCGCGAAACCGACGGCGCTTACATCCGCGATCTCATTAAGCGCATCCGCGCAGGCATCCCCGGCATCGCCATCCGCACCACCTTCATCGTCGGCTTCCCCGGCGAGACTGAGGCCGACTTCAATGAGCTGCTCCAGTTCATCGAAGACACCAAGTTCGAACGCGCTGGCGTCTTCAACTACTCCCGCGAAGAAGACACCCGTGCCGCCAAGATGGAAGATCAAATCCATCACATGACCCGCAAAGCCCGCTGGAACGAGGCCATGCGCGCCATCCAGCGCAGCATTGAGGGCTTCAACGTCAGTCAGGTCGGCCGCAAAATGCGCGTACTCGTTGAGGAACCCGGCGTCGCCCGCAGCGAGATGGACGCCCCCGACATCGACACCACCGTCTTTGTGAACAAAAAGCTCCCGGTCGGCTCCTTTGCCGACGTGACGGTCAAAGAATGGCGCGGCTACGATCTCGTGGCCGCCTGAGGCCTTTCATACCTCCCCATCGAGTGGCGACGATCTGTCGCCTTTGAGTGGAAGGACACGCTTCATCCTTCGCCGTCGAGCTGCGGAGCACGGGTCCGGCGGTGCCGAATGCGGCAAGGCAGGAGGTGTGCCTGCCTACCTTCGTAGCGCATTGATCAGTTCATTCAGCTTGTCCCGCATCACCTCCAGGTCTGCCAGCGTCGGTGGATCGTTGGCAAAGGACGTATCCAGCGTGCTCACGCCATTGCTGTTCGTGCTCGTCCCGCTGACCGCCGTGCTCAGGTCCGCGTTCGTCACTTCTCCAGGCTGGCCTGGTTCACCAGCGCTGCCGGTCCCGCCATCATTCCCGCGTGGGATGCCGAACTGGAAACGCACGTTGCTGCCATCAAAGCTGACGTCCACCGTCGCGTTGTCACCGGGGTTTAGCGTCGTCACCCCGTCCACCACCGCTTGGGCAAAAGGCGGTCCCGGCTGGCCGTCTCCGCCCGGTTGGCCGTCAAAACCGCGTGGGATGCCAAAGCTGAAGTGCAGCACGCTGCCGATGACGCTGAGGCTCACGTTGGCGGCATCGCCAGGGTTCAGCGTGTCCACCCCGTCCACCTGCACGGCGGTGACGGACTGCACCGCGTCGATGAGGTCTTTGAGGCCGGTGAGCTGGCCGCGCATCTGCACGGCGTCGATCTCGGTGTTCTCGATGGGAAGATTGGGGTCGAACATAGACTTTGAGAGGGGGTGATCTGGGTTCCGGGTTCGTAGTTCCGCCTTCAGGCGGTCCGGGTGCTGGGTTCGTAGTTCCGCCTTCAGGCGGTCCGGGTGCT
>Ga0209702_10006815_pt1 | contig 14376 bp, 13 predicted proteins | sample FRY01_FD_187210 | JGI IMG/M metagenome (GOLD analysis project Ga0209702, IMG submission 187210) | Freshwater microbial communities from Lake Fryxell liftoff mats and glacier meltwater in Antarctica - FRY-01 (SPAdes) (version 2) | ecosystem: Environmental > Aquatic > Freshwater > Ice > Glacier... | reverse complement strand
GCCCACATCAGTTCGCAAGTCGTTTGCCGAGGTGTCGAAGAAGCAAGTTGCCGAGTGGGTCACGGCGAAGGTGGGCCGCACACTGATCTCGAAACGCCGTGCCGCCTACGCCGAACACCGAAAAGCCATCAAACGCGCAACATCCTAACTGGTATTGACTTAAAGAAAATCGTCAGACCAGTCGCTGGGCTGTTGAAAGTCTGGGATAGACGCCCTAAGTAGTTCACATGGGAAGTGTTGCGCTAATTTTGGAGTGCGAGGCGGCGTTTCGAGAGGAAGGTTTGCCCGAGGTGTTGCGTGATCCAGTGCTACACGTTTTTGCCGGGGACGGAGACCAACGCCTCGGAGATCGTTTCAGGAGTTAGTCTCCCGACGAGGGCACCGAAGGCGGGAAGGAGACCCGTAAAACCGCTTTTGTCGAAGTCACCTTCGAAGGATTTCAGTTTCCCCAGCGACGATTCCAGAGGTTCGCTGCTGCCGGGAAGACGCTCGCCCGGAGTCAGCACTGCGGACTCAGCCGCAATGAATGTCAATAACTGATCTTTTAGTTCACGGCCGGAAATGGTCTGCACATGTCGCTGCACACGCAGAGCCACCTGAAATACGGACGACCGGGAATAGCCATTGCGACGGATTTCATCAACCGACTCTTCAAGTATCATCTGGTATTCGGACCAAACAGCCAGATCCTTGCGATACTCTCGCAGCCAGCCGTACTTCTCTTCCAGTCGCTCGGCCGTGGCATGTCGCAACACGGTTTCCGGGTGTCGATCGAGCGCCGACAGAATCGATCGTCCCCAACGCAGCAGTGAACCAAGATTCATAGTACGTGCCTTGCTTCGCTGTGAGGGTGGCATCAGGAATGCCAGTTCCGTCTGTTGAACTTTGACCTTTGTCTGTCCGGCCTGACTGCAAAATGAGTTCCATTGTGCGTCCTTGTTCAACCGTGCTTTGAGCAGTGTGGCGGCTTTGTGTGCGATGTCGTAAAACGATTTTGTTCCGGGGTGTGACGCACAGAACAGCGTCACGCCGCCATACAAATCGCTGCCGTGATCGCCGAGAATGGCTCGTGGCACGCCGTTGGTTCTGGCGGTGGATTCCAACTGTTCGAATACCACCTGCTTATCCGAATGCGTGACTGGCAGCAGAGTCAGCAACTGCAGATCCGCCAGACTCAGAGCGGTTCCTGCCGCAGGCACGTCGCGCAAACGCAGTCCCAGAATCACAAGGCACTTTTCCTGTCCGATCTGCACTGTGTGGTCCACGATCCAGATGGAATCAACGCCCATGTCTTTCGGACGCTGCAACTGGAACAGCCCGATCCGCAGCAACCACGCGCGGCATGTCGTGTGGTGAGGAACTTCCCAGTTGAGTCCAAACATTCTGGCCACGGAATCCACTACCCGAGACGCACCTCGAAACCCGGTGCGTGCGTTCAAAACCAGTTCCTGAACAACAAAACTGATTTGTTCAAGCGGATACTGCTGACCGAGAACGTGCGTGGATTTGATTAGCGACGTGTGGACTTTTTTTTAGCAGCCTCGAGAGTTGCAAGTCGTTCTTCAAGCTGCCTGTTCTGCGTTTTCGCTGACTCCAGTTGCTGTGCAAGATCCCGTCGGAGGTTTTCGTATTCCTCTGCCTGGACTCGCCACTTCTCACGACTCACTTCCAGATCCCGCACCTTGCCGCGAAACGCCTGCAGTTCAACCTTAGACACGCCACATTTTTCCTTCCATTTGGCCCGGCCCACAAGCAAAGAATTCATCAGCACCCGAGGACGTGTCTCCAATAGCCGATACACCTTGTCGCCCAATCCTGCTTCCATCTCCAACCTCCCTGTCAGATCTTGCGCAATAAATCACTCCCCAAAATCGAATCTTCACATGTCACAGATCAAACGGTCAACGCCAACTTTCCTACTGCCCAGTGCAGCTCAGCTTGCCAAGCTAACCGACGAGCAATTGATCGAACGGGCCAACGCCGAATCAGGAAACCGCGGATGGGGCACGGCGCGAATGTACTTCACGCATTGTATCCGCGTCGAAATGGCTCGTCGGTCGTCCTTTGGGCGGGCTTCGGTGTGCTTGTCGCTCTGTCGCTGATCCGGCACAACGTACTTCGGCGAGTGCTGAAAGTGATCGCGATCTTCGGACTCGCGCTCATGACAATGAGTAAGATAATACCGAACGGCTTTACTTATCGCCGTTTCACCGATAAGAATTGGTTAACTGACGAGCCATCTGGCTCATCCATGCTCCATTCAGAGTGGTCATCTAACCGGTAAAATGTACTACAATTTAGCGATTACCCGACTAAATATTTTCGACTAGCCCGACACGATCCAGAGAGCCCAATCATGAGACTTGCCGCCACGACGTTGTTTCTTCTCGCTTCAACGGTTGCGTTTGCTCAGGACGCCGACCTTGTGGTGCGGGGCGGCAAGATCGTTACCGTTGACGCCGATTTCCAAATCGTCGACGCGATGGCGATTCATGACGGACGCATCGTGGCCACCGGGACTGCAGCGGAAATCGAATCCAAGATCGGGCCAAAAACTCGGATCGTCGAATTGAAGGGCCAGATGGTATTGCCGGGATTGATTGACTCGCATGTCCATCCGGGCAATGCAAGCACGTATGAAGCCGATCACGAAATCCCGCAGATGGATTCGATCGCGGATGTTTTAGATTATGTTCGCGGGCGAGCCAAAGTGCTCCCCAATGGGGAATGGATTCACTTGTCTCAGGTCTTCATCACGCGACTTCGAGAGCAACGATATCCCACCCGAGCGGAATTGGATTCGGCAGCTCCCGAACATCCCGTCTCGTTCCGGACCGGACCCGACGGGAGCACAAACTCGCTGGGTCTAAAAGAAAACGGCATTGACAAAGCATTCGCGGCCAAACATCCCAACAATGTGATGGTTGATCTGGCCACGGGCGAGCCGACCGGCCTCTTACGTCAAGCCTCAGCGGTCTTTAAGTCAAAGCCTGATCCATCCGCAAGAAAACTAACTGAGTCCGATCGTGACGATCGACTCGTGATGCTGTTAGAAGACTATGGACGATGGGGCATTACCGGCATCATCGATCGTAATTGCAGCGATTCTGCACGATCGCAGTACGGCCGACTGCTGAAGGCGAATCGTTTGCAGATTCGCGTGCGGCTGTCACGCAGTTTGAGTCCGCAAGGCGACATAGCGGAAATTGAACAGAAACTGGATGCGATTGTTTCCGATCCCTATTTTGCCAAGCCGGATCCGAGGCTGGGGGTGATTGGCGTCAAAGTTTTTGAAGACGGCGGCATGTTGACCGGCAGTGCCTTCTTTAATCAACCCTGGGGCATCAGCACAATCTATGGCATCGAGGACTCTCGCTACCGTGGTATGCAATACATCGATGAGCAGCGAGTTGAAGAACTTGTCCGCGCCTGTGTCAAACGAAACCTTGCGTTCACGGCGCATTGTCAAGGCGACGCCGCCGTCGATACGCTGGTGAGTGCTTATGAAAAAGTGAACCAGGAGATTCCGGTTGGCCCAACGCGTTCGACATTGACTCATTCCAGTTTTATGAGCAAAGAGGCCATTGAAGGTGCGGCAAAGGTCGGGATTGGAGTTGACCTGCAACCCGCTTGGTTGTTTTTGGACGCCCGCACTTTGGTCGCTCAGTTTGGTGAACAACGTTTGAAGTACTTTATTCCGCTACGCAGTCTGTTTGATGCCGGCGTCAAGGCCGGTGGCGGCAGTGACCACATGCAAAAGATCGGGTCGCTGCGTAGCGTCAATCCTTACAATCCGTTTCTTGGTATGTGGATTGCCGTCACGCGGAAGGCTCGCTGGCACGATCAGCCAATCCATCCCGAACAGGCGCTGACACGCGAGCAAATGATTCGCTTTTATACGATCAATAATGCTTGGATGATGCGAGCTGAACAGGAAATCGGATCACTCGAATCGGGCAAGCGCGCCGACTTCATTATCATCGACAAGGACCTGTTGGCATGCAGCGATGATCAGATCCGCGAAACACAAGTACTGTCGACTTGGTTGGACGGGAAGAATATCTTCGAGTCGCGGTAGGAGCTTCATTCCGCGAGCCAATGAGAGCAACCGTGCGGGTTGTTTTGATTGTCCCCGGCGTTGCTCTGCTGGCCGTCCAACTGGACTTGTCTGGACGCTGCTTTGGTCGGGCTTGCAATCGCAATTGCGCATCGCGCATAACGAATGTTGCGTAATTCGGCCGGGAGAACTCTCCTCGTTGGATTTCACACGACAACACGGTCTGCGCAATACATCCAACCCGCAGCGTGCGGCGGATTCGCTTATTGCCAAGGATTTGATTGAACGGGAAGCCTCGTCCTACGTCATTCGCCAATCGTTTCATGCGGCTGTGGATTGGCCAAACCCATTTACGAGCAGCACTGCACCCTTGGAGTTTCCGACGATATGCTTGCCGTTGTGTGCTAGGCCACCATTCGCGAACCTTCGCTTCACTCACCTGAGCACCTATTGGCAGTTTTGCCCCTGGTCGTCAGCTGTGAAGGAGGCCGCACTGGGCGTCTGGCTGTCGTATCCACCTCGCATTTGTGCATCGTCAATGAATGAAAAATGCCAACAGCAAGCCGTGATTACTACTCGCCTGCAGCATCTCCAGCGCTGTCCCGCTCAGAAGAGGTTTGCAATCGGCGCGCCGTCGCGAACCAAAGTGATTGGCCGGCCGACGTTGGAATGGAATTCGGTTAATGGGTCGATGCCAATATTCCTGTAGAACGATGCCGCTAAATCGTCCGGTGTGAAACCCGAACCGATTGGCTCGGCAGCGGTTGCATCGGTTTCGCCGATCGCTTGACCGCCTTTGACGTCTCCACCCGCCATGACTGCGCACATCGCCCGAGCCCAATGGTCTCGTCCGCCGTCCTTGTTGATTTTGGGAGTTCGACCGAATTCACCGGCGGCCATGATCGCGGTCGATCCAAGCAGCCCGCGTTCGTCGAGTCGGTCCAGCAAGGCTGCAAGTCCGCGGTCGAAGGGTGGGAGCAGTGTTCGGAGTCGAGGAAAGTTATCGGTATGCGTATCGAAGTCAAAATCGGCGGGACGCAATCGGACGGTGACAAAGTGCACTCCGGCTTCGATCAGTCGCGCGGCCAATAATAGCGATTGCCCGAACTCGTGTTTCCCGAAGCGATCGTTTTCAGCGGGCTTCTCTTTTGAGAGATCGAATGCGGCGCGTGTTTGTGGCGAGCTGATAATATTGAAGGCTTGCTGCGCAAAGCGGTCCATTCCGCGAACTTGATCGTCCAGGTCCTCGAACCCGCGAAAGGCCGTGTCGAGATCGTCTAAGAGTCTCTTTTGCGAAGCATATTTTTCGACGGTCAAGCCGTCTTCGAGCGAAACGCCACGGACCGTGTAAGGAACAGCATGTTGTGGCTTGCTGGCCGTCAACGGACTGTAGCGAGAACCGAGATAACCCGGGCCAACGAACGACTCGTCGATCGACACATACGTTGGCAAATTGGGCGACGATGGGAACTCGTGACTCGCGACGCTGCCGTATTCTGGATAGCTGACCGTCTGCGAAGCCTTGTTTCCGGTCAACAAGTATTTCTTGGCGAGGCCGTGATCGGCCACGTTGTGAGTGATACCTCGGAGGACAGCAAACTTGTCGGCTCGCCGAGCCAACATCGGCAGATGCTCGCAGATTTGGATGCCGGCAACCGTGGTCGAAATCGGCTTGAACTCGCCGCGCACCTCAGCCGGAGCATCAGGCTTGAGGTCAAAGGTATCGAGATGCGACGGAGCGCCTTCCATAAAGATGAAGATCGCGGAACGCTTTTCCGCAGGTCCGTTTTCGGCCGCTTGGAGTCGCAGGTATTGCGCCAGTGACAGGCCCGTGCCAATCGCACCAACTTTCAGAAGTTGGCGGCGTGTCATGTGTTTCATCGCGACCTCAGTGGTTAAGTAAAAATTCTTTGGTGTTCAACATCGCCCACATTAGGTCGGCAACGCCCTCGGCAACCGAACTGGCTGATGCGAGATGCTCCGTCGCCCGTCGCTGTTCTTCTTCGCCGGGCCCGCGTCCGACCGTTCGCAACCAAACTTGATTTATCAAATCGGCTCGGTCCAGTTGCTCACCTGCTACTTCCGCGTCTTCAAGTTCAATGATCCAGCCGCTGTCGGCGATTCGCATGCGGACGATCGGGTCGTTCTGCGTGAAAATGGCTTGCAGCAAAGTCGGTTCGTTGACGCGTTCGCAGTCGCAGTTGATCGAGCGATCCGGCTTTCCGAAAACCTTCATTGCGTGCGTGCCGGCCATGCGCATCGACAAGTGCCCGGAGGCGCGTCGCTGGAGATTCGTGCGAACCGCGTCCTGTTGATCGGTGGCAGCCGTCACCTGTTTCATCGCGTCGTACACGACTTCAGCGGGGATGCGGCGCGGGATGGCTCGGCTAAAGTTGCGGCGGTCGTGGCGGTTTGTTTCGTTGGGTTGCCAACCGCGTTGGTAGGTTTCACTGGACGTTATCTGTCGATGCAGCCACTTCATGTCGTAGTTGTTTTCGATGAAGCCGCTGGCAATCCAATTGAGCAGCGGCGCGTTGCTCGGTGGATTCGCAGGCGTGAATTGGTCGGGCGGATCGACGATGCCAGCATGGAAGTAACCCGCCCAGACACGATTGACGAACGCTTTTGCAAACCAAGGATTTGTCGAGTCTCGCATCCAGTCCATGATCGGCTTGCGCGGATCATCGCCCGGTTCCAAACGAATCACTTGGCTTCGCAACAGACTCAGTTGTTGCGGTTCAGTTACAGAGGACGTCCGCTTCGTTGTCGTCACTGAATCAAAGAACCGCGAAAAGTCGTTGAAGTCGGCCTGCGTCCATTTGTCGAACGGGTGCTTGTGGCATTCAGCGCATTGCATTTGGATTCCCAGAAACGCATGCGCCACCGACATGGCCGTATCCTTTGGCTCTTCCAGGCTTTGTCGCGTCCAGAAATACGGCATACCATCTCCGCGACCTGACAAATCAGCCAGCATGATTCCTTCCACGATGTTGGCATACGATTCGTTGCTGGCGACACGCTCGTAAATCCAGTCGTACCACTCAGATGCCTTCACGTAGCCATCTTCAGAAGCCATCTCCAACACGCTGCTAATGGATTTTGGATTGCAGCCGGTGAAGTCGCAGAGCTTGTTCGTCCACCACGCGGCGTAGGCTGGTCGTTCTAGTAGTTCATCGATCTTGCGTAGGCGTTTGTTGTTCGATGGGTCGGCAAGGAACGCAGTGACTTCGTCAGGTGTGGGCAGAGTTCCCGTCAGGTCGATACTCAATCGACGAAGAAATTCAGCGTCCGTACAAACAGCCGAAGAAACAAGTCCCAATTTCGCGAGCTTTGCGTTCACGAAACGGTCGATCGGATGGTTGCTATTGGATGCACGGACATCTCGTATCTTCTGCAAAGTTCTTGGCGACACGGGTCTGAGCACTGGAATCGCGGCAACGCCGTTGTCGTAAAAAGCGACAATGTGCGTGTCGCCTTCACCGATGGACGTGGCAAGGCCGTCGCCGTCGACAGTGACGATTGCGTCGTTGTTGGTTTGAAATCGAGTCAGGCACGTCACGTCTTCTCGGACGCCGTTCTCCCACTCGGCGACGATCTTTAGCTCCGTCGTTTCTCCCGAGTTTTCAAACAAGACTTCGACAGGTTCGTAGTGAAATTTGGCGAGTACCTGATCGGTATCACCGGCCGCATTCGCGTCGTAACGATCTGGCCACGGTGCACCGATTTGTATCCATTCTTCAAGGTCCGCGATTTCCTGCGGGGCGAGTTTTCCGGCAGGCGGCATTTGCAGGTCTTCGCTGTTGAAGCGGACGGCTTGTATCAGCAAACTCTTTTCCGGTTCTCCGGGAACAATCGCTGCTCCAGAGTCGCCGCCTGCCAAAACTCGAGCGCGAGCATCAAGCTGCAGGCTCCCTTTTCGATTGTTGCCGGCGTGGCATTCAAAGCAGTTGTTTTCCAGCAAAGGTCGAATTTTCCCATTGAAGAATTCGAGGCCCTGGGCTGTGATTTGATTAGCTGACGATGCGACCGGTTGGGACGTCGTCTGGACGTCTTTCACGTCCTTGGTACCTTTTGCGCCCGACTCAATCCAACTCGCCAGCAGTTGATATTCCCAGGAATCTATTTCAAATCGCTTGCCCCCTTCGTGATCCGTTTGCTCCGTTGGTTTGAGCAAGATCAAACTTTCATGCGGTTTGAGAGGATTCACACGATTGCCTTCCTCAGGCTCCGCTTCCCCAGTCAAAGCAGCTTGATCCGATCGAAAATCGAATCCAAACAGCGACAACTGAAGGCCACCTTGCCCCTGAAACGAACCGTGACATTTCGCAGCGTTGCAGCCCAAGCGTCCAAGCAGCGGCACGACGTGCTTTTGGAAATCGGGCGTCTCCTGTGCGTTCACGCTTGCGAATCGCTTTGCGGCTGACGGCATGGTTTCGTCCGCGAACGAAGCGTCCATGAGTGCAACAAGGATGACGATGGCCGTGAATGACTTCATAACTCAGTCCTCGATCTTTTGCAAAATGTCAGTGACTTCCAATGCGTCCTGACTGACGTTTGAATGAACAACGCCGACACGGATCATGTCCCCTTCATGCAAGTCAGCGAACGTGTCGCGGTGTTCATCGTAGAACCCGGAGATACGAATGCGTTTGCCCTGAATGGTGCTCGCGTCTTTCGCTCGGCTGCCATCGGCTGCTTTGACTTCCGCCACTTCCAACAACACTTCGTATCCGATTGCCTCGACCACCTTCCCGACTAGTTCGCCACGAAAGCCTCGAAAGGCATCGGGGGGAACACCAAAATCTTCTGGCTTGAACGGCGCAGTGCGTTCAAGCACCTGAAACTTAAAGCCGAACCCCAATTCGTTTTTCTCCGAGTTAAAATCGCCGGTTCGAACCTTGATCGTCTCGCCGCGTTTGATCAGCAAGAGGTTGTCAAGGAATTTGCCCGCGACGCCCACCAGTTTGATTTGTTTCCCAACAATCTGTTTTTTGACCGACGCATCGTCGCCGATGACGTAGTCCACGTTCAGCGTCAGCTCGCCGAGTTCGATGTCTTTTGACTTGAGTTCGCCGATCACGATTGCGTAGAAATTCACGCTGCCCGGTCTGGCTCCCGGCTTGGTCTTTTTCATCCCCTTCGCCTTGCTGCCGCCCTTCAGCTTCATCCACGCAATGACTTGTTCCTTCGTGGCTCCTCCGTTTTCAACCTTTTTTCGAACGCCTGAGTCCTTCTTTAGCAACTGTGCGTAAGCTTCCTCCCAATCGGCTGATTCATCTTTGGCGACCGCATCCGCCGACATCTTCGACTTCGCGTCTTCCGGTTTTTTATCCGCTGCGACCTTGTCTTGACTACGCTGATAACCGTTGGCGAGACAGTACAGATGAGTCGTCGATCGCAGAATGAGCGAATCACCTGCCACGGCGGGCGACGCAATGAAGCTGGCATCCAGAGTGTTCTTAGCCAGCACTTCAGGTTCTTCTTGCGATGCGGGCAGAACCGTGACATCGCCTTGCTTGCTGAGGAAGTAGAGATTGTCGCCAGCATAGATCGGCGATGCCCAGTGGTCGCCTCCAAGACGCTTCCTCCAGAATTCTTCGCCTGTCTTTGCATCAAGGCAACGTGCAATGCCACCTTTGTCGGTCACCATGAACAGTAAGTCGCCAACGATTACAGGTGAGGGAATACGAGGCGTACTTCTCGTCGTCGTCCACGCAACATGCGACTCGGTCACATCTCCGTGTCCATCGACTTTCACCGCTAGCATGTGTCCCGTCAGTCCACTCGTGAATACGTAGATCATCCCGTGAGCAAATAACGGACGGGCAGCCACGTTGAAACCGCCGGGATGGTTGACACGCCAAAGCTCATTGCCATTGTCCGGATCGTAGGCAATCGTGGCCTCAGCCGCCGGGGCAATTAACTGCCGCTGTCCATTGAATTGGATCAAAGTTGCCGTCGCAAATGACTTCTTGTTGTCGTTGGGCTTTCCATCGCTGTTCTTCGGCTCAAGTCCTCGCGCACGAAGGGTTGCTTGCCAATCGGTTTCGACATCGCGATTCTTCTTCCAACGTGTCTCGCCGGTCTGCTTGTCCAACGCAACCAAAAACTGCTGGTCGGTTCCGTCGCACGCGACGTACAGCGACTGGTCATCCACAATCGGCGAGGAACCCTGACGCACCGGTTGGTAGACTCGCAGATCTCGCCTCTCCCAAAGTTTGTCACCCGTTTGTCGATCCAAACACGCGATGCCCTGCGAGCCAAAGTGGACGAATACGCGGTCTTCTTCGACAACGGGTGTCGGCGTCGCGGGACTGTTGAGATGCGGCGAGTCAAACTGAAAAGCGGGGTCAACCGGACGTTCGTTCATGTCGAACACCTGAATGTTCTTTGTGACCTTTCCGCTTTCCAGATCAACGCAGATTGCACGAAGTTCTTCTTTCTCGTCGTTCCCAGTGGTCAGCCAAACTTCGTTTCCCCAAATCACGGGCGACGACCAGCCTTCGTCGGGAATCGCGACTTTCCACCGCACGTTCTCCGCTTCATCAAACCGCGTGGGGAGCTTCTTTGCGGTGGAAATACCGTCCCCGTCTGGGCCACGAAACTGGTTCCAGTGCGGCTGGTCAGCAATTGCGCTGTGTTGTGCCACGGCTGTGAGAATAAACAGAACCAGAGCTCTCATGGGGGTCTCCACCGGTGTCTCAAATAAGGGTGCTAACGACTATTGCTCGACAAGTTCAACGCTGGTGATTTCAAGCTTCCCGGACATCGAGTCCGCGACGCACCACCAGTCGCTCAGTTCTTTTCCGATCAGAGAATCACCAGACTTCGCCGACTGCTGAAGCTTTGTGATTGGAAGTTCAATTTCAAACGCATTTCCATTGCTGCGTAGATCGCTATCAGGAAATTTAGCGCTGTACTTTCCAGCGAATCCGCCGTCTTTTTTTCGCGTCGAGATTCCAAACGTCACCGAGACACGTGAGTGCAATCGGCCTCTGATTCGGAAAATTGTGTTCGCTCCCAGCACCACGGGACGCGTCGAACTTTGCGGAACTGAAAGTGCAACGAGTGAGCCAAAAGGCGAAGCCTCCGCCCAGACACTTCCGCTTTCATTTTGAAGAGTCGCCGCGTTCTTGTATGCCTGAATCGCTGCGGCCTCGTTCATCTCGCCACTTGCGACAGACTCCTTGAGCTTCATTCCCAGCATCCAATGATCAGAGATCCACTTGCCGGAGACGACATCATTCTTCAGATCACTTTTCCAAACAGAGACGGCTTCAGAACGCTCATTCACCGACATTCCATTCTCGTCTTGCATGGACGCCCTCACCTCGTGATGTGCAGGAACGTCAACTTCCTTGCCATCAACCAAACGCTTCAGTCGAACACGACCTTCGTTCACCGCCAGTCGAGTCGAATCAGCAAGTGCGTCGACGTTGAACTGCGTTCCAATAATTTTTAATTCAGCGGTTGGTGTATGCACAAGCATCGGACGTCCCGCTGGCTGAGGTTGGACATTGGCAGAAAGACTGCCATGTTTCAAACGCAATTCCTTGTGCTGCTGCTCGGAAATTATCACCTCCGACTGCCCCGACAAAATCACCCTGGATTGATCACGAAATTCGAACTCGATCCATGAAGCCGCAGACATTAGTTCGATGGTTCCGCCTGGCAACTCGCTACCAACAATCAATTCGTCCGTGATGCGTCCTGCGCTGCCAGTCCATTGGGTAGGCCCATCAATCGCGGTAACGGTGATGATCTTCAATTCCCCGCCGTCACTTGGCAGAAGTTGCCGAACTGTCATTGCAAAGAGCAAAACAGCGGCCAAGGCTAGAACCGCTTTCACGAATGTAGTCAGATTGCTCTGCGGTCTCGAAGGGGGATCCGTATTTGATTGTGCCAACTGCGAAACGTTCGCTTGATGCACTCGGTTCACATCTGCGATCACCACTGCCTGCTCCGCGAGATCACGAAACATGTCTCTCGCCGCCCTGTCGACTCGCAGCAATTTTTCCACTCGAGCCCGCTCCTCCGGCGACAGTGCATTGTCCAAATACCTGAGCAGCAATTCACAATTTGAGGATGGATCATTCATGTTCGGCCGCCTCTGCAAGACGTGTCTCAACGCACTCCTTCAGTGTCTGATGCAGCCGAGACAGTCGCTTGTAAACAGCGTCCAGCCCGGATCCCATTCGCTCAGCCACCACAACACAGGCAAGTCCCTCAAAGTACCTCAGTCGCAACAGATCTGCCGATTTCGGAGGCAACTCCTGCAAACAAGCACGCAGCGCTTCGGCGCGTGTGTCTTCTTGCTGGCTTTCATTAAGCCACTCTCGCTCGATCACTTCGATCGTCTCGATGTCGAGTGCGAGTGATTCCTTGCGGTACCGACGCAACCAGTCAATCGCTTCCCGGCGAGCCGTGATGAATGCCCACGAGAGTACGGCTCCATCGACATCAAAACTGACTTCCTTTGTCATCGCCTTGATCGCGACGTTCTGGAAGATGTCTTCTGCTGCCTGAGCATCACGCACCACGACCCACGCCGCCGCCGCAATGCGGTCGCGTGATTTCATTAAAACGCGGAGAATGTGTTGTTCGGAAAGTGCCATATCACAAGTGGAACGGATGCCGGAGTGAAATCCTGACATTCTCTTAAAATCTTGCGTGCAATGTCACCCCATCCTCACTTCGAAGAGAGTCTTTTGCCGAGTTGACAGCCCGTCACGTTCGAGCATCCGTCTGCCGCGTGCTTCAGAGCGAGAGAGCCGGCTGGAGATCGGCATGCAAATACGCTACACACTACAGACAAAACGCAGCTTTTTCAGTGTTTTATATGGTTTAAGCGTTCTGAAATAGTTCAGGAAAACATTAGAAAAGCATGGTTGCGGGTGTAGCTACACCTGCTGAAACGTTTGTTTTAGTGATCACTCCGCTCTGTGCTGGAAGTCAAACCGCCACCGCCATTACCACCATCGCGTCACCGGCCGCTGCATCTGTGCGACCACTTCGCTCTGCATTGGAAGTCAACCGCCACTACAGCATTGACTTCCAGACGTTGTAGATCGGCGTTTGGAAGTCCGTTGCATGATCGGCCGACGATTGATCCTGTTTCGAGAGTGAATCAAGTTTCGGCAACTCTGCCACAATTTGATTTACTCTTGCTGGAGTCTCGCCAACCATTTCAGCAATCTCTTTTTGTTCATGGCATGCCAGCCACATGTCAAAGATCCGCTTGTTGCGTGCTTCCTTTGCGTCCTTGTCAACACGGCTTAACCAGTCGCGAATTCTGGACGTGTAATCTTCGCCCTGACTCATCGGAAGCCCGTAGGCGCAATCCTCGCGAACCGTTTCGGCACCTACAAAACAAAAGCCGCCTGAATTGCTTCAGACGGCTTCCGTTTTGCAGTTTGTCCAGAGAGAAACCCCCAAGGACCACGCAACGAGCGTGTGCGCTTATGCGGTTCCTTCCGCTGGTGAATTATGCAGCTCGAAACCAACAACAGTTGCGCTGTCATGCGTCGTCGGTTCGTTCTTTGGATTGTAGAGTTGAGCCATGATGCCATCGACAACTGCTGTTGCAGTCGCGCGAGCCAATACTAACTTCAGGTAGCGCTTCTGTGGCTTCGTGATGTCGATCATCACAAGTTGATTGTCGTCGTCGTCTGCGATCGAAATTGACGTATCGAGCAGATCAGAATACGCATCTGCGACACCATCATCTGACGACTGTTGCAGCTTTGCAGTGCAGACAGACGTTGCTCCAATCGCTCCCATGCTCACGATGAACAGCGCACCATCGAAGCCTTTGCAGTCCAGTGCGGAACTGGTGATTGACGTTGTGGCCGCTGTTGCAGCATTGGAAAGCCGAATTGCCTTCGTTGCAGTTGAAAGATTCATTTGGAATTCCTTTGAAGGAAGGATTGATTGATCCAGAACAGCGAGCGGGATGCCTGCGACCATCGCAGGCAATCCCACTTGCCGCATTCAGTACTATGCGGATGTGATACCGCTCATCAGTGTGAACCATGTCGGCCGCAAGATTGCCACATCGGCACGCAAGTAAATTCTGATCAACTTCAACATCTGAGTTGCTGCATTCCAGTCAACCGAGCCATCGTTGACCGTTCCAGAGTCCAGAATCTGGATCTGCACGCCACTGTAGGCTGTTGAAAATATGGCCTTGACACGGTTTTTGTTTCCAGCGAGATTTAAGGCAGTTGGGTGGGGTATTCACGGAGGATCGTCAGATGTTGGATTACGTAAGTCCGGTTGGTAAATTGGCGGAGTTCTTCAGGAGTAGTCGCGACCGCTGG
>Ga0209702_10006814_pt1 | contig 14383 bp, 12 predicted proteins | sample FRY01_FD_187210 | JGI IMG/M metagenome (GOLD analysis project Ga0209702, IMG submission 187210) | Freshwater microbial communities from Lake Fryxell liftoff mats and glacier meltwater in Antarctica - FRY-01 (SPAdes) (version 2) | ecosystem: Environmental > Aquatic > Freshwater > Ice > Glacier... | reverse complement strand
CAACCATCATCTTCGCGCAGCAAGGCTTATGATGTTCCAAAGAAATAAATCCTCCATACCCAAATTTCTCTTTGAATTTCGGCAGATTTTCTGGGATGATGTGCGTGTGTATATCTATCTTGAGCATTGTAATTATATTAGAACACGGATTTAACAGATTTAACTGATAAAGACGGATTTTTTGTAATTATTTTTCTTTTAAATTGAGCTGTTTTGCCAAAATTTAAAAGCAAACCGACCTGTATTTCTGTAGCACGAAGGTAATTGATTAATTGATATTCATGTTGCTCACAAATATTTTCAGCTGCTTTTATTTCTATGATAATTCGCTCTTCTGCGATGATATCAGCTATATAAAATCCTACTTGTTGTTCGATGTAAAACACTTTTACATGTTTTTGTGCAATGCAATTTATTCCTTTTGATCTCAACTCAAGTAACATTGCATTTTCATAAACTTTTTCTAAAAACCCTGTACCTAAAGTATTAAATACATTAAAAAACGCTTTTATTATTTCACTGCTTAATTCTTCATGTAATAAACTCATCTGCTTTTATCGTTTAAATCTGTTAAATCCGTGTTCAAAAAAATCAGCAGCCACAAATATAGATTGTGACCGCTGATTATTCGGTTTTAAACGACTACAAACGACTACAAATATTTAAAAATCAAACTGTATTCCCTGCGCCAAAGGCAATTCCTTCGAGTAATTAATTGTATTCGTTTGGCGACGCATGTACACCTTCCAAGCATCACTTCCCGACTCACGACCACCACCGGTGTCTTTCTCTCCACCAAAAGCACCACCAATCTCGGCACCCGAAGTTCCAATGTTCACATTCGCAATTCCGCAATCCGATCCTTCATGCGATAAGTAGGTTTCTGCCTCTTGTAAATCTCTTGTGAAAATAGATGAGGATAGTCCTTGTGGAACATCATTTTGTTGAGCAATGGCTTCGTCCAAAGTAGAATATTTCATCAAATATAAAATAGGAGCAAAGGTTTCTTCCTGCACAATATGATAATGATTTTTCGCTTCGATGATGCATGGAACAACATAATTTCCACTCTCAAATCCTTCTCCGCTTAATACCTCACCGCCAAATAAAACTTTAGCACCTTCTTTTTTGGCGGCTTCAATTGCATTGGTAAAATCTGCAACTGCACCTTTATCAATCAATGGTCCAACTAATGTTTTGCTGTCTAACGGGTGGCCTATACGAATATGCTCGTACGCTGCTTTTACTTTTTGCGTAAATGCATCGTAAATACTTTCATGAATGATCAAACGTCGAGTACTGGTGCAACGTTGCCCTGCAGTTCCTACCGCGCCGAATACCACAGCACGTAAGGCTAAATCAAAATCTGCTTTTTCAGAGATGACGATGGCATTGTTTCCGCCTAATTCTAAAAGTGAACGGCCTAAACGCTCACCTACAATTTTTCCTGCGCGGCGACCTACTCTCGTAGAACCTGTCACTGAAATTAATGGAACACGTTTGTCAGCAAGGAAATTATCACCCACGTGTTTCGACGATGCGATGATTAAATTTAATACGCCTTCCGGAACATCATTTTTCGCTAAAACTTTTTGAATAATTTTATGAGTAGCCACTGCACACAATGGAACTTTCGAAGAAGGTTTCCAAACCACCACATCTCCACAAACCATAGCCAACATGGCATTCCAACTCCATACTGCCACCGGGAAATTAAATGCAGAAATTACTCCTACAGTTCCAATAGGATGATATTGTTCGTACATGCGGTGCCGTGAGCGTTCGCTGTGCATGGTGAAGCCGTATAACTGGCGAGAAAGTCCAACTGCAAAATCGCAGATGTCAATCATCTCCTGTACTTCGCCCAATCCTTCCTGATAAATTTTGCCCATCTCATAAGAAACCAAACGTCCTAAAGGCTCTTTGTATTCACGCAAAGCATCGCCCATCTGTCGAACAATTTCTCCACGCTTCGGTGCAGGAATCATTCTCCATGTAATATATGCTTCTTGTGCTGTTTGCATAATGGTTTCGTAATCATCAGTTGTTGCCTGTTGAACGGAAGCAATCAAAGTCCCATCGGCAGGAGAAAAAGATTCAACGACATCTCCTTTTGTAGCTAACCATTTGGTTCCGGTGCTGGCACCCGGATTCATTTTGTCGATGCCTAAAGCTTTCAACATTTCATTGACTTTGTAGTCGTTTGCCGCTATTGTTTCGTTTTTCATATCTGCTTATTTGAGAGCGCAAAGATACAAAGATTGAAGGGCTTTATAGTTGAGATTTTACACTCCATTATTTTGATTGTAATGTATTGAAATACAAATTATTCAACAAACGGATAATTTGCATTAAATCTTTTTTTGATGTTTGTATTTTGGAAAGAAGGAGGGTAATATTTCATCATTCTAAGTCCCCTTTTCAAGAAACAACTCAAAATATTTCTTTAAACATCACGATGATGAGTACCTCTGATTACGCGTACTTTTAAGGTGCGCTTGTAATCATCTTGCAACCACTTTACATAACTTTCTGAAGTTTTGCTCAAGCAACGTGTAAAACAACGCACCCTAAATTCAATTTCTTCTCTTAGCAAATCCGCCAAATGCAATGCTTCGTCAACATCCATGCTATTTTCCAAACACATGCGTTCGTGTTGTTGAAGTGATTTTTCAATAACCACACGCGGCCGCTCTCCGGTATTAATGGCTTGTCGATGTTCGTATTCAATGTCCATGGTTACGTCTTCCGACTTACTAAAATGCATTCGCATTTCTTCAGGCATGATATAAACGTAATTCCGATCGATGAGATCATCACTTGGAATGCTTTCAAGATATAATTCGGGATTCTGGAAAATAGAATTCCAATCTACCGGCTCATCCCACAAACCAAAACGATTTAGATTGTTTCCTAAATCAATCACCAAGAAATCTTTTTTGTTGGGTAAAACACGAGAGCCACGACCAATCATCTGAAAATATAAAGTAAGCGATTTGGTAGCACGATTTAAAATGATGCATTCCACAGTAGGTTCATCAAATCCTGTTGTTAGGATACTCACCGACGTTAGTATGGCATCCGGTTTTTCTTTAAACCATTGCAATATTTCTCTTCTTTCTTTTGTGGAATGAGTATGATCAAGATGTTTTATTTCGAATCCCGCCTCCTGAAAAGTCGCATACACATATTGTGATGTAGCAATACCATTGTTGAAGATCAATGTTTTCTTGCCAATGCATTTTTCCTTATAGGCACCTAATAATTTATCCTGCATTGCGTGGTTGTTGTACAGCCGCTCCGAAGAACTTACTGTATAATCACCGCTACGACCTACTTTTAATGAATTTAATCCTACATGATAATGATACGTAGTAGCCTTCGCCAAAAATCCGGTGTTAATGAGTGATGCAATGGATTCACCAATGATTAATTCATCATAATTATCCTTCATTCGAATATTTACATTCGAACTCAGAGGCGTTGCCGTTACACCCAACACGACTCCCTTTTCATAAAAGCGAAATAATTTTCCGAAAGAATTATAATGTGCTTCATCCACAATCATCAATCCGATCGAATCTAAATTTAAAATTTTATCACGCAAACGATTGTTGAGCGTCTCTACCATCGATACATAACACATGTAATCGTTAGGTACCGGAAGTTCTTTAACAGCACTATTGATGACCATATTATTTACACCAAACTCGTGAAGCATTTTCGCAGTTTGTGCGCACAACTCCAAGCGATGTGTGAGTATCAAAACTTTCTTTCCTGTTTTTTCAATATAACGGCGGGCAATCTCCGAAAAGATAACCGTCTTTCCACCGCCGGTTGGCAATTGATACAGTAAATTATAGCGAACCGGATGATCTTTCAACCGTCCCAGAATATCTTCTATGGCATTGTGCTGATACGCGTAAAGTTGTTTGCCTATTAATTGTTCTTGTGTTTCTATACTGTTTTCGGTCTTCATCAGGATGCGTAGAATTCACAAAGATAGGTAGGATGAAAGGATATTCGATGCATTTTTGTTGATTCCGGGAAATAAAATTAATGCAATGGAAAAATTCCCATTACTTGGTTAATTTAAAGTGCTTAAACATCTTCTTGGACAAACAACAAGTCAAAGTAGAAAATTTAAGTATCAATTTTTCAAAAAAAATGCTTGGTTATTTATCGGTCGATTGCATATTTGCATATTCTTTAGTAATATAAAGAAAAACATCACCGTTTTCATTTTTTTCATGCGCTATAAGGCAATGCTTGCATCTCCATTTAAGCTCTTTTGTATTTAGTCTTAAACAATTTTTGTCCGTGTTTTTTATGAATTTGTTCGCTAGTTTTTGGTCTCGTATTTCGATAAAATACATAGAAACTTCTCCACTACTAAATTCCCAGCCATGCGAGAAAAAAACATGAGCACTATAAATTATTTTATGTCCATCCGATGAAACATACGATACATAAGTTTGATTGCTATCTTTCAAATATTTTAAGACTTCACTTTCATAACATCCTAAGCACTGTTGTGCCGATGAATGACCGACGACAAAAGTCAAAAGAAATCCGAATAGTAAGGTGCGAGCGGTTTTGCTTGTCATTGGTAAAAGATTTATACTATTTAACAATTGTAAATGGAATTTATTATCAGTGAATTTAGAATGGATACTTAAAACATACTAACCCCCCAACCATACTCATACACTCCCTTCGGCAACAATCGAATCATCCCCTCTTTCTGCTCTAATTTCCCTGTTGCATTCACCGAATCGGCAATGCCTTGCCAAGGTTCGATGCAGAGGAAGTTGGCGTTCTTTGCAGCCCATAATCCGAGGAAGGGACATTGATGAATCTCAACTTGAATTCCATGTGAATGATTTACTGAGCGCAAATAAATACTACTCGATTGCATGTTTTTAAACACCAACGCATCGTTCGAAAATAATTCTTTGCTTAATTGAATTTTATTGGATTCGAAAAAAGGAGTAGAGGGTTCGCCAATCAATCCATCTACTAAAGACCAACGTCCCGATTTTTCAGGATGATCAAATTCTAAATAATAGTCATCGTACTTATCTCTTAAATCCAAAGGAACACGAAATGCCGGATGTGCACCAAGTGAGAAATATATTTCTTCATTTCCTGAATTTGTGACGATGTAAGTGATTTCAAGTTTCTCGTCAATGAGTTTGTATCGTAGGTCGAAGAAAAATTGAAATGGATACACTCTCAAGGTTTGTTCATCATGACTCAATCGGAAAGTTATTTGATTTTTATTTTGATGATGAATCGAAAATTCTTTTTCTCTTGCAAAACCATGTCGGGGTAAAGTGTATTCTTTGTTTTGGTAGATGTAGGTGTTGTTTTTTAATTGGCCAACAATAGGAAATAATACCGGCGAATGTTTTGCCCATGCATCGCCGCCCTGCCACATGTATTGCAAGCGATGGTGTTTGTGATAGATGGAAGTTAATTCAGCGCCTAAACTGTTGATGCTGATTTTTAGTTTGTCATTTTCGAGAATGTGAAGCGACATATTTAATGAATTATTTTTTCCTGCTTATTAAAAATTATAGCATCACACTATATTTTGATGGGCCACTGATTTTTTATTGCCTGTCCGCCGCGGCGGGATGATTATGATTTTTTATGTTCTTTCAAAATAAACTTTGAACTCCAAACTCCAAACTCCAAACTCCAAACTCCAAACCCCAAATTCCAAACTCCAAACTCCAAACTCCAAACTCCTAACTCCTAACTCCAAACTCCAAACTCCTAACTCCTAACTCCAAATTCCAAACTCCAAACTCCAAACCCCAGACTCCAAACTCCATACTCTTAACTCCTAACTCCTAACTCCAAACTCCAAACTCCAAACTCCAAACTCCAAACTCCAAACTTCAAACTTCAAACTCCAAACTCCCCTTTAAAGTTTCACGCAAACATTCTTCTCCTCCGTAAAAAAGTTCAAAGCTTCAAACCCACCTTCTCTTCCTACGCCAGATGATTTTACACCGCCGAAGGGTGTGCGAAGGTCGCGAAGAAGCCAGCAATTGATCCAAACGATGCCGCTGTGAAGTTTTGCTGCCATGTGATGTGCTCTTGTTAGGTGTTGTGTCCACACAGATGCAGCTAGGCCGTAGTTGGTGCTGTTGGCGTAAGTTAATACTTCTTCTTCGGTGTCGAATGGTTGCAGCGTTACCACCGGACCAAAAATTTCTTCTTGATTGGTTCTGCAATCGTGGGACAATCCTTCAATGATGGTGGGTGCGATGAAGTAACCGTCTTTGAATGCACCATCAATGGTTACACGTTTTCCACCATGCAAAATTTTTCCTCCTTCCTGTTGTGCTAATTCAATGTACTGAAGAATTTTTTCCATGTGTGGTTCGGAGACGATAGCGCCTAACCAGTTTTTATCGTCAGAAGGATCACCAACTTTTAATTTTTTTACTTCGTCGATAAATGCAGTTTTGAATTTTTCGTAAATGGATCGCTCTATGAAAATTCGTGATCCGCATAAACAAATTTCGCCCTGATTGGCAAAGGAAGAACGTACTGTTGTCTTTACTGCTTTATCAAAATCACAATCGGCGAAAATAATGTTGGGATTTTTTCCTCCTAATTCTAACGATAGTTTTTTGAACATGGGTCCCGCCGTTCTTGCAATATGTTCGCCCGTCTTGGTGCCGCCGGTGAAGGAGATGGCTGGAATTTTAGGATGAGAAACAATCGCTGCACCTACCTTAGTTCCCAATCCGTGAACAATGTTTAACACGCCCGGAGGAATTCCAGCTTCGATGGCTAATTCAGAAAGTAAATAAGCAGTCATCGGAGTAATCTCACTTGGTTTTGCGATCACACAATTCCCGGAAGCCAAGGCCGGTGCAATTTTCCAACTGAAAAGATAAAGTGGCAAATTCCATGGTGAGATGCATCCCGCAATTCCAATGGGAGTACGCAAAGTATAATTGAACGCCACATCACCCATCGAGTACGTTTCAGTATGTTGATGCAATGCTGCGGTGGCGTAAAAATGAAAGTTACTTACGGCTCTCGGAATATCTACGGTGCGGGCTAACCATACCGGCTTACCGTTGTCAACACTTTCGGCGATTGCAAATTTCTCTAAATTATTTTCAATCAATTCACTCAATCGAATAAGCAATGCAGAACGTTTCTCCGTATGCATAGCGCTCCATGCCGGGAAAGCAACACTTGCAGCACTTACTGCCAATTCTACATCGCGTTCATCGCTATCCGGAATTAAGCTGTATACTTTCCCCGTCGCCGGATTGTAATTGTCGATGTATGTTCCGGATTGCGGTTCAACGAGTATTCCGTTGATGTAATTTTTTATTGTAATCATGTTTTCAAATGGCATGCATTCTTGTTTTGTGAATGGCAGCATGTAAAAATAGAAATTTGAAAGCTTTTATTGGTGCTTGCAAGATTAAATAGTTCTTCTTACCTTGCAGTCAATTAAAGCATTCCTCCCCTTACATGCTTACTATTGCTACTTACAAGTTTAAGAACTTGTTCCATTTGCCTGTATTGCAGTCAATACGGGCATGGAATTGTGTGATTAATATTATTGTTTTTTCATTTTTGCTCCTATTGATTCCCCAATTTTCTTACTCTCAAAATAAGGATTCTATAAAGGTCGTTACGTATAACCTGTTGCATTATCCGGATATTTCTTCCGGTGCTGCTTCTGCCGCTGATACCAGTCTTCGTCACCCTCATTATCGAACCATTGTCAATGCCATCAACCCCGATATTTTGGTGGTGGAGGAGGTGCAATCAACCACCGGCTTCAATTGGTTTTTAACCGGTGTTATGAATGCGAGTCAGAATATGTATTCAGGCGCCACATTTTTCAATGGTCCCGATATGGATGCAGGATTGTTTTATAAAACTTCAAAGTTTCAGTTTATTTCTACCACAACGATAGTTACGGATCTTCGAAATATTTATGAATATAAATTAAGGCATATTTTATCGGGTGATACTTTGCGTGTTTATGCGGTTCACTTGAAGGCTTCTTCAGGAACATCGAATGAACAGCAGCGATTTTTGGAAGTGGATAGTTTAAGAAAAGTAACGAATGCATTGCCCTCGGGATCAAATTTTATTGTTTGCGGCGATTTCAATATTTACGGAGATCAAGAACCGGCTTATGCGCGTTTGTTGCAAATTCAATCGGGAGTAGAAGGTCATTTTGTAGATATGATTAGTTTGTCGGGAATTTGGAATAACGTAAACTATTCTGCTTTTCATACTCAATCAACGCGCACACGAAATTTTGGCGGTGGCTCTACCGGTGGTGTAGATGATCGTTTCGATATGATTTTGTATTCGAAAGCGATTGCTGATGCTGGTGGGATGGAAGTGGTTCCTAACTCACTCATCCCAATTGGTAATGATGGAAATCATTATAACGACTCTATCAATAGTCAGCCGAATACATCTGCGAGTGCAGCAGTGGTGAATGCATTGCATGCAGCTTCCGATCATCTGCCAGTGTTGATGAAGTTTACTTTTACGCTTCCCGGAACTACGAATATGGATGTTGGTGTGAGTGCTTTAAATACTAACGGTGCTTATTGTCTTACCACGAACGGACTTGTAAAAGTGAAGGTGAAGAATTATTATTCTTCTGCAATTAATTTTTCTACTTATCCAACGTCAGTAATTGCAATGGTTACGAATCCAAATTCAGTAATTCAGAATTTTAATGTGACTTTAAATTCCGGAATTTTAAATCCGGGTCAGGATACGGTTGTTACGATTACTCAAAATTGTAATATGAGCATTTTAGGCACTTATAACGTGGAGGCCTATACGACACTATCGGGAGATATTAATGCAAGCAATAATGCGATGCCCTCAGCAAGTTTTTCAGTGTTGTCAGGCGTGCCAGCAAATGTGAGTCCGGCAGGACCCATTCAAATTTGTAATGGGAATTCTGTCACACTCACTGCTAGTAGCGGAGTTTCTTTCTTGTGGTCGACCGGAGTTACATCTTCTTCTATTCTTGTAAATTCTGCGGGATCCTATTCTGTTACGATTACTTCAGCAGGAGGATGTACTTCTCTTTCGAATGTGGTGGTGGTGAGTATAGGTGCTGCTCCCACAAATTCAGTTTTGTTTTCTGAAAATATAGGAACAGTTACTACTACAACATCTATTGCTGCTCATGAAACCGCCAATGGTTTTCAAAACATTAATATTACGATGAGTGGCACAGCCGATGTGCGTGTCACTTCATTTTCTAATAATTATTTAGGTGCCACTGGTGGTGCGAATGTCTTTTTAACGAATGTTGTTGGGCGTTATTTTACCATTGCCGGAATCAATACCACGAGTTTAAGCAATATGGAAATTGAGTTTGGATTGTTTAAATCGACAGTGGCCAGCACCGGTGTAGAATTGAAAGTTCAGGTAGGTACAGATGGAATTAATTTTACCGATCTTTCCTTTGCACCAATTTCAGGAGGTTCCGGCTGGTATTTACGAAGTGCTACCGGAAATATTCCTCAAACATCAAATTTGTATTTGCGATTTTATCAATCGTCTGCTAGCATTCAATTTCGGGTAGATGATGTGAAGCTGAAGTACATTCCTTCCAGTAATATAACGGCTGTGGATACTGTACTGTGTAACGGAAATTCTATTTTATTAAGCGCTTCTTCCGGCTCCAATTATTTATGGAATACAGGCGCTACTACTCAAAGCATTGTGGTGAATACCGCAGGCAATTATTCGGTGTTTGTGGATTGTATTTCTTCTCCAGTTAAAACAATTTACAATTGTAACAATCAGGTACAGCTTCATCTGAAATATTTCATCGAAGGATTTTATACAGGTTCTAATCAAATGACTCCTCGTTTATACACTACCGGAGTTTCAAATAGTCCTTTCGATTGCGATTCCGTTTTAATTGAGTGGAGAAATGTAAACACGCCTTATCAGGTGATGTCTTTTGTACAAGCTGTGATGAATATTTACGGAGATGTTTTTATCGTCGTTCCACCCGCTTTACTCAATCAAAGTTATTATTTAGTCATTAAACATCCCAATGCCGTTGAAACATGGAGCAAATTTCCTGTGCTCATGAATGGCAATCCCATCAACTTTAGTTTGACGGGGCCTTAAAGTGACAATGATTCTCCGATCTTTACGCAGAATGTTTCACGCAAAGGCCGATAGCTATTGGACGAAAAGTGGCAAAGTACGCTAAGTATTTGAAGGTAAATTTTAAATCAAACAAAGAGTTTGTTTGATTTTTTCGTCGACTGTTATTTGCAATTCAATTGTGCAAAGAGTTTTATAACATTAATGTAGTGTACCCGGCACATTTAAATTAGAAGCAAATTTCAAAATATTTTATGATGCGGATTTTCGTTATTGTAAAGAGCTCTTTGCGATCTTTGCCACTTTGCGCCTTTGCGTGAAATAAAATCTAGATATGAAGCTAAAAATTTATTCGCAATCGCACTCAAAATCATTCTTCAAATCAATAACCGTTACAATACTCGCTTGGGTTTTGCAATTGCCTACGATGATGCGCACTTCTTGTCCGTCATGCGTTTTTCCCTCTACTGCATATTTCGGACAAGGTTGATCTTTTAAATCGCTTTTGCTGAAATTGATTTCTCCGTTTTGTAAAATTTCCTTGACTTCCGATTCATCAATGTTTCTGCATTCCATTCTGCATTTTGCATGTTTGGTATAGTAGATACGTTGATGTCGAAAGTCAATTTCCTGCTTATCACTCTTGTTCCTCTTGGGCGTGGTTTCATCTGCAGGTTTTTTGAAACATAATAAATAGAGTAATAGTAGAACTCCTAGAACGATGAGAGATCCTAAATTCTTTTTATTGCGTCCGGCCATCTTAAAATTTTACAAGCAGGAAGTTCTTCCTCCGTCAACTGGAAGATTGATGCCTGTAATGTAGGACGCTGCCGGACTGGCTAAGAAAGCAATGGCATTGGCGATTTCTGAAGGATGTGCAAATCTTCGCATCGGAATTTCATCTTGCATTTCATTGGTAACTGCATTTTCGGAATATCCAAGGTTTTTTGATTTATTGCTGATGATACTCTGCAAACGTTGGGTAGAGGTAGCGCCAGGTAAAACGTTGTTTACTGTAATTCCAAACGCGGCGACTTCACTTGCCAATGTCTTCGACCAATTTGCAACGGCAGCACGAATGGTATTGGAAACGCCCAATCCCTTCAAAGGTTGTTTCACCGAAGTACTAATTACATTAATGATGCGACCGAACTTTTCATTCTTCATTCCATCTAACAAAGCCTGCACTAAAATATGATTGCATAGTAAATGATTTGAAAAAGCAGCAACAAACTCCTCCGTTTTTGCAATGGCGATGGGTCCTGCAGGTGGTCCGCCCGTATTATTGACTAAAATATGGATGCTGTCGTTCGCCTTTACATACGCTTCAATAACAGTTTTTAATTGCTCCGGTGCTGCAAAATCAGCTACTAAATAACCATGATGTTGTTTGGTGACCAGGCTTAATTTCGAAACAGCTTCTTTAAGTTTTTCTTCATTACGAGCCAAGAGAATTACGGTTGCACCCATACGTGCTAATTCCTCTGCAGCAGCGAATCCGATGCCTTGGGTGCTTCCGCAAACCAAAGCTTTTTTTCCGATTAGATTTAAGTCCATCATAGTTGCGAAGATAATTTATAATTAGCAGTTGAGGAGTTTATAAATAAATCTTCCAATTCTACTTTTATTTTTAGTACTTTAGTGGGCATAAAATTAAGAAATTATGGCAGTAGCAGCAGCATTCAGTTTACAAAAATGGATCGACGAGCATCGTCATTTATTAAAACCTCCTGTGGGTAATATGCAAGTGTATAGGGCGAATGACGATTTCATTGTCATGATTGTAGGCGGACCTAATTCGCGTAAAGATTACCATTGGGAAGAAGCCGAAGAGTTGTTTTATCAATTGGAAGGTGATATTACTGTAAAGATCATTGAAGATGGTAAACGTCGTGATATTTTAATTAAAGAAGGGGAGATGTTTTTATTGCCTCGTTGTATTCCACATTCACCGCAGCGTGGACCTAACACCATCGGATTGGTCATTGAACGTTATCGCGATCAAAAGGAAAAAGATGCGTGCATGTGGTTTTGCGAAAACTGCAATCATAAATTGTACGAAGAATCTTTCGCTTTGGAAGATATCGAAAATCAATTGCCTGCTGTGATGAATAAATTTTATGCTACTCGTGAACTTTGTACTTGCAAAGAATGCGGTACTGTGATGGAAGCACCGACGCCGGTTGCCTAAAAATTATTTCAACTTCAATTTTTCTAACTTGATGTGACTACGAATCCATCTTGGTAAAATAATAGCACCAATAATTAAGTAAGGGTAATAGCTTAATGTTCTCCAGATAATACTTAAAGTAGGAGCGAGCCCCTTTGCGATAAATTCTCCTAGAAAATCGGTGAACATATATTCTGCTAATCCGCTTCCGCCGGGAGTTGGACTTAACAAAATAATAATTCCCATGATGACTTGTTTCCCGTAAACAACAAAGTCATTGATTTGATTGTTATCATGAAAAGCATGAAGAATACAATTTACGATGGAGTATCTGGCAGTCCAGGAAACAAAGGTAGCGCCAATACACCACGCCCAATATTTCACTGTTTTGTTTTTTAATCCATTGGAAGCAATCACCAATTGTTCACCGGTATTTACGGCTTGCCTTTTCCATCTGCGCAGCAAAGGAGCGGAGAACAATGAAACCAATAATTTTTTTACGAAACGCGGATTTATAAATAGAGCATAGGCCACAAAAAGTTTGTAAGCAAGAATAAGAAAGTAAACTGTCCAGAAAGTATAAAAAATGCTTTCTCCGAAACTCGTATTCAAATGCACGCCGGAAAACAAAGCATCTTTACTCGCTAAAAAATATACGAATGGAGCCATTATAGCTAGGAAGATCCCATCTAAAAAAGAAGAATTGAGAATAGCAGTGATACTTTTTCCCATCAAAATTCCTTCTCTGTTTAAAATGAGAATTGCGAAAATAAATCCGCCACCAATCATTCCCGGCGCAAGAGCAGAACTAAATTCCCAGAGCATAATAACGATGAATGCACGTCGCCAATCGAGATGATTGTCGGTGAGTACACGAATGCGAATCATATAGGCCCAGTCGCGAACTATAACTGATACAATTGCAAGAAAAAACCAAAAGGTTGAATTGGTATTCCAACGAATCGCACGAAAAGCGTCAATGTCAAAATCTTTAAAAAATAAATAGGCAGTCACTCCTAGGCCAATCAATACAGGCCAAATAATTTTTTTTGGCGAAAAGTGTTTTAGAATTTCTCTGGCATCAGTCTGCATCCTCTTGTGTTGGGGCTTGAACTTCGGGAGCAGCTTCGGGTGTACTGATCACAAAATTATTAAAACCTTCACCCATGAAGATGAGTAAGGTTCTGCTCTGAATAAGATCTAACAATGCTAAAAAAGTAAATACTGCATGTAATTTATTGGTGCATTCTTCAAACAACTCAATAAAATTTACCTGCGACTTTATTCCAAGTTTTGCACTGATGTATTCTTTCTGACTGTCGATTGAAAACGCATATTGAATAACAGTGTGTGTTACCTGATTTTGAGTGTTGTCAAAACGGAACATCACTTTTTCGAAAGTAGCGATGAGTCGGTACAATGTAAGTTGATTCAACTCACCGGCGTAAGTTTCATCGGAAGTGCTTGCAAACTTTGCTAATTCTTTCTCTAAATTGCCACGGTGGAAACGCATGAAGCGTTCGTCTTCCATAATGCGCAACTCTTCAGCAGCAGCTTTAAATTGCTTATAATCGAGTAACTGACGAACGAGATCGTGACGCGGATCGATTTCATTTCCTTCTTCGTCTTTTTCATAACGCGGTAAAAGAAGTTTTGCTTTTATGCGCATCAAAGTGGCAGCAACAAGAATGAATTCACTCGCCAATTCAATGTCCATACTTTGCATTTCATGCATGTAGGTTAAAAAATCATTCGTGATGGTAGCGATGGGAATATCATGGATATCCAACTCATCTCTTTCAATAAAGAAAAGAAGAAGGTCGAATGGACCTTCAAACTGGGGCAATTTTATTTCAAAACTTTCGCTCACAATATCCTCTGATTTTTGAAGTATCAAATTTCTGTCTTTTTACTCAGCTAAACAACCATTAAGAAAGAATTAATCTGATCATTGGAAAATTTTCGCAGAATTATACTTTTTGGTGGGAAAAGGAGAGGTTTTCGACAAAATTATCTGAAAGCGGGCATAAAAAAAGGCCATCCCGAAGGACAGCCTTTTTATTAATTTTT
>Ga0209702_10006807_pt1 | contig 14392 bp, 13 predicted proteins | sample FRY01_FD_187210 | JGI IMG/M metagenome (GOLD analysis project Ga0209702, IMG submission 187210) | Freshwater microbial communities from Lake Fryxell liftoff mats and glacier meltwater in Antarctica - FRY-01 (SPAdes) (version 2) | ecosystem: Environmental > Aquatic > Freshwater > Ice > Glacier... | reverse complement strand
GTTGGTCACGGTGGCGATCATGGAGAGTTTTTGGCGGGTACCGCCCACTGCCATCGCCACTGGCGTTTTGCCTGCTGGGGCGAAGCTTCTACCGCGCACGTCGGTGTTGACCAAGGCGGCTTCAATCACCCCAGTGAATTTCAGCCCCTTCGCTTCTTGCGCGCTGCAGGGTGCCAGGGTACTCACCCTCCAACCAGGCCTGCACCGCCGCTGGGCTTTGTTCGTAGGCTCGCTTGATAGGTTTTTGCGGGGTGAAGCCCCAGCGAGTGAGGTATTTTCCGATGCTGCGCACTTGCAGTTTGATGCCAAATTCTTGCTCTATCAGCTGCCCCACCGCTGCGCGGCTCCACAGATGGAAGTCCATCTTGAGTTGCTCGGGGCGTTTGTCGATGATCAGGCGCTGGATGGTGTATTCCTGCGCTTGACTGAGCACCCGGCCATCGCCCCTGGCGCGCCCGCGTAAGGCTGGTCGGATGGCGCTCCAGCCGCCTGCATCAAACAAGTCGATGGCCGCACGCACCGTCGGATAGCTCAGTCCTGTCATTGCCACGATTTGCATGATCTTGATGCCCTTTTTGTACAACCTCACGACCTGTTTGCGTCGTTCGTAGAGTTGCTCGAGTGTTTGGTTTCTTGCGCTTTCTTTTTCCATGAACCTTGGACATAGAAAATCTGAAAAAGTTCAGACTTTATCGGGCCTTATCTATAGGCTTGAGGGTGACTGTGCCCCTACTCGACGAAGGCCTCTTCGCGCTTCTTTTTGATCGATGGCAACAGCACGATCAGCAGCAGCAGCACACAGGCCACCAGTAAACCGGCCGATAGCGGACGCGTGACAAACGTGCTCCAGTCGCCGCGCGAGAGCAACAGCGCCCGGCGCAGGTTTTCTTCCATCATGGGGCCCAGGATGAAGCCCAGCAGCAGCGGCGCAGGCTCACCCCCCAGCTTGATGAAAATGTAGCCGATCACGCCAAATATGCCGACCATCCAGATGTCCCAGGTGTTGTTGTTGGTCGAATACACACCAATCGCACAAAACAGCACAATCGCCGGAAACAGGTAGCGGTAAGGCACGGTCAGCAGCTTGACCCAGATGCCGATCAGCGGCAGGTTCAAAATAATCAGCATGGCGTTGCCAATCCACATCGAGGCAATCAGGCCCCAGAACAGTTCGGGGTTGCTGGTCATGACCTGCGGACCGGGCTGAATGTTGTGAATCGTCATGGCGCCCAGCATCAGCGCCATCGTCGCACTACCAGGGATACCCAGCGTCAGGGTTGGTATGAAGGCGGTTTGCGCGGCTGCATTGTTGGCAGATTCTGGTGCAGCCACGCCCCGAATATTACCCTCACCAAACGGAACCTCACCAGGCTGTAACTTTGTTTTCTTTTCAAGTGTATACGCCATAAATGACGCTATAGTAGCACCAGCACCGGGCAAGATACCCAAGATTGAGCCGAGTGTTGTACCGCGTAAGATAGCCGGTGCCATGAGCTTAAAGTCTTGTTTAGTGGGCATCAGGCCTTCTACCTTGACTGTAAATATCTCGCGTTCACTTTCACGCTTACCTAGATTGCTAATAATCTCACCGTAACCAAATATTCCCATTGCCAGCGCGATAAAGCCGATACCATCGGTCAGTTCTGACACATCAAAGCTGAAGCGTGCGACACCGGAATTCACGTCGGTGCCCACCAAGCCGAGCAGCAGGCCCAGCAAAATCATGCCGACGGCCTTGAGCAGCGAGCCCGAGGCCAGCACCACGGCACCGATCAGGCCTAGCGTCATCAGGGAAAAATATTCGGCCGGGCCGAATTTGAAGGCCAGTTCGGTCAGCGGCGACGCGAACGCAGCCAGAATCAGCGTACCGACACAGCCAGCAAAAAATGAGCCTATGCCCGCAGTCGCCAGCGCAGGCCCCGCTCGACCCTTTCGGGCCATCTGGTAACCGTCAATACAAGTCACAACCGATGACGACTCGCCGGGCAGATTCACCAAAATGGCGGTGGTCGAGCCCCCATACTGGGAGCCGTAATAAATACCGGCCAGCATGATCAGTGCCGACACCGGTGGCAGCGCGTAGGTGGCGGGCAGCAACATGGCAATGGTGGCCACCGGGCCAATGCCGGGCAGCACGCCAATCAAGGTACCCAAAAAGCAACCGATGAACGCGTAGAGCAGGTTGATGGGCGTGAAAGCCACACCAAAGCCAAGCGATAAATTTGAAATCAGATCCATTTTCTTTTCCTTAGCCGGTGATGAACCAGGGCCACACCGGGAACTGAAGCGCAAGCGCCTTCACGAAAACGAGGTAGCTGCCAACCGCAAGCACGGTGGCCAGGATGAAGGTGGTCTTGAATTTCGAGCCAGCCTGGGCCATGCTGGCGATAAAGGTCAAGGCGTAAATGCCAACAATCAGGCCGAAGGCAGGCAGACCGATGCCGCGCAGACCCGCCAGCAAAATGCCGAACACCACGTTGGCCGCAATGATGAAAAACAGTGGCCTCCAGGCCCATTTGCCGATTTTGTCGCCGCCTTTGACTTCCACCACCAGCGCCGTGAAGATGATCACTACCCCAAGAATGGCCATCATCACGCCCAGCATCAGCGGAAAGTAACCCGGTCCCATGCGGGCGGCGGTGCCGATTTTGTAGGCCGTTGCGCCCCACGCGAACGCCACACCGACGCCCATGAACGCGAGACCGGCAACAAAGTCTTTCTGGCTCTTGATATTCACAGTTTGTCTTCTATACTCGTGAGTGCCGAGTTCACCCCGCATTTTAAGGTCACGAAGACCATCGAAATAGCTCGTATCTCTCAGCATCCTGCCGCTCGACGATGAATTTTGCCAGTATATTGGTTTCGGAGCAATTCAAGAGAAATGCGGGCAGGGCTTGACGCATCGCAGTGGCAACTACCAGCTCGGACGGTGGAATGCCGGGGCGAATGGTGCGAAGCCAGGAGCCAAACGAGCTCCAGACAAGCGCGGGAAAGACCACCGACAGGTAGTGAAGCAAGCCCTGACAGATGACACCGGCCTGAATGAATACGTGATACGCATGGGTCTTGCGTTTGACGGCGTCGCGGTATTTCTGTGACTCACGATGCAGATATTGATCGTCATTTCGCCGGCCAAGCGGCTTCATGTCCTGCATCCAGAAATGGTACGCGAACGAGCCGATCAGACGCACCGCTTGCTTGAAGCTGTGCTCGATCTTGAAACGCAAGCCATACAGGCCAATGATCTCGATGGCGCTCAAGGAGATGTCCGTGCACATCAACAGGCACGAACCGCGCGTGGGGTGCGTGACCGCCACGAAGCGCACCAGTCGCCCAAGCGGACGCCACAGCAAATCGCAGACCCGATACTCGATGGTGACGTTGTGCTCGCCATACACTGGGCTGGGGGCCGACTGCTTGAGCTTGGGGTCGCTCAGCAATGACTTGAGCTTGACCTTGGTGCCGTAGAGCCGGGGTCTGCCCTTCTTCTTCGGACCCTGCGGGACGTACTGATTAAAGGCCACCGCATTGGACCTCACCCGCGTGAGCAGGTGGTTGTCCTGCTCGAGCAGGCCGCGTGCGACTTTACCGGCAGCGTAGTACGCATCGACCACGAGATAGAACGGCTCCTTGATTGCCAGGATGTCCAGCAGCATGAGCAGCTTGTCGAGCAAAGTACGCCGGTCCCGATTGGACCAGACCAAACCCTCGTGAATGCGCACGCCCAGTGGTACGGCAAAGACACTCTGGGCGGCCTGCACCAGCAGGCTCACCGCCTGCAGGGAGTGTCCCATGATGTATTCAGGTTTGGTGTTGGAGTCCGACTCCTGATGCAGCAGTTTGACGCCTGGCATCTTCTTGCCGGACTTGGCAACCTTGATGCCATCGGCGACCAGAACGCGTCGGCCATTGACGCGCAGCGGGCTGGGGAACAAGCGCAGCACCACCGCGGCCCACAGCGCGCTGAGTCGATCAATCTTCACGCCATCGCTGTGAAAGTTAGCCAGCAGCTTGTTGTAAAAGCGCGGCTCAAGCTTGAGCGCACGCACGATGCTGGTGACGCCCAACAGATCGATGCGCACCGTAAAGCCGGCAACCACCGTGGCGAACCAAATGAAGCTGCGCAGACGCGAGAACGCTGGGTGCAGCAACCAAATCGGATTCCACCAGGCAGTCCAAAGCGGCATCGGTTTCTTTCGAATGTTGTTGACAAACTAGTATAGCATATATATGCTATACCGATGACAAAAAAACACCTGCTCCAGATCCAAAAACGCATTACCACAATCAAGGTAAAACTGGCAGCCATCAATGAGATGCGCCCGGGCTCGCTAACCCGTCAGTTCAAAGATCCAGCGAACCAAAGCGGGGCTTACTACCAGCTCAGCTATACGCGGGCCATGAGAAGCCGAACCGAGTACATCGCAAGTGATGCCGTGCTTGAGATTGGTCGCCAAGTCGCCAACTACAAGCGCTTCAAGGAATTGAGCGACCAATGGGTTGATCTGTGCATCGAGCACAGTCGCCTGAAAATCAAACTTGCTCGCGAAACGTAGCGAGGCGGTGATATTCTTGGCGTATGGGAAAACGCCATGAGAACCCTCCCCTTGAAGACAAACCCTTTATCGACGACTTTGTCGACTGGATGGGCTCGCACCAGGGGCAACTCTCCAACGAAGTGTCCGATGTTGTCTGGATGTTGTTGAAACAAGCTGATGTTGACGCCAAGCATTGCAAGATCATTTGGCACGACGGACAGAGGCTTTCGATTGCCGAGTCCGTCAAACGCATCCATGCTGAATACCCGGACTTTGCACTTGACTTGATCGAGGATCACCTGATCGGATGGCTCGAAATGGGGTTCGCACCACCGAGCTACTCTCCGGAGCAGTTAGACGAGTTGGATCAACTCACCGAGAAGTGGGTCGAGGATCACCGACGGTAGGCATCGGCCAGGTAAAGTGGGGGAGAACTCGGCACTCTTGAGTTATAAACTGTAATATAAAAAATATTGACCTAGAGCCGCTGATGAACACCGCTACCTTGAAACTCGCTCGGATGGAGCTGAAAACCACTTTTGACGCCAAGGATCTGCTCAACCAAGCTGCCGCCCTTGACGGTATGGATCTCAGTGCGTTTGTGCTGGGCTCGGCCATCGAGAAGGCGCGCAAGGTGTTGGCCGACCACACGCTCATCTCCCTGACGCGCGATGGCCAAGCCATGCTTGCGCAATTGCTGACGAGCCCGCCGGCGCCGAGCGCAGCCATGAAAGAGTTGATGAGTCTGGCTGACCTGCCCCAACGCCAGGCATGAGCATCGAATTATCGCTGCCCATGTTCATTGCCGTGAGATCCATTGCGTGAGGGCGGCGGTCGTTTCGGTCGCTGATGCCGCTTTGATTTTTGCAAGTGATGCAGCCATAAACGGCGATGCCTTATGAGTCAAATCGCCAGCGAACCCTCCCTCGCAATCTCCCCACTGCTGACTCCGCACGGTGCTCTGCGACTGATCCCCGACAGCGATGCCACGCCAATACAGCCGGCCTTGCAGGCGAGACTGACGACGGCTTTTGCAGCGGGCAGTGGGCACGGCCTACTGCTGTTGGGCGCCACCGAGGTGGGCAGCGTGCTGCCTGCCAATTGGGCATGGTGGCGCAGCTTTGCCGCGCGCTATGTGACTGGGCTTTGTGCAACACCACCCGAGGGCGTGATCGCGGTGGCCACGCTTGACACCGCAACACTGGAAAGCCTCATTGCCGATGCGCCGCCGATGTTGGGGGTCGAGTACCTGAGCCCGCAGGTGCTGGCCCAACTTTGGAGCGATCTCGACGCCGCCTTGCGCCTTGAACTAAGCGCCTCCAAACAGTCACTGCAAGAATTTCTCAAGTCCTGCCATCCGGCTTGGAACCTGGTCGGACGGGTGCACTTCAACCTTGCAGAAAACCGCAAAGACCCGGATGCTCCCTTCGCCTTCTTGGCGACCTACACCTCGCGCCTTTCAGCCCACGGCAAGGCTCAGCATCTACCGCTGTCCAAGGCCTTGGCCGAGTTTTCTGACGGCAAGAGCCAGGCGCAACTGCTTTCGTTGCTGTTGCCGGTTCAGCGCGCAGCGACGCAGTGCGAATGGCTGCGCCAGATGGTCGAGACCGGTGAGATTTACCACCCACTGCGCTGGAGCCCGGTAGAGGCATGGACCTTTCTTCAAGACGCGCTCAAGATCGAAGCGGCAGGCATCGTCCTGCGCATGCCAGGCAACTGGCAGACCGGACGCCCCGCCAGGCCTCAGATCCAGGCCAGTATCGGTGCCAAACCACCATCACAACTGGGCATGGGCGCATTACTGGATTTCAGTATGGCGTTGACGCTGGACGGCGAACCCTTGAACGCCAAGGAGATCAAGTCCCTGTTGGATCAAGTGGACGGCTTGCAATTGATCCGTGGCCGCTGGGTGGAGGTGGATCACAAGAAGTTGGGACGGCTGATGGCGCGTTTTGAGGCCATCGAGCAAGCGGCCAGCAGCCATGGTTTGCCGTTCGCCCAAGCCATGCATCTGCTGTCCAACGCATCGCTGGGTGACAGCGAAGGCGCGGTGGACGCGGACTGGTCTCAAGTCAGCGCAGGTCCATGGTTGTCTGAAACACTGCACGGCCTGCGCCAACCCCAGGGCTTGGCGCAAGTCAGTCCTGGAGGCGAACTCAAGGCCGATCTGCGGCCCTACCAACAGGCGGGGGTGCGCTGGCTGTACCTGCTGACCAAGCTCGGGCTGGGCGCCTGTCTGGCAGACGATATGGGCCTGGGAAAAACCATCCAGGTGTTGTCGCTGTTGCTGGTGCTCAAGCGCGAGCAGCAAGGTGCCAGCAGTCCCAGCCTGCTGGTGGCGCCGGCCTCACTGCTCGCCAATTGGGCGGCGGAGGCGCAGCGCTTCGCCCCGTCATTGCGTTTGCTGATCGCACACCCATCGGCCATGCCCGGCGCCGAGCTACGTGCGCTCGATGCCGCACAGCTGGACAAGGTGGATCTGGTCATCACCAGTTACGGCACATTGATGCGTGCGCCCGCGCTGGCCGACAAGCAGTGGCGTCTGGCGGTGCTGGACGAAGCGCAGGCCATCAAAAACCCCGGCTCCAAGCAGACCCAGCAGGTCAAACGACTCAAGGCCCAATCGCGCATTGCGCTCACCGGCACCCCGGTAGAAAACCGCTTGTCTGACCTGTGGTCGATTTTTGACTTCACCCACCCCGGCCTGCTGGGCACCGGCAAGGTGTTTTCTGACTTCACCAAACGGCTGACTGAGCAGCAGCATTTCGGCCCATTGCGAACGCTGGTTCAACCCTACATCTTGCGCCGCCTCAAGACGGACAAGGCCGTGATCGACGACCTGCCGGACAAGACCGAGGTCAAAGCGTGGTGCCACTTGAGTCCAACCCAAGCTGCGCTGTACCAGCGCGCGGTGAAAGAGCTGGAAATCGCGCTGGACAATGCTGACGGCATGGCGCGCCGGGGCGTGGTGCTGGCCTTTTTGATGCGCTTCAAGCAAATCTGCAACCACCCCTCGCAATGGCTGGGTGATGGTGCCTGGAGTCCCAGTGACAGTGGCAAGTTCGCGCGTCTGCGGGAGCTCGCCGAGGTGATTGCGGCCAAGCAGGACAAGATGTTGGTTTTTACGCAATTTCGTGAAACCACCGCGCCACTGGCCGCATTTTTGGGGGCAATTTTTGGCCGCGAGGGACTGGTGCTACACGGTGGCACCCCGGTGGCCAAACGGCGTGAGTTGGTGAAGCGCTTTCAGGAGGACGAACAAACACCGTTCTTTGTGCTCTCGCTCAAGGCCGGTGGTGCCGGGCTCAACCTTACTGCTGCGTCCCACGTGGTGCACTTTGATCGCTGGTGGAACCCTGCTGTGGAAAATCAAGCCACCGATCGGGCGTTTCGCATTGGCCAAAAGAAGAATGTTCTGGTACACAAGTTTGTTTGTCGCGGCACGGTGGAAGATCGCATCGACCAGCTGATTGAATCGAAACAACAGCTGGTCAAGGACGTGCTGCAGGAGGGCGCAGAACTTTTGTTGACCGAGCTGAGCGACAGCGAGCTGCTGAACTTGGTGAAGCTCGACATTCATGCCGCGCAGGATATTTGATAATCTTGCAAGATAGGCCGTGACACTTCAGCGTCAAGTGCTGTCTTTAACTGATTGGGAGGATTGGACATGAGCTATTGGGGATACGCACCCTACGTGTCGGTCGCCGCGCGTCGCGCCAAAGCCGAAAAGGCGGCGGCCAAAGCCACCAAGGCGGGGGCCACGTTGTCACCCATCGCCCCGTATCGCGGTGCCATCGCTAAAACATTCTGGGGCAAAGCCTGGTGTGACAACCTCGAACACTACAGTGACTACGCCAATCGCCTGCCACGCGGGCGCACCTACGTGCGCAACGGCTCTGTGATTGACCTCCAAATTGCCAACAGCGACGTACAGGCCAAGGTGATGGGGTCCAGCCTGTACAGCGTCAAGATCACGGTGGCCGAGGTGGCGGCCAAGCACTGGCAAGCCATCGGCGCGGATTGCGCCGGCTCCATCGATTCCATGGTGGAGTTGCTGCAGGGCAAACTGACCAAGCCCGTGATGGAGCGTATTTGCAAACCCCAAACTGGTTTGTTTCCCGCCCCAAAAGACATCCGCTTCAGTTGCAGTTGTCCGGATTCCGCTTCGATGTGCAAACACATAGCCGCCGTGCTGTACGGCGTGGGCGCGCGCTTGGATCAGCAGCCCGAGTTGCTGTTCAAGCTGCGCCAGGTCGACGCCAAAGACCTGGTGGCTCAGGCCGGCGCAGGCCTGCCCAAGGGGAAGCATGCACCTGCGGCCAGCAAAGTTCTGCATGACTCTGAATTGGTTGATGTGTTTGGGCTGGAGTTGGATGAGGCTGTGGCGGCGCCTGTCCCTAAGACGCCGCGCGCCAAGGTATTGGAAGTTACCGTGGAGCGCAAGAAAATTGGAAAAATTGGGAGCAAAGCGACGAAGTCGGACAAGGTGAAGCCCAAGAAAACAGCAGCCAAAGTTGCCAAGACAGTGAGGACCGACAAGGCAGCGACTGCAAGCAAAGTGGTCAAGAAGGTAAATGCCGCGGCTGCCGTCAAGACCAAGGTGGTCAAGATAGCGATGGACGCGGGCTTGGCCTGACGAATGGCGCCGAGCAAGGCGCGGTTCCACGCGCCCGGAAGTCATGGATCGCCACGGCCTGCGGTCTCGCGGTGACGAAAGGTCAACAGCCTATGACAGATGGCTGCCCGAAAAAGTGTTAATGCTTTTGAACCACGCCTAAATAGCAGGTAAGCGGTTTAGTTCAGATAACGAACTGGCCCGGAAGCCTTTGGCTTGTCGCCCGGTTCTTCGGCAGCGGTATCGGGTGACGCGGCTGGTATCAGCCCCCATTCGGACAGTTTGATAGCTGATTCGAGCAAATGCATAAAACTGTGCAGTAGCGGCGCAGTCATCGTCACTTGAAAACCGCGCGGCTTGACGGTGTCCGCGAATTTTTCCTCAAACCCTATCCGTAATTCCCCTCTCCCGGTGGGCGTGAGGCTTAGGGTGGTCACCAGCAAGGGCTCGGCGCCTATAGAGAAAACGGCAGCGTCAGGCTTGAAGGGGGTCATGAAATCGGCCTGTGCGATGGATTCATGCTTTTTGAACTCCATCAACATCTTTTTGCCCATGTCGTCTTGTGTCGCCAGCTGTGCGTTGCCGATTTCCATGTTGGTGGCGATGCGGGTCAGGTGCGGGAAAAGGGTTGCCGCCATGCGACGGGTCAGCCAAAGGCGCAGTGCTTCACCGCTATGGGTGCTGATCTGGACCAGAATTCGGTCCTGGTCAGCCTGATAGGTAAGGGAAAGTTGGTGAATGTCCATATCATCGAATTGAAAATAGAATTCGCAAAATAAAAAAGGCAACGGATAGGCATTTCAACCGCATGAGACCAAGTATCGCACCGTACATTCCTGCCAGGCTCCCTCGCCAATCGGGTATCGTCAAGCCATGACGCGCAAACAAGCCCCACTTTCCTTGATCCGATTCGACGCGGTGGATGCCTTGCGTGGCCTGGCCATGGTGTGGATGACGCTGTTTCACTTCAGTTTTGACCTCAACCACTTCGGCTATTGGCCGCAAGACTTTTACGCTGATCCGTTTTGGACCTGGCAGCGTACCCTGATCCTGAGTCTGTTTTTGTTTTGCGCGGGCATGGGGCAAGCCATCGCCCTGCAGCAGGGGCAAAGCTGGCCCCGGTTCTGGCGCCGCTGGGGGCAAGTGGTCGGCTGTGCATTGCTGGTGACGTTGGGGTCATGGCTGATGTACCCGCAGAGCTTCATTTATTTTGGCGTGCTGCACGGTATTGCACTGATGCTGCTCATCGTGCGACTGACAGCGCATTGGGGTGCGTGGCTATGGTTGCTGGGCGCTGTGGCGATAGCGCTCGGAGTCATGGCAACTGCCGTATTGGAGATGGCGCCATTGGCCCCATTCGCCGACCTTTTCAACAGCCGGGCTCTGAACTGGTTGGGGCTGATTACCCGCAAACCGGTGACTGAAGACTATGTGCCCTTGTTGCCGTGGTTGGGGGTGATGTGGTGGGGTGTGGCTGCAGGCGCACGGATGGCGGGCCGGGGCGCTGTATATTTGTCATGGCAATTGCCCGCTGCACTGCGTCCGCTGGCAACGCTGGGGCGCTGGAGTCTGAGCTATTACGTGCTGCACCAGCCGGTAATGATCGGCGCCCTGCTGGGCTTCAGCTGGTTGGCCAGGTGAATGAAGGCTGATGATTAGCTGCAAGCCATACCCACGCCACCCATGCGCTGGCCAGAGGGGCAGAACTGACCTCTGTACGGGACAACCTGCGCCATGCGTCGATTGCAACCACCTCGATTTACCTGCATGGCGATGATCTAAAGCGGGCCAAGCAGATGGGAAGTGCGTTTCTGGCCAGGGAATGAGCAACCCATCAGATTATGGTGTCGATAAGATAAGTTGATGCCAGCACAAAAAAGCAGCATAATATTCTCTATGTTTTTTAATCTTGACGATTGTCGAAATAAGGAGATTTTGAAATGATCTACGAAAAGAAAACGCTGCTTTCAATTGCAATTGCGGCTGCTTTGGCGCTTACAGCATGCGGTGGCGACCCTTCCCCTGTCGCCCCAACATCTAGTTCAGGTCAAGCGGTTGACGGCTACTTGATCGGCTCGCAGGCACTGTGCGACAGCAACGCCAATGGCGTGTTTGACACTGGCGAATCTGTGGTCACCACCATCGCGAATGGTGCTTTCACCTTCACCCCCGCCTGCGCCAGCACCGTCGTCGTGAGCGGTGGTACCAACGCCGACACCAATCTCCCCTTCAAGGGCCTCCTCAAAGCACCCGCAGGCAGCGCGTTTGCCACCCCACTCACCAGCTTGATGGTCGCCGGTGGCTTGACCGCTGCACAAGTTGCCACAGCGTTCGGTCTGCCCGCAGGCACCGATGTCAGCAAAGTTGACCCCGTCGCTGCCGGTAATGAAACCCTCCTGAAAAAGACCCTGGCTGCGCAGCAAATCATGCAGCAAGTGGCTGACACCTTAGGTGGTCTGGCTGGCAACACCACCCCTGTCGCTATTCAAGCGCTCTACAGCGAAGTGGCCAAGGCGGTTGCCAGCACCATATTGGCTAACGTAGCTACCTTAACGCCGTTGGTTGCCGGCACTACGGTCAACCCCACACTGGTCGCCAGTATTGTGGGGGCAGCCGTTACCAATGTATCCGCCAGCACCAGCCCTGCTCTGAGTGTAGTTAAACTCGTATTCGGTAACGATAGCACTGACTTCACCCCAACCAGTATTGCTGAGTTGACATCGGCCGCCATCGTCATCCAAGCACAAGCACTGACCTCTGCCACCGGCAGCGTGGCCGATCTGATCGCCCTCACCACCACACTGCAATCCAACCCGACTATTGCCAACACAGCAGCTGCACTGTCAAGTCTGTTAACTGTTGCGGTGGCGGGGGCTGTGAATTTGACTGATGCGGGCGCCGCACTTGTACAACTGGCAGACGCAGTCACCAACAATGACGATACAGCAGTGACAGCAGTTAATATTGCAGTAGTCACGCAAGCCACCGCGGCAACCATCATTGCACCCGTCATATATTCCACCATCTCGGCACCAAGCAACTACCTGGCCATCACCAATGACCAAATCATCTTTGGTATCGGCAGCGAGAGTCAAACCAACACCCTGACTGAGTTTGTGTCGTCAGCAGGGGTAACGCTGACGGCCCAGCCTGACACCATCGGCTTCGCTTACACCCTGGCGGGTACGCCCATTCCTGCGGTGGGTGGCAGTGTGGTTAGCGTGGGTATCGAAATCACCCAAGCCAGCACGGGTCGGGTACTGCAGGTGGTGCTTGACCAGGTTAACTTGGCTGTCAGCAGCGGCGTGCTTACCGCGACGGTGCCCGCAGATGCGAAGCTCTACGCTTATGGCAAAACCAGCACAGGCGCCACCGCCACCGTAACGCTCAGCAACCTCGCTGCCAACACACTGATCACCAGCAGCGGCAGTGCCCTGACATTCAATGCCATGAATATCGTCAACAGCATCATCGCCAAGTTTGATGCCAACAGCGCTGAATATGCCTTATTTGCCAGAGTGCTCGACGTCACAGGCAGCTTCAGCCTAACGGCGGTTGTCTCCAACCTGGCCATCCAGAGTGGCATCTCTGGCGCCGTGGCCAGCCGTACTGTGGCGGTCACAGGCTCTGCTCAATCCGTGACGGGCCTTGGCGTGCAAGGTAAATTCACCGTGCAATGAAAAAACTAGTTGTTTTAATGGGCCTCTGCGGGGCCCATTTTTTTGCGCCTGTGCTGGCGGCCCCGTTGGACACCTTTTTGTCCGCCAGCCAGCGAAGCATACCGGGTGAAGGGGATATCGAGCTTAGCTACGACTTGGTCAACGACACGGTCGATGTCTTCAAAATCCGTGGTAAGGACGCAGATTTTGCAGGCACCAATGTGGGCAACTACCAGGGCGCCCACGTGCGGGCTGGCATCGCCATCACGCCCCGTATCTGGGTCGATGGCGCCCTGTGGCAGCGCGGCCTTGACTACCGCAGCGATGTGTTGACCATTAACACCTGGCAAGTCGCGGGTCAATACAAACTCTTTGAGGGTGCCGGTCGCCAACCCAGTGTGGCGGTCCGGCTGGGTGCGTGGGGCAACTACGCCAATGAGCTTAAGAAAACATCACCCACTACCGTGGGCGACGTTACCCTGAACTCAGTCACCGTTGCAAACCCGCAAGACATTCAGTACCAGTTGGATTTGATCGGCACCTCAAGAATATTTAATAACGCGGAGCTGTCGGTGTTCGGTGGCGCAGGCGCCAGCAAGGTGAGCCTCGCTTCAGTCAAGGCAAGCACCACGCGAAATGGCTGCAACTACAACATCAGTTTTGGTGCCACCGAGGTCGTGGGCACGCTGGCTCAACCGTGCAACGCCGAGCTGGTTTATGACCGGTTTAGCAGTCCCAACAGCGCCTACGGCATCGACATCCACAACGAAGCGCAATACCAGGCCAACTATTTTCATGCGGGGCTCATGCTCAAGTGGGTGCAGCACGACTGGCAAGTGCGGGGCGGGTACCAATACCAGTCCATCAACCGGGGCCAGATTGACAATACCATCCAAAGCCGGGGTGGCAAGGCTTACCAAAGCAACCATATCCTGATGGGTGATGTGATGTACCGCCTGCTTCCCCGCGCCGCTATTTTTATTCGTGGCCAGTACCTGTCGAACCAATTCACGGGCGAGCTGCCCTTTGCCTACAACACCCTCACCGCCAGCCGTTTCAGCAAACCATACGGCATCTTGAGTATCGGTTTGTTTGTTGGTTTTTGACCGATTTTATAAGCAGACAACCGCGGCTTCCAACGACACTCCGCCAGTGGCTACGGCGTTAAGCAAAAATAACTCGAACACTACGAGTTAATTCGCTTTTATTTCAGCGATGGATGAAATCGCGACGATTGTGGCGATGCAAGGTAAGAAGTAGCCAAACCGTAAGTGATCGTTGCAGGTTTGATAGGTATCCTAGCGTGTCGATAAACAGTGCTATTTGCCAGGTTTTGACAGTTCCAAGGTGACTTCGGTCGACTTATCAACGCCGCCAGCAAGCAGTGAGCGGCGGCCTTCGACTGATTGCCTCGCATATAACGCCCGCCCGGGGAAACCCTCAGAGCAGTCGATCCTACCTTGCGCAAAACGCTTGCTTAAAGGAACGGAGTATTGAAAATAGTATTGTCAAAGTAAATACATCTCTTATAATTTACGTCATGGACATTCACTATGAATTCAATGGCATGGCCTTTGTCT